>Ga0181590_10005589_pt1 | contig 10383 bp, 1 predicted proteins | sample 071ome_34_FD_132446 | JGI IMG/M metagenome (GOLD analysis project Ga0181590, IMG submission 132446) | Coastal salt marsh microbial communities from the Groves Creek Marsh, Skidaway Island, Georgia - 071411BT metaG (megahit assembly) | ecosystem: Environmental > Aquatic > Marine > Intertidal zone... | reverse complement strand
TACTATTAAAAATCTCATCAATCAAAATTTGATTTGGTGGAGATTCCCGCCACGCAAAAACACTCCCAGAGTAATCTTCACACTCAGCACTTCATTGACCATCGACTGCAGGCACACCCGTAACATTTAAACCAAATATATTAAAACTTTCTCCATTTACATAATTTGAAGTAACATCAACTCGCACAGAATTATTTACGACTTCAAAAGGCTCTTGCGGATTAGTTGGCACTGTGTGTCTCAAAATTAATACATCGATTGTATTATCATCAGCGGGTAATTCAAAATCAAGAGTCATCAAAGATTGATTAGCAGTAAGTATAGCAAAACAAGAATAATCATTTGCATTTTCAGCAAAATTTAATGCCAAACAAATCTTATATTCAACATCTTGATCGGTAAAATCATGGGTTAAATTCATACTCAAGGGCTCTGACAATGAAGGAACCGAATCAAATTCAAGAGAACCAATTAACACAGGGCTACTTGCTAACATATCAGTTCTTATATCAGCTTCTTGGTTAGGTGTATAAGTGAAATTAAGATTTGAATCTACTGAAGTTACATTTGACTCAATAGAAGATCCAAGAAGTTGCGAATTTAAAGTTTGCAAAGCAAATGAAACTGAGTAATTAACTGGGTCTAAAGCGGTACTAGTTTCAATATAAAATTGAATTGGGTTGGTTAAATCAAATGTATTATCTAAGTTGTTAACTGTAAAATATTCGTCAGAAGAAACCAAATAAACTCTTTCTAAATCGCCTTGTTTAAGAATAATATTTTTGGATTCATTTAATCCAACAGTTTCTACTATAAATTGATCACCGTTATTATAAAGACTAGAATTAATTAATAAACTACCAAGAAAAGCTCTAGGATTATTATCAAACAAGTAAGCATTAGCAGCAAGTGGAGATGGAACTCTTTGATCACTTTCATCAACAAAAGAAATCATTGGATTCATTGTTGCAGAAGACATTCTACTATTAAGTGAATTAAAATCATCTAAATAAACACTTTCGTCATCATCTGTAGCTGCATTATCAGCAACAATAGCAATTTCTAAATCTGAATTAGTTATTAATTCAATTGACTCAATTTCTATACTAGCATCAACTAAATTGATATCAGCAGCGGGTTTTAATTGCATTACAAGTGGATACATAAAGTTATCCATGTTAGCAGTTTTTAAAGATGGATTAAAATAATACTCATCAGAGTCAGCCAAAAGTGAACTTGAAATCGAGTAAACATTTGAACCATCGATTTTATTTAAAGCAATATTGCTTTCTCCATCTGGTAAGTCTAAATAGATAGATTCAACAATATCTGAAGACTCAGGAGTAAATTCTACACGTAATTCATACACTTCAACATCTGCGTTATATTCACCTTCTAAATCCAATAATTTAATTTGTCTTTCAACATTTAAATCATCTAAATCAACATAACCTAAAATATTCAAAGTTTCATAAGAAGTTAATTTAGTTTCAGAATCTGAAATTCGAACTTCAACTGGTTCTGGTAATTCAACACCAGCAACTGTAGTTGTTAAATCATATAAAGCTTCATCCAAGCCTTTTTTAAATGAGATCGAACTAGTTAACATATTCCCATCAATTTTCACATCTGAATATTCAACCAAAGTGTTGGCTTCAACAGGTGCAGCATCAACCTTATTAACAAAACTTAAAGCAGTTACAGCATCAGCTGGAATACTTGAATCAAGCGAATCAATATCGTAAAAGAAAGTTAAATAATCAACAGACTTCGATGATAAATCCGTAATTCTTTTAGTTGCAGAATTAAATTCCGTATTACTTAAAATATCAAATCCTGTTAAAGGTGTAGTTACAAAATTTACAAGTTTACCAACCGTTTCAGAATACGGACTCATTACATCAACACTTGAGTAAGCATAAGCATGTGTAGCTCCATTAGCTTCAAAAGAAGTAGCTTTTTGAATTTGAGTATTAATCTGATTAATTGAAGAATCTAAATATAAATCAATCACAACCTCACTCGAATCAACCGGTGGATTATCTACTGAATTTGCATAAAAATCAATTGTTAAAGTTTGAGTATCAAAATTGTTCAATCTAACTGCACGTTTGATGGCCGCTAAAGTTTTAAAATTAATTTTAGATTCAAAACCATTAGCCGTTAATTGCATTGGAACCGAAACTTGCGTAGCTTGTCCATCTACATAAATTTTAGCAGACATCGATCTAAACCATTGATTAGCATTAGCAAGTTGACCTTTAATTGCATACAGGTTCAATGAATCTCTAGTTAAATCATCTAAATCTTGATTAACTCCTAAATCAGCATCAGGTAATAGATTGGCAACCTGATTTAAATTAATTTCATAAGATCCAATTTTTCTTTCTTGATCGTCTCCACCAAGTGAAACTAAGAAACGATTTGGATTACTAACAGTACTAGATTTTGTAACATAATTAATTGTTGAGTTACCACTAATTGCAATTGGCTCTATGTAAGCATCCATACTTGCAAGCACGGTTGGACTTAGTGGAGCATTTTCTAAAGCAGGTTTAAGTGAAACATAAACATATAAAGATTTTCCATCTAAAGTATTATCTAAAGTTAAATCAGCAAAATCTAAATTTGAAGTTGAATACTCGCCTAATAGTGTGTCATCTAAATAAACTAAAGCTTTGTCTAAGTAGTCTCCTAGTCCATTCAAATCTAATTTACTTAAAGTCGAAGTACCCGTAACAGCATCAAATTTAAAATCAATTACTTTTACAAAATCATTATTTGAAACTAATACGTTACCTGCCCCAATCAAAGAACCTAAACTATCGATTCCTGCTTGTGCTTGCTCAACACCATTTGCTACAAATGTGTTATTTGCATTCGATAAATAATTATAAGCTTGCCCTTGCTCTAATGAATTATTTGTATAATCAAAACTAAATTCAACCGGTTGATCATCACCAGTTCCATCACCACTTCCATTACCAGCTCCTGACCCACAAACATCTGAAGGTCCAAATGTACCACGAGAATTTGCCACAGAAGAACATCCCATAGTTTGTCCACCAGTTGTTCCACCGGTAGTACCACCAGTTGTTCCACCAGTTGTATCTCCTGAAGAAGTTCCACCATTCATTGGATCTGAAGAATTTCTAGTAAAATCAACTTTAAACCAATAGTAACCATCTTGAGGTAAACCATTTGTTGAGTCTAAAGTTACAGAAGCAGGTGAAAAGAAATTTGTAGCTGTATAAGCTTTTGTAATTCTTCCATCTTTAAACCCTTGCGGTGCCGCAGCTAAATACCATCCAATATTTAAACCAGAAGGTTTTCTAAAAGTCGGATTTTCAAATGATCTATTACAAATTTCATTTCTATTTAAAGATTGAACAACAAACACAGTTCCAGCTTTAATAGTAGAGTTTAAATTATCTCTTTGAGTTCCTTCATAGAAATCCGATAAATATTCTACAAATTTATAAGGCGAAGCAAAGCTTCCTGGTAAAGTTTCGTCGTAACCAACAATAATATAATTTGAGTTTTCGTTTTTAATTGAAGCTAAAGCGTTATTTAAAGTAGTGTCATTGTTAACATGAAATAAAAAATAATGACCACTATCAACATTAGGAGTTCTTGTACCCATAGTTTGAGTAGAACCATCTAAACAACTATAGTCTGGCAAATCAGAATTAGTAACTGTTCTAAGCGCACCAGTTAAGTCTGAACTTTCGATTGGACTTGGTGGAACATTAAACTTTTCAAGCTCACGCTCAGCCATATCATCAAAAGATACATACAGACCTGCAGCAATCAAAAGCACCAAAAGCCCACCTAAAAGGTAAGCTTTGGAGCAACATAAACAATTTTTCTTGTGGGACTTTTTCCCTTTAGACTTGGACGCTTTTGCATTACATCCAAACATTTTCATTAATTTTTTCATGTTAACATTTTTTATAAATCATTTAATTATATCACACTCCCCTAAATTATTCAAACTATTGAACAACAATTAAATCAGTAATCGGAGACCCAATATAAAATTCATTATCCGCTATAGGAGAATATGCTGTACTCGAAATCCACGTACGAATACTTGGATAACTTGAATCATCTATAAATATAATAACATTATCATCAACAACTTCAGTAATACCTTGAGCTAAATCTAAACTATTATTATTATTAATTTTATCTTCAAAGAAAACTGCATCTGGGATATATAAATTATTATCGTTAGGGTAATCAATAATTAATTCTAAAGTTTTATAATCAGAAAAATCTAAATCAGAAACAATATAATTAATTAAGTCAGATTCATTACTATTAGTTGATTCAATAAGTTCAATGCTATCATCATTTTTAATTAAATTAATTTGAAAAGACTCAAATACATTAGCAATACTTGCTGCATCAAAATTACTAAAAGGAATAATTTCCGAATCTTGATCATATTCAGGTGCTTGAGTTAAATTAAATACATTCAATTTTAATGTATCTACATTTTCAGGCATATTAAAATCAATTGAATATTTATACACATGATCAGATGCATCAATGTTTTCTAAATTCCAATTAGAAGCAAATCTATAAACATCGATATCAAAATTAATTACAGGTAAATTAGTTGTATCAAGACCAATTTCATAAAAAGGAATAACCTCACCTGTTGTTGATGGATAAGTAAAAACTTGATCATCTAAAAAATTATATTGATAAAACAAGTCATTAACATCAGCAATATCGTTTTTGAAAATTACATCAGATGAAGTTGAAAGTATACCCAAACCATGATCAAAAACTTTTTCATTTTCAACAACACCATATCTACTTAATAACGGATAAGAAGGATGCGAAGTATTTACATATAGTACTCCCAAAGGATCTCTAGAAGATGTATAAGGATATCTTCCAACGGAATTTATAATTAAACTATCTTTAGTTTGAGAAAAACTTAATACATCAGCTTCACTACACTCTTCTCCATTAGTAGCATCCACATCTAATTTAATAGTTGTAGATTCAGGATCTAATTCTCCAGCATTTAATACCTTATTTGAGTTCACAGTTAATTCTAATTTACCAGAATAAAGCAATGAACTTTCAATTTCTAATAACGCTGTGAAATCTTCAAAAGGACTTAAAACAATGTCATCAACTGGCGTATAAACATCAACATCATTAGTGAAGTCATCAATAGTTAAATTAAGATTTTCACCATTAGAATCAATAAGATTTAAAGTAATATCAGAAATTTGTATATCATAAGAATATCTATTTACAATAGTTACAGGCACATTACGAGTAACAAGCCCATCATATACACAATATGGTAATTCAACATTTTCGGTAACTTGAGCACTTACAAGTAAGTTCTCAGGAGCAATCACATTCCCACAATTTTCAGATTGTTCAATTCTAACCTCCGAAGTCAAATTCGAAGCTGGAGAAAAAATATCGTTATTAGGTAAAGTAATTTGATAATCTAAACCACCATTTATTAAGTCATTAGCAAGAGTTCCTTCTTGTGATTTAGAATAAACCAAACCAAAACTTATACTGTCATTTGAAGAAACATAAGTTACATAATCAGTATCCTCAAAATCTAAAAGAGAGTACTTTTGACTTGTAAAATAAACAGAATTATCAAAATTAAAATCAAAGCCATTAATTAAATTCGAAACATCCAAGAAAAAACTATCAATAGTTCTATCTTCATTAGAATCAATAAAAAATTCAAAATCTTGATCAGTTGGATTATAAACAGTAAAGATAAAATTAATATATTCATCATTATCATTAATTGCACAATATTCCTGAAGCGAACTCACCCCAGTAATCACTAGTCCTTCACAATCGGACAAATCATTAGTTAAATTAATAGTATTGTCTTGATCTTCTGGAAGAGATAAAGATCCTTCTCCATCATTAAAATTTAAAGTCAAAGCATCAATTGAAACAGCTTCGCCTTGCACTGCAGAATCCGTAAATTTAACAGTTATAACGTAAGCATCGTTAGCTTCAAATGAAATTGGAGCATTAAAAATATAATCATCAGTATTAGAATCATAATCACCAGATTGAACTACATTATCAACATAAACTTCTAGTGAATCACCATCATCTTGATTAAAAGCCTCAAGTCCAATTAATAGAGAATTAACTGATTTTTGCTCTTGAGTATTGTTATTAAACACAAAGTTAAATTCAAACTCTCCACCTTCAAGAAAACACATATTTGCACCTCTAAAATTCTCAACAGTATCTAAGGACATTAAGCTTTGAAAACAATTATTATCAAACTCAACATCTAATCTAATTTCATCTACATCATTCTCAAGGGAAACTAAATCTGGATTGACATTATCTGCTAAAGTCAAAATTAAAGTAATATTATCACTAATAGGAGATTGAATTTCATACTCATAAACATTTAAACCAGGCTCGAGAGTCACTTCATGTTCATTATCAGATGGATTCAGAGGTTGAAGGCTAGGGTTATTAATTTCTAAAACAACATCAACGTTCTCATCATGACCATTTAAAATTTCAACTCTATGAGTATAAGTATTAGGCAAACCTTCAATATCAGTACAAACCTTAGCTTCAACATCTTGACTTTCAACCAATTTTACTACTCCAGGTTCAGGACATTGATTCTCATCATCATCACTTACTGCGTAAGTAGCATCTAAAGCAATATCTTGTCCAGCAACACTAATACTATTTATTGTATAACTAAATGCAGCATCGGAAGTGATAGATAAAGGTAAAATCAAAGATTGATTACTTTGAACAACAAGATCATCATCATAATTAAACTCAAGAGTATTGGTATCTTGATTATTAGTAGCTTCATCATCATTTAAAGTAAATGTAGCAACACCAACTTCTGGTTCTTCATAATTCAACTCTATTGTATCAATACTTAAAAGCTGTAAAGTAGGATTATATATCACAATTTCAGTATCTAAATTATATCCACCTACAAAAGAACAAACATTTTTCGATTCTGATTCAGCTAGTACTTGAACTTTAGATTGGCAATTAATGAAATTGTAATTTAAAGATTGACCTTCTAGTGACTCTCCATTAAAAGCTAAAGCAAAATTAAGTGCAAATCCTTGTGGAGTATCACCTGTATATTCAATATTTAAATCATAAATATTTAAACCAGTATTAGCTAAAACATCTTCAAAAGTCACAGTGTTATTATCAACAGAACCTTGTATATCACCTAATTCAAATAAAAAATTATTAATATCAACATTTTGATCAAAAGTCAGAACCAAATCAGAAGTAACCGAATCATCTGTAGTATTATTAATAGTCAATCGTTCAGAAAATGATTTACTAACTTCAGGAACATCTAAACAAGTAGTCTTAGCAGCAGACTCATTAAATGCAAGTGTTACAGTTCCAGGGTCTGGACACGCTACATTAAAATCTTTAGATAAATCAACATTTATTAGAGAACTTAAAATATTTTCTTCATCAGAAGCAAAAAGGATGTTTGTAAGATTAATATCGTATTCAAGATCAGAAGAAAAATCGATTTTAAACTCTAAAGCCGAATTAGGGTCTACAGTTTGAGAATCAAAATTTAATGTTAATAAACCATTTGCTAGTGAAGAGTCCGTAACTAAACCATTAACAGAAACGTCCATATTATCTAACGAATCTAAATTAGTAGTAAATCTTAAAGAACTAATTGATTTAACATCATCAGTTGGATTAATAAACACAACAGTTAAATAAGAACTTTCAACAGGATCTGGTAATAATGTTACACAATAAGATAAATCTGCAGATGAGCCAATAAATTGCATAAATGGACTACTATCATCACTACAATCAACAGTAGAATCAATCGCAAACACACCATCATTCCGAGAAACAACGTAAGAACCAGTATTACCATTAATATCATAATCAACATCTGTAACTTTTAAATCAAAGCGATTATCTGCACTAACATCAAAATTAGCAGTAAAATTTAATTTGTTTACACCAACTTCAAATTGATTATCTGCAAAAGTCACAGATGATCTATCATCAGCAATAACTACTCCATCGAAAGTAATACCTTCTGGCAATACTTCTTCAAATGTTAAAGTAACTGAACCTCGAGTAACTTCTTCTTCTCTGTTTAAAATATCAACTGAAATATCAAACGAGCTTCCGCTAACTTCCACAATATTTTGACAGTAATTTCTACTTAAAGAACTTACATTCGAAACCTCATAATAAGGTGCCACAATTGGACATAAATCTTCATCCACAATAAATACATAATTTAAGTCAACATCAACATCCAGGCCATCAATATCTTGCATAGCTAAAGTAAGAGTACCTTGTGCACCTTGTAAATTAGATTCAACCAAAAGTTCAAAGACTCTTGACTCCTCTACTACAATTGAATTTTCAAAATTAAAACTCACAATATCACCAGCAACATTTAATTCACCTGGATAGCTTAGCGGTCCATCAACTAAAGTATAAGTTAACTCTCCAAGTTGACTACCTTGAGATTTTGTAATATCAAAAGTTAAAGAACTAATTGAGTGACTATTATTTTCATCAGTTTCAACAACTAAAATTGAATTAGACAAAGTTTCATGTACAGAATCACTACAAACAGATGATGAAGCAGTTCCACCAAACATAGAAGTATAAGTAACATTACTAACCGCATCTGGTAAACATTGCTCTTCAACATCAATCACATAAGAAACTGGATTAACATCACTTGGCATTGAAGCATATAAATTTTCAGCAATATCACCATTTGGTAAAGTTCCTTGAATATCTAAATCAACTAAAGACAAGTTCATAGACAATCCATCAACATTGTAAAGTTTTAATTCGAAAGTTTGTGTAGCATCCCGATCAATCACAAGAACTTCATCAAAGGTAAAAACTAAACGTGTATTTCCTTCACCAAGTGAACCAGTAACTCCATTGAAACTAGATCGAACTAAATCTAAATTAGCAATATCAGAAAATCTCAGAGTAATTTCTGAAACACTTACAGAATAAACATCGGTATTAGTTAATTCAATCATAGAACCAACGTAAGCTTGTCCAATTTCTGGAACATCGGCACATTGGTTTGTTTCATCAGATGCTAAAGCCGAAACCACCAATTTTCCACTTGGTCTTGGAATCTCAGGTCCAGAACAATTAGCTTCAAACTCTTCTACTCTAATACTAGATCCATTACCATAAACCATACTTGCTACAAAATCAGCATCTTGTTCACCAGCTTGAGTAATTCCAAAAGTTGGTGCAAAAGTAAATTCAAATTCTACATTAGGGGTATTTTGAACACCAATTCTTAAATCAAATAAATAAGAACTATCATCGTTGGTTACAGATTGCATCGAGATAGGATTGTTAGCAGTCAAAATTCCAGTTGAAGGATCATAAGTAAATCCTTCTATACTAGCAGAAACAATAGACTGACGATTTTCTTCTGTTAAACCTATATCAATAGAATTCAAACTTAAAGCTTGATTATAATTATTAATTAAAGCTAATCTAAAATCTAAATATTCAATTGCTTGGGATTGTGAACAAGCTTCGTAAGTAACATTATTATCAAAATGTAAAACATTTACAGTATTAGCAAAAATTCTTTCAGCAGCAGCGAATTCTGGTATATTATCAATTGGCTGTCCATCTTCACCCAAAACAACTCCCCCATCTTGAGCTTGGTTTGCACGATCTTCTTGATCAGTTCTAAGTGAAGCCAGCAAAGCATTTACAACTTCTGGATTATCAGAATCCACATTTGCACTTAATTGATTACAAGCCGAAGACAAACTTCCAACAGAATTTCCACTTCCAACTAACCCAAATAAACAATTAGTATCTAAATTACCAATTGATAAATTTGTTTGATTAATTGTTGTCGTAGGCCCATCACTTGAAGAACCTCTATCATTAGAAGAACGATTATTATTAGCAACTTGCGAACCTTCATCTGGAACAGCAGGTAACTCACTAGCTGAAACATTTCCAACTTTTACCCAATAAACAGCGTTTGCAGAAACACTAAAGTTATCTGAACCACTATTTGCAAAAACTTCAGTAGAAGAACCATCTGAATTTAATCTATAAGCACTTAATACACCTAAACCATTTGGAGTTGAAACTTGATTATTTGAACCTAAATAAACTAAATGCCAACCTTCGTATCCAAGTCTAACTTGCCCGCTACCCATTGCGGCCGAAGTTGGATTATTTTTATAGTCATAATCCCCTGAATTATAAACAATCAAAACTTGATTTCTAGGAATTTGTGAATCTAAACTCAAACCATCACAACAATAAGTAGAAACATTATAATTCGCGGTAAAATACTCAAGCGGATAAACCTTATAT
>Ga0181590_10005586_pt1 | contig 10386 bp, 9 predicted proteins | sample 071ome_34_FD_132446 | JGI IMG/M metagenome (GOLD analysis project Ga0181590, IMG submission 132446) | Coastal salt marsh microbial communities from the Groves Creek Marsh, Skidaway Island, Georgia - 071411BT metaG (megahit assembly) | ecosystem: Environmental > Aquatic > Marine > Intertidal zone... | reverse complement strand
TTTTCTTCCTCATGAAGTTTAAACAATTTTTTAGCTGTTGCTAAATTTGTTTCGTAGCTCGGATTGCTGTTACATGCAATAAAAAGCACCCCAGCAACTAAAAAGATTAAATTTTTCATATGTGTTTATTCGTTTATTTTGAACAAAGTACAAAAATGTAATGTCTTTTCCATCTCTCATTGTGCTAAAAAATGTAAGTTTTCAAACCAAACTATCTGTCATAATTATTGGGGGAACTCCACAATGATAATCCTTCCGGATGGGTGGGACAACGAAAACAATCAAAACTGGTGCATTTGAAGCAGTTTTATACCAGAACGGCTTCCCAAATAACCCCTAAAAAAGAAAACCCCAGCATATGCTGAGGTTTCCAGTGTTTGGGCGCCTCCTCAAGGACTTGAACCTTGGACCTACGGATTAACAGTCCGCCGCTCTAACCAGCTGAGCTAAGGAGGCATATTTTTTTTCCTACACATCTGAGTTAAACTGATTAACTATTTAATTTGGCGAAGCTGGTTCCAGCTGCCTGCCCGCCAAAGCTGCGCGTAGGAAGAAGCTTTGGCGGCACTTCCTGACAATTCGCTGCGCTCATGTCAGGATTTGAATTTTATAAACCTGATCCCTTTGATCAAGTGAAACGCGTTTACCAAAGCCTCGGCTTAAGTAAAAAGCGGCAGCAAATTTAATTTGATTGGTGACATTCTGCAATAATTTTTGAAAATAATTATCAAAAAAGCATTGCTTAAAATTCGACTTAAAGTCTCGTTAAGCACAGGCGTAAATGCCCGCTTTGATATATCTCGACGCTGAAAGAATAAGTTGATTAGGTCAATCAATGGGTTTTGGAGCGTAACACTATAGCTGGGGGTGTGGATTACAGCTGGGATATCTCGTTTGCTCGGGAACTGGTCAAAGCTCCTGCCCAATGCGCAGTCACCATCGACGGGAAAAAAATTAAACAGGACTTCCAGTACTATACCCGCAAAGAAAGAATCAGATGACGTATCTTTAAATGATAATTTGATTCATTGGATAAATTTCTTGATACCCCTGCCCTGGAAAGCCTTGTCGACCTGATGCGGACGAATAAGCAATCCATTGTATTTACAAATGGATGCTTCGACCTTCTGCATCCAGGCCATATGGACTACCTCCAAAAAGCCAAGACGCTGGGCGATGTACTTATTGTGGCTCTTAACTCTGACGACTCGGTAAGACAGATCAAAGGAGAATCTAGGCCCGTAAACAGTCTCAATGACCGAATGGCCATGCTGGCCGCCCTTGAGTGTGTAGATTTTGTAACCAGTTTCCAGGAAGACACACCATACAACCTTATTGATGCAATAAAGCCGGATATCCTTGTAAAAGGTGGTGACTACACAAAGGATGAAATCGTGGGAGCCGATATCGTAGAAGACAATGGCGGAGAGGTTAAAATCCTTGATTTTTTACCCGGGTATTCAAGCTCAGACTTGATTAAAAGAATACAAAAGCTAAACGAATGAAGCTAAGTGGATTACTTGAGTTTTTACAGGACCTGGCACCTTTCGAATACCAGGAAACTTACGACAACAGCGGCCATCTGGTAGGTAATCCTCAAGACGAGATCGAAGGGGTAGTCGTAAGCCTTGATGCTACAGAAGACGTCATTGATGAAGCCATCGCCCTGGGCGCAAACGTAGTACTTTCTCACCACCCCATTATTTTTGGCGGCATCAAGCGCCTCACGGGCAATAATTATGTACAAAGAACCGTACAGAAAGCACTGTTAAACAATATCAACCTGGTTGCCATCCATACCAATCTCGATAATGTCTACAACCATGGTGTCAGCACCTACCTGGCAGAGCTTCTAGGTCTTGAAAACACAGATATATTATCGCCAAAACCGGGCTTGGAATACAAGAAAAAAGCAATCGGTTCAGGCGCTATTGGCACACTTTCCCGGGAGATGGATGAGAAAGCTTTTCTGGATGCCCTAAAATCCACCCTTGACCTGAAGACACTTAAGCATACAAATCTGTTGAATAAGCCCATAAAAAAGGTAGCCCTCTGCGGTGGTTCCGGCCGATTCTTACTAGAGGAAGCAAAAGCCCGAAATGCGGATGTTTTTATATCCTCAGACTTCAAATACCATGAGTTCTTTGACGCTGAAAACCAGATAGTTATCGCTGATATTGGGCACTATGAGAGTGAAAGGCACACAATTAGAATGTTGCACGAGATTTTGACAAATAAATTTAGTAATTTTGCATCCCATTACACAAAAGTGAATACTAATCCGGTTAATTATCTCTAAAAATGGCTAAGAAAACTAAAACTGTAGAAGAGAGGCTTCAGAATCTGTATGACTTACAGATCATAGATTCTAAAATCGATGAAATAAAAATTCTGAAAGGTGCCCTACCTATCGAGGTAAGCGATCTAGAAGATGAAATTACAGGTCTTGAAACCAGGGTCAACAAGTTGAATTCGCAGCTTGAAGAAGTCGATGGAAAAATTGCCACTCACAAGGAGAACATTAAAACCTGTGAAACACTCATCGAAAGATATAACAAACAGCTTGATGATGTAAAAAATAACAGGGAATACGAAGCCCTTTCTAAAGAAATAGAACTACAGACTTTGGAAATTCAACTTTCAGAGAAAAGAATAAAAGAAGCTAACGATCAAAAACTAGCGAAAACCGAAACGCTGACGGCTACTACTGAACGTAAAGAATCCAAGGAAAAGGATCTTGTTACCAAGAAAGCCGAACTGGAGAAAATCATCACCAAGACGGAGAAAGAAGAAAAAGCACTCCGCAAAAAATCTGAAAAAGCACGCGAAAACATCGAAGAGCGTATGCTTAAGTATTACGACAAAACACGCGCTGCCTACCGAAATGGTTTAGCTGTTGTAACATATAGAAGAAGTTCTTGCGGTGGTTGTTTCAACAGAATACCTCCTCAACTCCAGATCGAAATCGGAGACAGAAAGGAAATCATCACATGTGAACACTGCGGGAGAGTGCTCGTCGATCCAGAAATAGCGGGTATCCTCGAAGAGACAGAATAATTCTACCCACCATCGTATGTTTAGATTTGAAGCATCAGGCATATTATGGTTACTCATTCTAATCATCCCCGCACTGCTGTGGTTCGCCTTTTTGCTGCGCTACAAAAAATCAAAGCTTAAGCAAGCAGGTCACTACCCTACAATACAAAGACTTTTCAGTAATTGGTCTCAAGGAAAAGCATGGCTTAAATTCGGCATCACGGTTTTTGCTCTTACTGCCATGATTATTGCCTGGGCCAATCCTCAGTGGGGAAGCCGTACCGAAACAGTAAAGATTAAAAGCTCAGACATCGTCATTGCTCTGGATATTTCTCAAAGTATGCTGGCAGAAGACATCTCACCCAACCGCATGGAACGCGCTAAGTTTATGCTTTCTGAATTGTTGAAAAAACTGCGGGGTGATCGGGTTGGCCTTGTATTCTTTGCCGGGTCTGCTTACCTCCAAATGCCACTAAGCAATGATTTTGCATCGGCAGAAACCTTTATCAGAAGTGCCAATCCAAGCCAGGCCGGAACCCAGGGTACTGTGATAGCCGATGCCATTGAATTGTCTCAAACCATATTCGGAGATGATTCTCCAAGCCAGAAAGCACTTATCATAGTGTCCGATGGAGAGAATCATGAGACTGAAGCCGGGGAAGCAGCGCAAGAAGCATTTGATAATGGCATATATACATTTACTCTTGGTATAGGAACTGAAGAAGGTGCTAATATTCCAGTTATCAAAGGGGGAAAGCGGTTTTTGAAACGCGATAATGAAGGGCAAGCTGTTGTAAGCTCACTCAATGTCAATAACCTGCAGAATATTGCTGAGGCAGGTGGTGGAAAGTTTTTTCTCCTTAATAACAGCAGCTCTGTGTTGAGTCAGCTGGAGGGAGAACTGGAGCGGCTTGAAAAAAAGGAAGTGGAGCAAAGATCATTCACCGACTACAACAGTTACTTTCAATACTTCATTTTCATGGCAATACTCGCTCTTGCAGTTGAGTTATTATTAAGTACGCTTAAGGGAACATCGGATAAACTCAAAAGTATTTTAACGCGATGAACAGAGTTTACTTCATACTAGTTCTTATCTGTGCTACAGTCCTTGAGATATCATCACAGTCCTCTCATAAATTACTTCTCAATGGTGATGACCACTACACTGTGGAAAATTTTGAAAGCGCCGAAGAGTACTACCGTAAAGCCAGGGAAAACGAAAGATCCTTAAAGTCTGATTACAACCTGGGCAACACAACTTATAAGCAGGAACGCTTCGAAGAAGCAGCAGAATATTTTCAGTCAGCGGTCAATCTCGCTCAAAACGATGCCGACAGGTCCAGGGCTTATTACAACCTTGGGAATAGCCTGTTTGAAAATCAACAATTAAAGGAAGCTGCCAGTGCTTTCAAAGATGCCATAAAACTAGATCCACAAAATTCAGAAGCCCGCTATAATCTGGCTGTTACACGGCAGGCGCTGAGAATGATGCAGCAGCAACAGGAACAACAAAATCAAGAAGAGCAGCAACAGGAAAATAATAATCAGCAAGAAAACAAGCAGGAACAAAACGACCAACAAAACAACAATCAAGAAGAGCAGCAACAGGAACAACAAAATCAAGAAGAGCAGCAACAAAATGCACAGCCCGATTCTCTCAATAGGAATAATCCATCAAGCTTTGACAGCACACGATTGGAGAAGCAGGAATTGGACAGCACCGATGCAAGAAAACTTCTGGAAATCATCCAGAATGAAGAGCTAAAAGTTCAGGAAAAGATGCGAAAGTTTAACAGCAACAGGAAACGACCTGTAAAGGACTGGTAATATTTTAAATATTTTTTAACCTTGATCAGGCATACAATTCTGTAGCTAATGTGTTAATAGTCATATATTTAAATCAAAAAAATCCCATATCATGAAGTATTTGAACTTGCTACTCTTTCTGTGTTTGGGTTTTTGCACACAAGCCCAAAGTTTCTCGGTTCAACTCAGTTCAGACAGTATTTTATTGGGAAATTCTTTTCGACTGAACTTCACAATAGAAGATTCTCAAGCAGAATTTGAAGCACCTGATTTTGAAGGTATGCACCTGATCAGCGGACCCAATTACAAATCCTCGGTTCAGATTATTAATGGGGATATGAAAAGTAAAAAGTCTATAAGCTTCTTGCTGCGTCCTGAACGCATAGGACAGTTTTTCATTCCTCCTGCCTACTTAGTCGACGAAGATCTTACCCTAGAAACCGAAGCTTTAGAATTGAATGTCTATCCAAATCCAGAAGGTATTATAGAAGGCCCGCCAGTCATGGAAAACAATTTTATCTTTGACTCATTCAACTGGCCGGAAATGCCTTACAAGATGGCTGAGCCAAAGAAGAAAAAATCAAAATCCAAGAAACCCCTAAGAAAAATATAGATGCGCTTTTTTCTATTGATTATTGCCACTTACCTGCAGTTAGGCAATATTCAAGCACAAGGAATCAAGTTCTATGTGCAGACTGACGCCAGGGAGATATTGGACAATTCATATGTCGATGTAGAATTTGTCCTTGAAAATGGGGATGGGAAAAATTTCAGACCACCTAGCTTCAAGGATTTCAGGATAATCGCAGGTCCCAACCGCAGTAGTTCGATGAGTATCGTCAACGGCAAGATGAGTAAAAAGATGAGCTATGGCTATACTCTGCGACCTCTAAAAACCGGATCATTAATCATAGGTGCTGCTGCAATTGAAAGTTTTACAGGAATTCTATACACTGAGACTTTGACTGTAGAAGTAGTCAAAGCCAATGAAAGCACCAAGCGAGATAAAAGAGATTACTTCGTAGAAACAAGTCTTTCTGATACAACCGCTTACATAGGCCAACAACTTATTCTTAGTTACAAGCTTTATACCCGCCTTGATATTAGATCATATAATATAGATGCTGGAAGTGATTTTGAAGGATTCTACACACAGCCCATAAATACAGAACGGGAAGCTGCTCGACGGGAACTGATTAACGGTGTCGAATATACGACTAAAGTGCTTCGTAAGATTGCATTGTACCCTCAGCAAAGAGGCATCTATAAAATTGAACCTGCCGTAGTCACTCTGGGCATTGCCTCTGAAAGGTCTTCACGCAGCTTCTTTTTTTCCAATCAACTCAGAAATGAACGCGTACTCACCGATGGTCTCGAGATAATTGTTGGCAATACCCCCGATGATGCACCTGCTTCTTTTTCAGGTGCTGTAGGTGATTATAAAATGAATGCCAGGCTCGAGAAAAGGACATTAACAACCGATGACGCCCTTGTCGTCAATATGAGTATTTGGGGTGACGGGGATAGCAAAACTGTGCTTCCGCCGAATTGGATGGAAAGCGACTCATTTGATATCTATGATCCAAATACACTCCGCGATTCGCTGTATGTATCCAATGGGAAAAGGATGCACAAGAAAGTTTATGAATACCTGCTTGTCCCCAAGTATCCCGGCACCCATATTTTGAAACCTGAATTCAGCTTCTTCTCACCGGACAGTCAGAACTACATCACGATAAAAAAAGTATTGCCCCCAATCAATGTTATCCAGGGTAGTGGTACAGCAATAAAAGATATAGCAGATAAGAAAGATCCGCTTGAATTAAGCCATGACAGCTCAGTAAAAACCTGGCCAGACAGAGTCCACGGATCCCTCTATCATAATCTATTTCTTGTCTTTATAGCACTCGCTGTGGCGTCCATATTTATATATATAGCCTACCTGAAAAAATCTGGTAAGACAAATCCAGCATACCTGGCCAGACAAAAGGCTCGAGAACGAGCATTGAAAAGACTTTGTGAACTGGAAGCCCTTAAATCAAGTAAAACCGCCGCCTTCTACGAAGAGCTGACCAGGGCACTCAAACAATTTGTTGAAGACAAATACATGATTCCGGCTTTGCACATCAACCGATCTGAAGTTATGCAATCCCTCCAAAAAATCAGTCAGCTAGATGCGGATCAAATAAAGCTGTTTGATGCATTATTTGAAGAAGCTGAAAAAGCTATGTATGCTCCGGGACTTAGCTCTTCCCCGGAAAAGCTTTATGACCAGGCCCTGCAATTGATAAGTGAACTTGAAAGCTAAGAATCATTATCAGGGCTTAATTATTCCCATTTCATTGGCATTTAAACTACTTTTGCAGCTTCATATAGCTTTAGAATTATGTCAAAAAGAATCAAGATAAAAGAAATCCTCGCTTCAGATAAAACCGGTTATACGGTTACAGTCAAAGGATGGGTAAGGACATTTAGAAATAATCAATTCGTTGCCCTCAATGATGGTTCAACACTGGCAACACTACAACTTGTCGTTGATAAGGAATGCATCTCCGAAGAAATCCTGAAAAGGATTACAACCGGAGCAGCTTTAAAAGCTGAAGGGCTTGTCAAGGAATCACAGGGTGCGGGGCAAAAACTTGAAATAGTAGTTGAGAATCTAGAAGTATTGGGAGACGCAGATCCATCCAAGTACCCTCTGCAACCAAAGAAGCACAGCCTTGAATTCTTAAGAGATATTGCTCACCTGCGGTTCAGGACAAATACATTCGGTGCCATTTTCAGGGTTCGACACAGCGTTTCTTATGCCATACACAGTTTTTTCAATGAGCGTGGATTCGTTTATCTGCATACTCCAATCATCACAGGCTCGGATGCCGAGGGAGCTGGAGAGATGTTTCAAGTCACAACTCTGGACCTGGATAATGTGGCTCGTAACGAAGAAGGGGCCGTCGATTTTAAAAGCGACTTTTTTGGAAAGGCAACCAAGCTGACCGTGTCGGGACAACTGGAAGCTGAACTTGGAGCCCTGGCATTGTCAGACGTGTACACTTTCGGCCCTACATTCCGGGCTGAAAATTCAAATACGAGCAGACACTTGGCAGAATTCTGGATGATTGAACCAGAAATGGCCTTTGCAGATCTCGATGATGACATGGATCTGGCCGAAGATCTGTTGAAATATGTGATCGACTATTGCCTTAAAAATAACAGCGAGGACCTTCAGTTTCTCGAAAATCGACTGCTTGATGAAGAGAAGCAAAAGCCACAGAATGAACGATCGCCGATGCCCCTTCTTGAAAAATTGCGCTTTTGCCTGGAAAATAATTTTGAGCGGATCACTTATACCGAAGCCATCCGCATCCTGATGGGGTCAAAGCCCAATAAGAAAAAGAAATTTCAGTTTGTAATAGAAGACTGGGGTGCCGACCTTCAGTCAGAACATGAAAGATACCTTGTCGAAAAGCACTTCAAGAAGCCGGTTATCCTGACCGATTATCCAAAAGAAATTAAAGCTTTTTACATGAGGATGAACGAAGATGATAAAACGGTTCGGGCCATGGATATCCTGTTTCCTGGTATTGGTGAGATCGTCGGAGGCTCACAAAGGGAAGAAAGACTTGAGGTACTGGAACAGAGAATGAAAGACTTTGATATTCCGGCAGAAGAGATGGATTGGTTCCTGGACACGCGCCGCTTTGGCACCTGCGAACATGCAGGCTTTGGGCTTGGCTTCGAAAGGCTCGTTCAATTCATCACGGGCATGTCGAACATCAGAGATGTAATTCCTTTTCCACGCTTTCCTGGAAACGCAGAATTTTAAATAAAAAAGCCAGCTAAGTAAGCTGGCTTTTTTTTATTCACTATTTAGAAGCAGCGTATCTGCTATTCACCTCGTCCCAATTAATGACATTGAAAAATGCCTGTACATAATCAGGTCGACGGTTTTGATATTTCAGATAATATGCGTGTTCCCATACATCAAGCCCCATAATTGGAGTTCCTTCACATCCTATTCCGGGCATCATAGGATTATCCTGGTTAGGCGTAGAACAAATCTCAAGTTTACCTCCAGGATGTACACACAACCAAGCCCATCCTGAGCCAAATCGGGTTCCGGCAGCGGCGGCAAACTTTGCCTTGAATGCATCATAAGAACCGAAAGACTCATCGATAGCGGCAGCAACATCACCGGTAGGAGCTCCTCCTCCATTTGGAGACATCACTTTCCAGAATAAGTCGTGGTTGTAGTATCCACCACCATTGTTTCTGACTGCGCCATTGTTCATGTCCAGATTCTTAAGGATGTCCTCGATGGACTTGCCCTCCAAATCTGTACCTTCAATCGCTGCATTCAATTTATTGGTATATCCTGCATGGTGCTTGCCATGATGTATCGTCATAGTCATGGAGTCAATATGTGGCTCCAGTGCATCTGTGCTGTAGGGTAACGCGGGTAATTCAAAAGCCATAGTTCTTTTCGTTTTTTAGTTAATAATCTATAGTAAGAAAACCAGTTGAATCATTAGAATGTTCATTTAATATACTCTTCATTACATTTGCAGCATAAATTTAAAGTGAAATGGCAAGTAAATTCAGAAAAGAAAAAGATTCAATAGGAACGGTTAATGTTCCTGCCGATAAATATTGGGCAGCGCAAACCCAAAGGTCCAGTCAAAATTTTAAAATAGGTGGCCAGAGAATGCCTTTGGAAGTGATACAAGCTTATGCCATCCTGAAGAAGGCAGCGGCTGAAACAAACGCAGAACTTGGTGTTCTTCCAAAAGCAAAGGCCAAGCTTATAGCGCGCGTTTGCAATGAAATTTATACTGGGCAATTGGATGACCAGTTCCCTTTGGTTGTCTGGCAAACCGGGTCAGGAACACAGACCAACATGAATGTCAATGAGGTGATTGCTAACAGGGCCCATGTATTGAAAGGCGGTAAACTCGAAGATGCTAAAAAGGCTCTTCACCCCAATGACGATGTCAACAAATCCCAATCTTCCAACGATACATTTCCTACGGCCATGCACATAGCAGCGTATAAAAAATTGGTGGAAGTCACAATTCCAGGATTGGAGCATCTCAAAAGCCTGGTCACCGAAAAATCTAAAAAATACATGAAGGTGGTGAAAATAGGTCGCACCCACTTCATGGATGCCACACCTGTAACACTAGGCCAGGAATTATCAGCCTATGCCGCACAACTCGATTTTGGAATCAAAGCTATTAAAAACACACTGCCACACCTGGCACAGCTGGCATTGGGTGGTACCGCTGTTGGTACTGGACTGAATACGCCGAAGAACTACAGCAAGCTTGTCGCCAAGAAAATTGCCGAAGCGACTTCACTCCCATTTGTAAGTGGGAAAAATAAATTTGAAGGGCTTGCAGCTCACGATGCCATCGTGGAATCACATGGTGCCCTAAAAACAGTTGCTGTTTCACTGATGAAAATTGGAAACGATATCCGTATGCTGGCCTCAGGCCCACGATGCGGTATTGGCGAGATCATCATCCCAGCCAACGAGCCAGGATCCTC
>Ga0181590_10005578_pt1 | contig 10392 bp, 10 predicted proteins | sample 071ome_34_FD_132446 | JGI IMG/M metagenome (GOLD analysis project Ga0181590, IMG submission 132446) | Coastal salt marsh microbial communities from the Groves Creek Marsh, Skidaway Island, Georgia - 071411BT metaG (megahit assembly) | ecosystem: Environmental > Aquatic > Marine > Intertidal... | reverse complement strand
TCATCCACCCGGACGTGTCGTACGACCTTCGTGAAGACACCGCTGTTACCGACGTGATCCAGTACCAGATCCGTCAGGACGGCTCTGGTGTCCGCATGGGCAGCATCGGCACCTTCGGCGGCGTGGACTTCATCGAGACTCCGCGTATCGACTTCACCGCTGACGGCGGCGCTTCCACCGTGGACGCCTACAACACCGTCATCTGCGGTAAGCAGGCGCTCGCCAAGGCTCACAGCCGTGGCACTGGTTTCGGCGAGAACCCGTCCGTCGTGTTCGGTCCGGTGACCGACAGCCTCCGTCGTTTCCAGACGGTCGGCTGGTACCACCTGGTCGGTTACAGCCGTTTCCGTGAGGCTTCGCTCCAGCGGATCGAAACCTCGTCCAGCATCGGCGCTAACGCCTGATAAGCGTTGATGGTGTAGTGTGAAGGGGGGTCGGGTGCGTGGCCCGGCCCCTCTTTCTCGTTGTCTGGAGTTGTTATGCCTAAGGGTAAGCCGTACAGCAAAATCGGTAAGAAGGCTGCGAAGCCGATGCCTAAGAAGCGGAAGAAGAAGTAATGGCTAGCGGAATGTACGGCATCACGTTCCTCAACGCGTTGAAGAACGATCTTGCCCTTGATCTGGACGACACGACTGCTGACCGGTTCAAGGTCATGCTGGTCACGTCGTCCTACACCCCTGATTTCGGCACGCACGATTTCAAAGCGGATGTCACCAACGAGGTGGTTGGTACTGGTTACAGCGCTGGCGGCGAGTCGCTGACTTCGGTGACGTTGACGCAGTCGGGCGGCACAATCACGTTTGATGCTGACGACGTAACGTGGACTTCTTCTACGATCACGGCTCGTGGCGCTGTGATTTATGACGATTCGCTGACGGACGATCCGTTGATTGCGTATATCGATTTTGGTGCGGACAAGTCGTCGTCGTCTGGTGACTTTGTGTTGTCGTTCAACGCGTCTGGCATCTTCACTCTTGATCTGACCCCGTGAGGTTGACTCGTGGCTGCTAACTTCCCTGTTTCGAAAGATGACGTTTCGACGGTTGGTGACGGTACGCATCCGTCTGCTGATGAGGCGTTGTCGTCTACTGACGGTGGGCCTGCTCATCATGCGTTGCATCAGAACGTGGGTTTGGCGATTCGTGAGATTGAGGACAAGGTTGGTACGGGGGCTTCGGAACCGGCTGCGAACACTGTTCTGACGAGTATTGATACTGGCACGTCGGTGTGGGGCACGGTTGCTACTGCGATGATCGCTGCGGATGCGGTGACCGGCGCAAAGATCGCTGACGACGCGATCGATTCGGAGCATTACACCGACGGCTCGATTGACCGTGTGCATCTCGCTGCGGACATCATTGACGGCACGAAGCTGGCCGATGATGCGGTGGATTCTGAGCATTATGTGGACGGGTCGATTGACCGTGTGCATTTGGCTGCGGACATTGTTGACGGCACGAAGATTGCTGATGATTCGATTGATTCTGAGCATTACGTTGCTGGCTCGATTGACACTGAGCACATTGGTGACGATCAGGTCACCACTGCGAAGATCAACGACAGTGCGGTAACGACTGCGAAGATCAACGATGACGCTGTCACGTCTGCCAAGATGGCAGCGACCGTTGCTGTTGACGCGGCGTTCTCAGTCGGCACGCTGACCGCTGGCAGGGCGTTGAGCACGAACTCTGCGAACGCTGTTGATTTCTACCGCAGCACAGCGACCACGACTGAAGGCATCATTCTTGGCCGGTCTGACGTGGGCGGCGCTGGCTCGAACAAGTTTATTGTGTACGCCAACGGTGACGTGGCGACCTCGACGGCCAGTTACGGCGGTATTTCTGACGTTCGGTTGAAGGATGTTCTTGGTCCTAGCGGTGACCGGTTGGCGCAGATCAACGACATGGAAGTCATCAAGTATCGTTTGGTGAAGACGACTGATGACGAAGGCAACATTGTTGATCTTGATGTGCCGTCGGAGGATTTGCTTGGGTTCTCTGCTCAGCAGTTGCAGACGGTTGCGCCTGGTTTGGTGGCTGAAGGTGAGCACGGGATTTTGAACGTGAAGGTTTCTGTGTTGATCCCGATGCTTGTGAAGGCTGTGCAGGAGTTGACGGCCCGTCTTGAGGCCGTGGAGGGCTGATGGAAGTTACTGCTGAGGAGGTTGTGCAGGTGGTCCGTGAACGGTTCCCGCTGCATTTCGAGATCGCTGTTCAGGCGGTGCAGATTGCGAAGTTGTCGCAGCCGCAGGAGGCTGCTGAGGAAGACTGATGGCTACGAACTACCCAGGATCGTTGGATACCGGCACGGAGCAGCCGTCGCCGTTGTCTACGACGGAGATGGACGATGCTGGGTTCGAGCATGATGTTGTCCATACGAATCATTCCGAAGCGATTATTGCGTTGGAAACGAAGGTTGGTACTGGGTCTTCGACTGCTGTTGCTGATTCGGTGTTGGCTGGAACGGGTTCAGGTACGTCTGGTTGGTCGACTGCTCCGTCGCTTGCTGGGTTGACGGTTGATACAAGCACGTTGCATGTGGATGCAACGAATGATCGGGTCGGTGTCGGCACTACGTCGCCTAGCAAAGCGCTGCACGTTAACGGAGGCACCGTCAACGCTGTGGCGTTGTTTGAGTCCACGGACGCTACCGTCTTAATTAATTTGCAAGACAGCGACAGCACAGACGCTAATCAGGTGTTTGTTAAAGGTTCTGGCAATGATCTTCGTCTTGGGGCTGGCGGTTCTGATCTGATCCATCTTGATGGTGCGGATCAGCGTGTCGGGATCGGTACGACCGTTCCCGAGAAGCAGCTTCATGTAGTGGGCGACGTTTTGTTTGAGGATGCATCGCCGTTGCTGGTTCTGCGTGACAGCAACAGCACTACCAACATCGCAGGCAACATCCAGTTCAAAGATCAGGCCGACACGTTGATCGGTCAGATTTTTATGGGTAGCTCGGACGATCTTCGGATTCAGTCGTCACAAGTTTTTTATGTGTCCGCTCAGGGCACTTACCGACTGCGTGTAGACAGCACAGGTTTGCGCCCGTATGCCGATAACACTTACGACTGCGGCACCGCAACCCTTCGCTGGGACGATGTGTTTGCCACAAACGGCACCATCCAAACATCCGACCAGCGAGACAAGACAAGCATCACTGACCTTGACCTCGGCCTAGATTTCATCAACGACCTGCGACCCGTTTCGTTTGTGTGGAACGACCGTGGCGGCTACACCGGCACCCGTGAACACATGGGCTTCATCGCACAAGAAGTTGCTTCGACGCTGGGCGACCAGGCTTCTGACCGTGCGGTGTGGATCAACTCGCCAGCCGAGTCCGTCAAGATGGAAGACGGCACTTTCGAGGATATTCCTGATCGTCAGGGTATTCGTTACGAAGAGTTGATTGCTCCGTTGGTGAAGGCTGTGCAGCAGTTGTCGGCTCGGGTTGCTGCGCTAGAGGCGGCATAGCCCCATGACCGCATACCGGTCAACAAATACTTACCGTCAAGACCTCCTCAGGTACGACGGCGGCGTCAACGTCACCGTCGCCCCTGCCGCAGTTACCGGGTCTGCGACGCTCGGGGCGACGGTTTCGATCAGCAGCACGGTTGCGCCTGCTGCTATTGCGGGTTCGGCTGCGGTTGATGCGACTGCAAGCGGCACAGCCAATGTTGCTCCCGCTGCTGTTGTCGGGTCGGCTGCTGTTGCGGCTACCGGCAGCGGAACGGCGACGGTTGCGCCTGCGGCTGTTGCCGGTTCGGGCGCTGTTGATGCGTCTGCTTCGGGCACGGCTGTTGCTGCGCCTGCTGCTGTTGACGGTACGGCTACGATCCCGCTGCCGACGGTCATCGTTGACGGCGAGGCGTTCCCGTCGGCTATCAGCGGCGCAGCCACGATCCCGACGCCGACTGTCGTGGTTAATGGCGATACTGCTCCTGCTGCGATTGCAGGGTCGGCGTCGTTGGGGGCTACGGCTTCGGGGGATGCGAACGTGACGGTGAGCGTGTCGCCTACGACTTCGATTCCGGGCGCTGACGCTGTAATCACCGAGACGTACTTCCAGTATTTCAACCCTGCCGGTCCGACGAGTAAACCGAACCGCACGTCGAAGAAGTGGGGCCAGTTGCATGTTGCTGTCCATCCGGGTTCTGGCACCGAGTTGACGGTCATTAAGAAGGACGGCGTTTACACGGCTTATGTGATCCCGACTGTTGATGACATTGTGACGGCAGATCAGGTGTTCCAGGGTGGTCGTGTCAATACGGTGACGGCGAACGACAAGGACGCTATTGAAGCTGCCGGTATTGGTGGCGAGTTCGTGTTGATTGGTTGATTCTGGACCAACGCTTTATTGGCGTTTAGAATACAGGCATCCCCAGGTGGGGAACCTTTAGCGACAGGTGAAAGAGCGCATGGATACTCCCGAAACTTTCGTCAAATGCGACGGCTGCAAGACTGATACTTGCGGAACGTATTGGCCTGATGATGACCGGCATATGCCTGGAAAGTTCAGGGGGTGCTTCGCTCAGAAGTCTCGTTCGGTGGGGATTGAGTCGGCGGGCACTTGGGCGATTAACGCTGCCGACAAAGTGATGGACGCAGACAATAACGCTTACCGGCGACTCCGTAAGGATGGCGTGCAGCCCGAGACGGTAACTGGTGCAGCAAAACTTGAGGCGACGCTGAAATGACAACGGTTTCTGCTCTTATTAACCAGACCCGCAACGACTATCTGCGGACGGGTCAACCTGAGGTTCGCAACAAGCTAAACGGGGCGATCAGCGACAGCGCTGAGACGTTGACGTTTAGTCGTCCGTTGAACGCTTTGTCTACGGGTTCGCGCATTTCGATTGGCCTTGAGGACATGCATGTCTGGTCGGTTGACGGTGCAGCTTTGACTGCTGACGTTGACCGTGGCGAGTACGGCACGACTGCTGCTGCTGCCGGTGACAAGGCGGTGGTGCTGGTCAACCCTCGTTATTCGGATTCGCAGATTCTTCGTGCGTTGAACAGCGCCGTGTCGATGCTGGCGAGCGAGGGGCTGTTTGCTGTTTCGACTGTTGAGGTGACGTACAACTCAACGGTCAACGGCTACGACCTTGCTTCGTCTACGAACGTGCTGGGTCTTGTTGACGTGTTGTGGGAGTCCACAACTGATGCCCGCAAGCAATGGTCTCGCCTGCCGAACGTGCGTCTGATCCGCAACACGAACACCGACGATTTCGCTTCGGGTACTGCGATTGCGGTTGATCGTGGCATCCCGAACGGTTGCACGATCCGGGCGACGTACAAGCACGAGTTGAGTGCAGGCTTGTCAAGTTTGGATGACGTGTTTGAGACGGTTACGGGACTTGAATCAGACGCCGCCGATCTGCTGTGCATTGCGGCTGCCCTGCATTTGACTGCCGGTAAGGAAATCACGTTGAACGAGGTGGACGCTGCTCGTCCTCGTCGTGGTTCTGAGACTCCTCCTGGCACGTTCTCGCAGGCTGATTCCAACCTGCGGACTCTGTATCGGGATCGTGTCCGTGCGGAGCGTCGCCGGTTGAACGATAAGCACGGCAGCTTCCGTGTGCGGGAGTACGCCATCTAATGCCGACTCTTCCGCTTACGCTCCCGTCGGTGATGTTCACCGGTACTGCCGGTGGTTTGAGCGCTGACGTACCGGGACGTTTCGACATCGCTATTGGCGGTCGTGGCTACTTCATTGACTGGGAGCAGCGTGAGGGCTACCAGTTCCGGACGGTGCCGCTGCTGCGTCAGCAGTCAGACACGGGCGACACGGTAGGCGCACAGTCAATCAACCCTGAGGGTTTGTGGCGACGGTCCGTTGAAGAGTGGTTTATTGGTGCGGGCCAGACGGATTACGACCGGCCCTCGTCTGACAGCGCACGGTTCCGTTCGTCTAAGGGTGTTGACGTTTGGACTCGGGGCAGGTTGTCGCTGCTGCCAGACACGGCAGAGAGCTTGTCGTCGTCTAACACGAATCTAAAGGTGTTGGCTGCAGGCGGTCGGCTGTATGTGGCTGACGGGCAGACGGCACGGTTTACGACCGATCCGTATGCTGCGTCTCCGTCGTACACGGCGGTGACGGGCACGGCAGCAGCAGACATTACGGCTCTGGCTTCGACTGGCTATCACGTCATGATCGCTCAGGGGGCGAGCGGCATCTACCTGACGGACACGGGTAGTACGTCGGCGGCGTCGTGGATCACCGGCGACATTACCGACGTTGCGTATGTCAAGAACCGGGTGATGGCAAGTCACGGCGTTGACCTGTACGAGATTGACCACACAAATCTGTTCTCAGGTTCGCACGCCAAACCGTCTGCGTTGTATTCGCATGAGGACACGAGTTGGACGTGGGTCGGGTTTGCTGAGGGCACGAACCACATTTACGCTGCCGGTTACTCGGGCGACAAGAGCGAAATCTTCCGGATGACGCTTCAGGCGGACGGTACGGCGCTGACTGCACCGAGTGTCGCTGGCCGGTTGCCTGACGGTGAGATCGTGTCGGGCGTGTATGGCTACCTCGGGTTCCTGCTGATCGGGTCCAACAAGGGTTTCCGACTGGCGGTGCAGGACACGAACGGCAACTTGACGCTAGGCGCCTTGGTGGAGACCGGTTCGACGGTGCGGGCGTTTGAGGGTCAGGGACAGTACGTCTGGTTCACTTGGGAAGCCTACGACTCTACGTCGTCAGGGCTTGGACGTATGGACTTGGCGAACCTGTCGGACCGCAACGCTCTCGTCCCCGCATACGCATCCGACCTGATGGCGACCTCGCAGGCCAATGTTGATTCGGTGGCGACGTTTGACGACAAGCGTGTGTTTACCGTTTCGGGCGATGGTTTCTACGCCCAAGACACCGACCTTGTGGCAGAAGGTTCGCTGGATTCGGGTCTTATCAACTACGGGCTGGCGGAACGCAAGACGGCGGTCAATTTCAAGCTGAACGGTGACTTTGCTGACGGCGGCACCATCACGGTGATGCTTGCCGCCAACGAGGGGGCGTTCGATTCGTTGGGTGCGGCTACGTCGGCAAACGACACGTCGTTCTCTGCGAACGAAACGACCGGCACCCGGCATGAGGTTCGTGTCAAGCTCGCCCGGTCCGGCACGGACAACACGAAGGGTCCGAAGCTGTTGTCGTGGACGCTTCAGGCTTACCCGAGGTCGCAGGGTTCGCAGATCGTTGTGATTCCGATTCTGCTGCGGTCTGTCATAGACGTGCCCTATCGTGAGCCTGAGCGGGTTGATATTGTCGAAGAGCGAGATGCGTTGGATTCTTTGTGGCGGCAGCGCACGTTGACGACGTTCCAAGAAGGGTCTCGGTCTCACGTCGGGATCATTGAGGATTTGATTTGGACGGCTGAGTCGCCGTCTGACCTGCAAGACGACTTTGGTCAAGCACAAGGAACCGTGACGGTACGGTTCAAGATTATTGAAGGGGCCTACTGATGGCTGCGATTGACATTGACGGCGGCGTTCCGTCCACCACTCTGAACGGTGCCATCACGTCGGGTGCCACCAGCATTACCGTGGCGGACGGTTCGTCCTACCCGGACGGCACCAACGGCAACTTTTACATTGTCATTGACTTGGGTGCTGCCGCTGAGGAAACGATTGAGTGTTCGGCGCGGTCTAGCAACACGTTTACTGTTGCGACTCGTGGCGCTGACGGCACGTCCGCAGCGTCGCACGACAACGGTGCGACGGTTCAGCATGTTGTTCCTGCGTTGACGTTGCAGGAGGCGAACACGCACGCCAACCAGACGACCGGCACTCCGCACGGGTCGGCGTATGTCACCCCGTCGGGGAACGTGGCGACTGCGACTGCGTTGGAAACGGGTCGCACGATCGTTCTGAGCGGCGACGTTTCGGGCACGTCCGGTTCGTTTGACGGCACGGCGAACGCCACGATCACGACGACGATTGCGGACGATTCGCACAATCACACCGACGCAACGATTACCGGCACGTTGTCGAACGACACGACTGGTAACGCTGCGACTGCGACTGCGTTGGCGACTGCACGTCTGATCGGCGGCGTGTCGTTTGACGGCACGGCAAACATCACCCTGCCGGGTGTGAACGCTACGGGCAATCAGGACACGACCGGTAACGCTACGACTGCGACCGCTCTTGAGACGGCGCGCACAATTGGCGGCGTCTCGTTTGACGGTACGACCAACATCAACCTTCCGGGTGTGAACACGGAGGGCAATCAGGACACGTCGGGTACGGCTGCTGTCGCTACGACTGCGACGTTGACGGACGCCGGGACGGACACGACTTGTTTCCCGGTGCTTGCAGGTGCGGCTACCGGTAATGAGGGGCTTGAGACTGATGCGTCGGCGTTGACCTACAACGCCAGCACCGGCACCCTGTCGGCTACGAACCTTGCAGGCACGTTGACGACTGCTGCTCAGACGAACATCACGTCGGTCGGCACGCTTGGGTCGCTGACTGTCACCAACTCGGTTGTTGCAGCCGACTTCAGGGCTACGGGCGGCACCGCAGCCGACCCCAGCTTCATGATCGAAGACCTTGACACGGGCTTCTTCAGCACGGGCGGCGGCACGTTTGCAGCAACCTGCAACTCCACTTCCGTCACCACTTGGACCACCACCCGTTTCAGGCCATCAAGCGACAACGCTATCCAGCTTGGCGAGAGCGGTTTGCGCTGGACCGCCGTTTACGCCGTCAACGGCACCATTCAGACCTCGGACATGACGCTCAAAGAACGCAAGGGCGACGCTCTCGGCCTTGACTTCGTGAACGATCTGAAGCCGTTCCAGGGTCGTTGGAAGGATGAGGACGACGCTGCTTGCCGCCAGTTCCTTAGCGCCCAAGACGTTCACCGTTCGCTTAAGGCTGCCGGTATTGACCCCGAAGATTCGGGCATGTGGCACGACGGCGAGCACGAGGGCCTGAACTATTCCGAGATGGTGCCGGTGCTTGTGAAAGCTGTGCAGGAACTGACTGCTCGCCTGGAAGCCGTCGAAGGTTCTTAGAAAGGCCAAATGCGGGGCTGGGGGGCCAAGCTACGCAAGTTCGCCAAGGTACTTCTGGCGAGCGTTTTCGTGCTGGCTTGGTTCGCCCCCCACGCTGTCGCCCTGTCGTCAGTTTCGCTAGACAGCGACCAGACCTACTACGATCACTCCTTCACTTTGGAGGAGGAGACACTTCTTCACGTCACGTTCGACAGCAACGTGGCGTGCCCATTAGATCATGCCACGACCGTTGATCCGTGGCTGCGCCTCTTTGATAGCACCGGCGCAGTCATCGCTGACGACGACGACGGCAACCATAACGATCAGGACAACTGCTATGGATCAAAAATCCATATGGTCCTGCAACCGGGAGATTATGTCCTTCGATTCCGCACATACCAAGAGCAGGCGGGACTTGCCGTCCCCGAAGGGTCAGGCACCGTCTCATGGTCCGACGACGGATACGCCCCTGCTCCGACGACAACGACCACTTCTACAACCACATCGTCTACTACGACGACGACTACAACGACGACTACGACTACTACCTCAACAACGACGACGACGACGACTACGGTCCCGGTAACGACCACGACGACGGTCCCGGTGACCACAACTACGGAGCCTCCGCCATCTACCACTTCAACGACGACCACGACGACTACGACGGTCCCGCCAACTACAACGACCATGACGTTGCCGCCCACGACGACAACGACAACAACGACCGCGCCCCCGACTACGACGCTGCCGCCTACCACGACCACTACGTCGTTACCGCCGACGACGACGGTTCCGCCGACGACGACCTCAACGTCAACGTCTACTACTACGAGTACGACAACGACCCTGCCGCCTACGACGACCACGTTGCCGCCTACCACGACAACCTCGCTGCCCCCCACGACAACGATCCCCCCAACAACGACGACGACTCTCCTGCCGCCGCCTGACGAAATCACGCCAGAAATCATTGAGGACATCGACTACGAAGAGTTGTCAGACGACCAGATCGGGCAGGTCGCAAAAGCGATCCAAGACGCCGACGACGAAATCAAAGAAGCGTTTGAGGCTGAAGTAGACATTTTTGCTGGCGCAACCGAGACGTATGTCCCATCCGGGTCAAACGTGACTGTCTCGCAGCGTCGAACTGTTATTGCTGTAACCGCTGTCGTCACGACAGCTATGCCTGTGCCGCTCGCTGCCCGTCCGGGTCCGTCGGCACCAACCCCCGGGAGCGCAGGTGGCGCTCCCCCGTCACAAGGTGGACCGAATAGAAAGAGCAGAAAATGATCCGTCGATTGCTGCGGGAAATCGCAGGGCTGTCGTGGACTATCGGCGGAACCGGCCTAGTCCTCATCACCATGTCTGGCGGCACGCTCCGCCAGGGC
>Ga0181590_10005577_pt1 | contig 10394 bp, 9 predicted proteins | sample 071ome_34_FD_132446 | JGI IMG/M metagenome (GOLD analysis project Ga0181590, IMG submission 132446) | Coastal salt marsh microbial communities from the Groves Creek Marsh, Skidaway Island, Georgia - 071411BT metaG (megahit assembly) | ecosystem: Environmental > Aquatic > Marine > Intertidal zone... | reverse complement strand
GAATAAGGTATAGCTACTTCTGTCTCACCACCAGATGCAATAAAGATGCTGGTGTTTGTTTGCATTGAAGTGCCACCACCAGCACTACCTACGTAAGCAATGATGTTAGCACTTGGCCAGTAGCTAACAAGATCTGAAGCAAGGTTAGCAGGTTGGTACCTATCGTTAATTAAGTTTATGAGGGCATTGTTGGATGTAAGATGTACTGCTTTAGTAACATAACTTACTGCTGCATTGGCAACTTGCTCTCTATCGTTTATAAGATTTACTAGAGAATTATTAGATGTAAGAGCAACAGACTTGGTTAAGTAAGTCGTTGCAGCATTAGCTACTTGCAGTCTATCAGTTGCAAGTGAGGCTGTGGCAGTGTTTTGAGCAAATGTTGCCTGTAAATAGGTATTACTAACGTAGCCAACTAAATGACCTGAAACCGAGAGATCGTTAGCGGTAGTAACATTACCACTTGATGATACAACAATTGTGTTCGATGGTGCTGAAGTATTAGCGTTAATGGTAACCGCTAAATCAGCACCCGACCTTGCTCTAGTTGCCATAGTTAGTTACCTTTAAACTTGTGTTCCACCAGATGCTCGTCTTACTTGTGTTAGATCGCCAACGTCAGTTGCATTACCATCTGAACTGAACGAGTATTTTTCTATGTTGTTATGATCAGTGGGTTGAGGAGATTGACCACCAGACGAGTATCCGCTTGTTGTTGACGATTGACCAGCTACATCTGATCTACCACCAGTTAAATCACCAACGTCTGTTGCATTACTATCAGAACTAAATGGAAATTTATCAATCACATTTTGATAAGCTCCAGCTCCACCAAAGCCACCATGAGTATACCCATTCGTTGACGATGAATTACCGGCTGTGTTTCGTCTACAAACTGTTAAATCTCCAACGTCAGTTGCGTTTGCATCTGACGCAAATGGAAATTTTTGTATTGTTGCTGAATAATTAAACGAAGGATTTTCTCCACCTGACTGATAACCATTATCCGATGATGAGTGCCCAGCACCTTTGTTATTGGCAGCTTCAAAAACTGAACCAATACACGTTGCATTTGTATCTGATGCAAAAGGAAATTTCTGAATATAAGTGGATTTAGATGGTGATTGAGCTGGATCTGAACCTGCAGTTGCGTATCCATTGTCTGATGATGATTGACCCGAATGAGCGAAGAGCGATGTAGCTAAATCTGCAGAATCCGTTGCATTTCCGTCCGAACTGAATGAAAACTTTTCTATCCGGTTCACGATAGCTGGAGAAGCTGTACTACTTACGCCCCCGGATGTATAACCATGAGTCGATGATTTATGGTTTGAAGACTGGGTTAACGGCTGTGTAGTATCACCAACATCTGTAGCATTGGCATCAGATGCCAAAGAAAATTTGTCTATTATGTTTGTATACGTATACGGAGGTGCAAATGTACCAGCGGTAGTGTACCCAGACACAGTTCCCTGGAAGCTGTAACCTCCACCGCCACCACCGGCAGATCTATTGGTTGTGTTTGAGCTATGGTTCTTGAATTCTTCTACTAAAAGAACATCACCTTCAGCAAGTACAGGGGTAATGTTTCCAATATGAGCATTATTGGCTGCTTCGTAGTCTGACCCTTCGACAAGCTGGATACCATTCAAATACACAAGCATGTGGTTTGTATTTGTATACGGTATAGCAACTCTGTTTTCTCCACCAGATGCTATATAAATGCTACTGTTTACCGATTTAGTTGATCCAGTTACAACTGTATCCGTATACGCAATTACGTTTGCACTTGGCCAATATGTACCTAATGTTGTAGATACATTAGCAACCTGAATTCTGTCATTGATCAAGTTAACCAATGAGTTGTTAGAAGTAAGCTGTACTGACTTGGTAACAAACTTGACACTGGCATTAGCAACCTGATATCTGTCATTAATCAGATTGACTAGAGCATTGTTAGATGTAAGTGCTGTTGACTTAGTAACGTACAGTGCATCAGCATTAGCGACTTGCAAGTAGTCAGCATTGAGTGATGTTATTGCTGTGTTCTGGGCAAACGTAGCTTGCAGATCTGTATTGGTAATATAACCAACAACACCACTAGATACTGTCAAACTACCAGATAATGATATATCACCACCTGAGTCGATAACTAGTGTATTAGAAGCTGCTGCCGTGTTGGCATTTAATATGGTAGCTAAACTACCAGCTCTTCTTGCTTTACTTGCCATAGTTAGTTACCTTTAAATTTGACTTCCTGACGAATTTCTTCTACTGGCTGTAACAGGATCTGCAACATCCGTTGCATTAGTGTCCGATGAAAATGGAAACTTTTGTATTAAGGCATTTGGCGAACTCGGGGTGGCACCGGCATAAGCATACCCTGCAGTTGTAGACGATATACCTGCTGACCCGCGGGTTACGGCTACTAAGTCTCCTACATCTGATGCATTTGCATCTGATGCAAATGGGAATTTATCTATGATATTTTGGAGTGCACTGAAACAGACCCCGCCCGACACGTAACCATGTGTTGTCGATGACTGACCAGCTGACTGGAGTCTTATACAAGTTATATCGCCAACATCCGTTGCGTTAGCATCTGATGCAAAGGGAAATTTATCAATTACATTTGAGTATGGTGTAGCATAAGGAAAGACTCCATCATACCCAGTAGATCCTGTACTAACGTAACCATGTGTTGACGATTGTTGATCTGATACAGAATATCTTGCAGTAGTTAGATTACCAACATCCGTTGCCGTTCCTTCAGGACTCGTAAACGGAAATTTGTCTATTATATTACAGACTCCGGACGGAGGAATAGAGGCGTATCCTCCAGATGTATAACCATGTGTTGATGACGAATGACCTGCAGTTTCTGCTCGTGCTGCAGACAAATTTCCCACTGGTGAGCCATTGGCATCTGACGCAAATGGAAAAGAAATTACTGTTGTGCACACACCTCCTGGAGAGTTACCACCCGACATATATGCATGCGTAGGTGATTTTTGACCCACAGGTGACGCAGAATTTTGCCCAAAAGCAGCCAGTGGAGGTGATGCTAAGAAACACGCTTGCACTGCGTTTGTATCTGAAGCTATGGAAAATTTTTCTATTTGACTGAAATAGGGCGTACCACCATATGCATAACCAGAAGTTGTACCTTGCCAGCTACCACCACCGCCACCACCGGCTGATCTGTTTAATGTGTTAGCAGGGTGCAGTTTGTATTCATGAACCTGTACAATGTCGCCAGCTGCCAGTGCTTCAATACCTTTGATGTGTGTCGAGTTGGCTGTCCAGTCAATACTTCTTGTAAGTTCGTAACCGTTAAGAACAACTTCTACTAAGTTTGTGTTACTTGTTACAGGTATTGCAAAAGATGTCTCTCCACCAGATGCTACAAAAATGCTAGTGTTAACAGTCATGTCAGATGCACCAGCATTTGCATTGATGTATGCTATTGCATTAGCACTTGGCCAGTATGTCGATAATTCACTAGTTAAGTTTGCTACCTGAAGTCTGTCATTGATGAGACCAACAAGAGCTGTATTAGATGAAAGAGCAACTGCCTTTGTTACATACGTTGCATCAGCATTAGCGATTTGCAACCTATCATTGATAAGATTTACAAGAGCATTATTAGATGTCAGATGTACAGCTTTTGTTACATAGGCTGCTGCAGCATTAGCTACCTGCAATCTATCATCAAAAAGATTTATCGTTGATGTGTTCTGAGCAAACGTTGCATGAACATAACTATTCTGGACAAATCCAGGAATATTACCACCAACGGTAATACTGTTCGCAATAGTAACATCACCACCCGAACTAATGAATATAGCATTAGCTGGAGACGAAGTATTTGCGTTAACCGTTGATACTAAGTCTGCTGTAAACCTAGCTCTAGTTACCATTGTTAGTTACCTATTATTAGTTACCTATTATTAGTTATCTTTAAACTTGTTGCCCTGCTGTACGTGTACGCGCGACTGTCAAATCCCCAACATCAGCTCCATTAGTATCAGAACTAAAAGGAAATTTTTCTATAACATTCAAATATGGAGCTCGACCTCCACTTATATAACCAGAAACTGTTGATGATTGACCAGCACCTCCAAAACGTGGCTGAGTTGGATCTCCTACATCAGATGAACCGGCATCCGAACTGAAAGGAAACTTTTGAATCACATTGTTCACACCACTGCTTGGATGATCACCACCTGACATATAACCATGTGTTGAGGATGACTGGCCAGCTCCTTCAATACCTGCAAAAGCTAGATCACCAACGTCCGTTGCATTGCCATCAGATGCAAAAGCAAATTTATCTATGTCGTTACAGGATCCATTGTTTCCCCCTGTACGATAACCATGTGTTGTCGATGACTGACCTGATGATTGCAGTGTTTGCGCTATTAGATTACCAACGTCTGTTGCATTACCATCTGAAGCAAACGCATATTTATCAATAGTATCCTCGAAGAAGTTTGATGGATTTCGACCACCAGCTGTGTAACCGTTATCTTCAGAACTTGCTCCACCACCGATTTGGTTTCTAGCTACAGTTAGGTCACCAACGTCTGTAGCATTACCATCTGATGCGAATGGAAATTTGTCTACAACATTTGATTTACTTGGGGTTGCACCACCAGCAGTATATCCACTAGATGTAGAGCTCGATCCAGCAGCTCCGCTTCGACCCTGTGTCAAATCACCAACATCTGCTGCATTAGTGTCTGAACTAAATGGAAATTTGTCAACAATGTTTGATTGCGTATACGGTGGGCTGTAATAACCACCAGACGTATATCCCGAAGTTATCCCTGGAAGCTGTATCCACCACCGCCACCACCGGCTGATCTATTCAATGTGTTAGCCGGATGCATCTTGTATTCGTGAATCTGTACAATGTCACCAGCTGCCAGTGCTTCAATGTTCTTAATGTGCGTTGAGTTGGCTGTCCAGTCAATGCTTCTTGACAGAGCAAAACCGTTTAGATATACCTGTATTAAATTACCATTGGATGTTACTGGTACTGGTACTGATGTCTCTCCACCAGATGCTACAAAAATACTTGTATTGACGGTCATGTCACCGCCAACAGCATTTGCATTAATATATGCTATTGCATTAGCACTTGGCCAGTATGTCGATAATTCACTGGTTAAGTTTGCTACCTGAAGTCTGTCATTGATGAGACCAACAAGAGCTGTGTTCGAACTTAATGCTACTGATTTAGTAACATATGTTGTATCAGCATTGGCAATCTGAATTCTATCATTGATCAGATTGATTAATGCGTTATTAGATGTTAAATGTACAGACTTGGTAACGTAAGTTGCTGCAGCATTAGCTACCTGCAATCTATCATCAAAAAGATTTGTCGTTGCTGTGTTTTGTGCAAACGTCGAATACAAGTAGGTGTTCTGGACAAATCCAGGAATGTTACCACCAACGGTAATACTGTTTGCAATGGTAACATCACCACCCGAACTAATAAATATCGCATTAGCTGGGGACGAAGTATTAGCATTGACCGTTGATACTAAGTCTGCTGAAAATCTGGCTCTAGTTACCATAGTTAGTTACCTTTAAACTTGTTGTCCTGTCGGGATATACCGTGAAGCGGTTAAATTACCGACAGCTGTCGCGTTACCATCAGAACTGAATGGAAATTTATCTATTTCAATGCGAGTACCATAAGGTGGATTTGAAAAGCCACCAGAATAATATCCATTAGTAGTCGATGACTGACCAGCACCTTGATACCTTGTACAGTTCAAATCACCAACATCAGTCGCGTTAGCATCAGAACTGAATGGAAATTTGTCAATTGTATTCACAATTTCGGGAAACTGGGGAGGAGCGTAACCACTAGACGAATAACCACTAGTGTCCGATGATTGGCCAATGACACCAAATCTCTCTAGGGTCAAATCACCGACATCAGTTGCATTTGAGTCAGAGCTAAATGGAAATTTATCAATAACGTTGGACAGTGGGGTGCCACCAGATGCGTAACCATTGGTAGACGATGATTGACCAGCAAGCGCCTGTCTATTAACAGTCAAATCACCAATATCTGATGCATTGGAATCTGAGCTGAATGGAAATTTTTGAATACAATTTAAATAACCTCCACCTGCGGGACTACTACCACCAGATGCATAACCATTATCAGACGATGATTGACCAGCTGACTCCCTCAATGCTAATACTAAATCACCTACATCAGTAGCATTGGAATCTGAGCTGAATGGAAATTTGTCTATAATGTTAGAGTATGGACTGGTTGGAGGCGCGATACCACCAGACGTATATCCATTTTCAGACGATGATTGACCAGATGCACCCGCTCTTGCAACAGTCAAATCCCCAACATCAGTTGCATTAGAATCTGAGCTGAATGGAAATTTATCAACTGTGTTGACTACTCCATAGGAAGGTACACATCTACCACCAGATGAGTATCCTGAAGTCGATCCCTGGAAGCTGGAACCACCACCGCCACCACCGGCTGATCTGTTAAGTACGTTAGCAGTATGCTGTTTGTATTCTGTTACTTCGAGCACGTCAGCAGCTGTGAGTGCTAGTAAGTTACCAATATGAGTATTATTGGCCGCTGTATAGTCATCATCAGGTGTCAAACGTACACCGTTCAGCTTGACTGATAGGTGATTGGTATTTGAATAAGGTATAGCTACTTCTGTCTCACCACCAGTAGCAATAAAGATACTGGTATTGGTCTGCATAGTGGTACCGCCACCAGCACTTGCAACGTAGTTGATAATGTTAGCACTTGGCCAGTAACTGACAAGATCTGAAGCAAGATTGGCAGGTTGGTACCTGTCGTTAATTAGATTAATTAATGCGTTGTTTGATGTTAAGTGTACAGCTTTTGTTACATAACTTACTGCTGCATTAGCAACTTGCTCTCTATCATTAATTAGATTCACTAGAGAGTTGTTAGATGTAAGAGCAACAGATTTTGTCAGATAGGTTGTAGCTGCATTAGCTACTTGCAGTCTATCGTTTGCAAGACCAACAATTGCTGTGTTCTGTGCAAAGGTTGCTTGTAAGTAGGTATTACTAACGTAACCAACTAGATGACCTGATAGTGACAGGTCATTGGCAGTTGTTATATTACCACTTGAGGATACAACAATTGTGTTTGATGGAGCTGAAGTATTAGCGTTAATTGTTGACGCTAAATCCGCTCCTGATCTTGCTCTAGTTGCCATTGTTAGTTACCTTTAAACTTGTTGCGATGTACCCGAAACAACTATCTGGGCTAAATCACCCACACAGGATGAATTTGTATCAGAACTAAATGGAAATTTTTGTATTAATTGTAATTTGGAAGATCCTGGTTTCAAATTTGGAGTAGAAGCAGGATCTTGGCGTCCCCCTTGTACGTAACCGTATGATGTTGACGAAGTACCCATAGCATCGTACGGATGTGTGCCTAAGTCAGCTACATCAGTTCCAGTACTACCAGAAGTAAATGAGAATTTTTGTATCGTATTCCTAGCATATGGTACATAAGGTGTTTGCGGCCCGCCATTACCACCGGCAGCATATCCATGCGTGTCGCTTAATGCCCAGTATGATTAGTTTTAAAGCATATAAATCACCAGCATCCGTCGAATTTGTATCAGAACTGAACGGAAATTTGTCAATTCTGGTGCACCAGGCCGCAGGTGGTGTGGAAAATCCTCCAGATATAAACCCTTCCGTTGTTGATGCGTGTGCAGCAGATGTACCAGAAGGCCTCGATAAACCCATATCTGCACCACTGTCAGATAACGTATCAGTACTATAAGCATATTTGTATATATTACTTACATATGGCCCACTAGGGATCCTACACCCAAGCCCACCACCTATGTAGCCATTATCAGCTGAAGATGCAGAATTTTTTTGGCCAGTCGATCCTATTGATCCAAGAACTGGAACCATGTCTCCAACATCTGTTGCGTTTGTGTCCGATGCAAAAGGCCACTTATCAAATCTGTCTGTCACACTCGCATATGGAGGCGACACCCCGCCCAAAGCGTGGCCATTGGTTGCTGAGCTCATTCCTATGCTAGAGAAAGCGGCTTGCGTTAAATCTCCAACATCAGAAGAATTAGAGTCTGATGTGAACGGATACTTTTCTATTACGTTTATCATTGTAGCCGGTGGGTTGCTACCCCCAGCATTATAACCAAAACTGGATCCTTGATAAGAGAAGCTACTGCCACCACTAGGTGTTCTATTCTGCGTGTTTGCATTGTGGTTCTTATATTCTTCTACGAGGAGAACATCTCCAGCTGCAAGCACTGGATCAATGCCTCCTATATGAACATTGTTAGCTGCAACATAATCAGTATCTTCAGTTAAGAGTACACCGTTTAAATAAACAAGCATGTAGTTTGTATTGGTGTAAGGTATAGCGACTCTATTCTCTCCACCAGTAGCAATAAAGATACTCGTGTTTACATATTTTGTATCAGCAGCGACTGATGCATTGGTATATGCAATTACGTTTGCACTTGGCCAATATGTACCTAATGTTGTAGATACATTAGCAGCCTGAATTCTGTCATTAATTAGATTGACTAACGAGTTGTTAGAGGTAAGTTGAACCGATTTAGTTACGAACTTAACATCAGCATTAGCAACCTGATACCTGTCATTGATTAGATTGACTAAGGCATTATTAGATGTTAGTGCAGTAGACTTAGTTACATATGCAGCTGCTGCGTTAGCAACCTGCAACCTGTCGTTGGCAACATTTACAATTGCTGTGTTCTGAGCAAATGTGGCTTGCAGTGTTGTATTGGTAGCGTAACCAATAACACCGCTTGTTACCGTAAGACTACCAGATAGCGATATGTCACCGCCTGAGTCTATTACGACCGTATTCGAAGCTGCCGATGTGTTGGCATTTAGTATGGTAGCTAGACTACCACCTCTTCTCGCTTTAGTTGCCATAATTGGTTACCTAACTTTTCTTGGCCAGTGCTTGAGCACCAAAGAATGCTGCTACGATACCAGCAACAGAAACAAAGTACGTTGCTGCCATATCTCCTAGTATTTCACTTGCCTGTACGTGATTTGTTGCTTCAGCTATAATAACTGCAAATGGATAAAGAAGCATTCCAAGTAGAGCAAACCATGCCATCTTACGCATAGCATCCTCTTTCTTATCTTCATTTTCCATACGAATTTTTTCATGCTCTAATTCCATAATCTTCTCCGAGGCTGCTAGCTCTTCATCGCTAACAATACCATCACCATCAGTATCGTACTTGGCATATTTCGAATCGTCTGAAAGTTTTTTAGCCATTACTATTCCTTTTCTTCTAAGTTATTTATATCATCTGAATTATTCAAGATAGTGTTTTTTCGATAATAAATTATAACTTCATTCATTTGTTGTACATATCTTCTTATCTCTTGAAGATTGTAACTCATCAGTTCATAGTCAGCTATTGACATTGCAGTAAAGACAAGCGCACCTGACTCTTCAACTATGTCCTCTAAGAATCTATCTAAGTACGTGTAATCTTCTGGCCAGTCTGGATGTTCCCTACCAAGGCCACACGTACCGTCTTCATTGATTGGTGTCTCCTTTGTTTCCTCATCTTGAACACAACGATTGGGTATGCGTCTATCACTTACAACATACCACTTAGGTTCTTTCATATCGATAGCTCTTGGCAAAGGTGGTTGAGCTATCTCTATTGGAATCTCTACAGTTTGTATCTCAACTTCGACAGGAGGTCTAACAAATAATGAGCAACTACTAATCGTCAAGGCGATCAAGGGCAGCGCTATCAGCTTCCAACGCATCAAATACCTCCTTGGTGTTAGTGTTAAAACGAAGTTCTATTTGGCCAGGCCTAGGTGACGCTAATTTAGTTAAGTTGTGACGACGAAAGATATCAAGATATCTGTTCATCTCTACTTCAATTTCTTGGGATCTTTGTGTTTGAACACGCAATGCATTAGTCTGCGTTTCAAGATTTTGTTGGAGCGAAGCTATTGCTTGCTTTTGTTGCTGGTCAGCCAACTCTTGAGCTGCTATAACTCTTCGTTGACCTTCTATCTCATTTTGAAGATTTTGGACATAGATGTATCCAGCGCCACCACCAGCGCATGCTAAAAGTATAACAAACAGTGCAATTTTGAGTCCCATGCACTATTTATCTTGAAAAGCAGGATGCCCTTCAAAATACATTTGAATCATAACATGAACGGCGGTATCACACACAATCAATATTAAACAGAATACTGAGAATAATGGGATACCGCCATACATTGCTATTCAACAGTAAAGCTAAAAGACCTACTAACTGGATGACCATCTGCTCCTATAACAGAAGCAGTAACAGTAAATTTTC
>Ga0181590_10005569_pt1 | contig 10403 bp, 11 predicted proteins | sample 071ome_34_FD_132446 | JGI IMG/M metagenome (GOLD analysis project Ga0181590, IMG submission 132446) | Coastal salt marsh microbial communities from the Groves Creek Marsh, Skidaway Island, Georgia - 071411BT metaG (megahit assembly) | ecosystem: Environmental > Aquatic > Marine > Intertidal... | reverse complement strand
CTCATTCTGATAGAGATGGAATATTTAATTCCACGGTTTTTCACTGAGATGGCGACGTGATTTGTTGGTAAATAGGGTTAAAATTGCACGTCCTTAGTACCAATTTGCTAGCCCAAAAGTTCTTTGAAAAAGATGTTCTTGTGAAAGAACTTCTCTAAATAGGGGTTAGTTAGATCTAGTTTCTGTGGTTTTTGCCTTGGGCGGATTTAACAGAGTTAGAATTGATATAACCATAAAACCCGCGGCGATGAAGAAAACCCAACTTGGTTTACCCGCATCCATCACGATGCCCATCAAAACCGGACTAATCGCGGCTCCGACAAAATGACCGTTAGACATAAACCCATAAGTTTTTCCTGCTTGGCCCTCTGGAGTTATTTCCTTAACCATCATATCGCGAGCAGGCTTAACAACGCCCAACATAACACCGATTAGACCGAACATAATAATTAGAGCGGCATGCGGCAGAGAATATACCCCCGCCAAAATTGTCAAAACAGCGCCAATAAAAAATGCCAGGGCTGCTTGCTTGTTATGGTTTGATGCTTTGTCCGCAAGCCAACCTCCGAGCAAGACCCCAATCAAGCCGCCTCCCGCATATGCTGAAAGAGCTGCCGCCGCGGAGATCTCATCAATTCCATGAGCTGTTACCAAACCGGCGTGGATAAAGTTATTCAATCCGACGGTTGCCATCGCTGTAATACAAAAAAACATGTAAAGAATTAACATTTGCGGTTGTATGAGCATGCGTAGGCCATCAGATACGGAAACACTCTCCTTTGGCTTGCCCTTTTTTCTCCCCGCATGGTCCTGAAGAGTTCCAGATTGTGCAAGCATCGCTATGCCTGCCACTGCGCCCAAGATAGCCACTGAAAATATTGCACCTTTCCAACCCCATTGTGTTGTTAGGAAAAAAGCAGCCACCAATGGCGCCATTAAGGTGCCGGCATTACCAGCAGCGGTGTGAATGCTGAAAGCACGCCCTATACGCTTTTCATCAACGCTCGACATCAATATTGCGTAGTCAGTCGGGTGAAAGACACTATGTCCCAAGCCTGCGAACACCGCGAGAACGAGCAATACCCAGTAAGTGTCCGTGAAAGCCATTGCGCCAAGTCCAAAGGTCTTCATGAACAATCCTATGATAAGGATCCATTTGGCGCCTACTCTATCAACTAGGAACCCAACTGGAATTTGAGCAAGCGCGCCGGACATATTGAGAAGGGTCATAATTAGCCCCATGGCAGCGAAACCGACGCCGAAATGGGGTGCCATCATGATAAAAAGAGGGGGTAGAATAAGCTGGGAGTAATGGCTCATAAAGTGGCCGGTGCTGACCAGACTTAACACACGGACTTCGCGTCCCATCGATCTTACCACTGTTGCCATTTTTATAATCCTCAAGGCCAATTTTTTCGAGGACCCCTCACAACGAACGAGCAATCCCCAACGTTCTAATTTTTATCTCTGAAGCTTATCTAAAGCAACTCAAAGCAAGGAGATGATTATTGCTGCAAAAATTCCAGCAAGTGGAGGAAGGAAAAAGGATGAAGCTGTTCTGAGGTAAACAAATTTATGACCGAGGAATGGGATTTCCCATGCTAATATTCTATGGATGGCAAAAATTTCCCAAGTCGTCAGGAAAGCTGTTAATTGAGGTATTCCTACCCCAATTTTATACATCGCAAGAGCCAGGGGGAAGGCAACCACGCCTCCAGCTGGGACCAAAACGCCTGCTATTGAGGCGATTAATATTCCTGTAAAGCCAGAATCCTTGCCGAGCCATTCACTTATCGTTTCTCCTGGAAGTAGTTCGGCCGCGAAGGCGGCCATTGATAGCGCAAGACACATTCGAGGGGCCATCATCAGGAAATAGCCCCAGCCCACTCTCGTTCCCGTTTGAAGCGTTTGGTCTTTTCTCCGCCATGCGAGTAGGGCAAGCAAAAGCACTCCCAGCCACATCAAAATTGCAATTGCTGGGCTGCCTCCACCGTCCATAGTACTAATTTTTCTCTGGTAGATTGATTCTGATTGGTAGGTAGAGAGCGACAGTTCCGCAGATAATTGGCAGCAAGACACTCGCCCCCACTCGAATTGCCGTGAATTCCTCGCCCATGAGAGGGAGTTCCCAAACCAAAATTCTCTGAAAACCAATCATTGCCCACGCAGATATGTAAGCCACCAATGCTCCCTTGTTTGCTCCAGAAACATAAAGAGCAACGACGATTGGAAAAGAGGTTAGGGGACCTCCTGGGGTGAGTGCGCCGGCGATCGTCGCTATAACGACGCTTTTAATCCCTGCTTGGTCGCCTATTAAACGTGAGACGACTTCTCTTGGGATTAATAGTTGAAGAAATGCTGCGATTAGGACCGCGGCACCCACTCGGGGCATAATAAATTGGAAGAGATCCCATGCATCATCTATGGCCCTGTCAAAAGCGACTGGCCCCTTCCAAAACCATACTGCTAAGCCCGCTGCTAATGCCAGAAGTGCGAAAACCAAAAGAGAGCCGTCAAAGATTTTTCTTGTAATAGGGGTATTCAATGACCCCTTTGCCAGTTTTTGATCTGTTTCACTCATGGACGAGTTTAATTAAGGATGAACGTTCTCGGTGAACCAATCAGTGGGCAATTCGTGTCCCACGCCGGCTTCGATCGCCTTTTTATAGGCAGCGCCGGCCGTAACCGCAAACTGAAGACCTAACCCCATATCATTGATAAAACAGGTTATTTCATTCTCTGTTTCACGCCCCTTGACTTCACCGGCAATCATTTGTGGTAGCTTTGGACAGGCGTCGTAATCAAATGTCCTATTTACGTCCCATCCCTTTCCGCTTCGCCTATCTGGGGGTTCGAGGCCAGCAGCGACCACGGTATCGGGGCGTTGCTGACCAAAATGTAATCCAACTCGGTCGCATTTTTTAAGAGCGGCCTCTTCAATCTCTGGCATCTTAATCGAACTGACATGTACCCCGGGTCTAAGCCATCCCTCCACGTAGACCTTTTCGATAGAATTTGTTGCGCAAAGAACAATATCGACGCCTGAAACTGCTTCCTCCGCTGAGTTCACCGCCATCATCTCTACGCCAAGAGTTTCAGTCATTTCTTGCGTGAAATTAAGCCGATTTGTGGGGTTTGGGCTGAAGCATTTGATCATCTCTATGTCACGGACAGCGCAGGTCGCCATTAACTGGGTCCCTGCTTGCCAACCTGACCCGAGAATACCCACCGTTTTGGCGTTTTCTCGAGCCATATATTTTACACCAAGGCCATTGGTGGCTCCAACGCGCATTCGTTGTACGACGCCATCAGGCATAATTGCGAGTGGTTCGCCATTTTTTGTGCTGAAAAGAAGGACAAGACCAACCCATCTATTATTAGGGGCTGCAGGAATTTTTACCCGTCTCAAACTTCCTTCAACAACAGGCCACGTTACAATATCTGAGTTTAGCCTAACAGCACTAAAGCCTTGAGATGGCGCCACGCCGTCCATTGTTTTGAATCCATAAATAGCATCTTCACCGTTGTGGCTTGCCGGCACTAAAGTGTCCGACCTACGTCTGGTAACAGCTCGACCGGCGTGAAGATCTTTATAGACCTCTTCTAGGGCCTCAAGGACATCCTCAATCGACAATAACTGAGAGATTTCCTCGTTTGAGAGGATCAGTGTCATTTTTCGTTCTCCAGTTTTAAAACGAAAACGCCGGAACTCTGGTTAAAGAAGCCCCGGCGTTTGATGATTTTGCGCTTTTTCAGCGCGTTTCTCTCGCATGCGGGGTGTTAGCGCATCCCGTATTTGGCCAAAAGATCGCGGGGATCTTCTTCTGGATTATAACCTTCGTAGGGTTCGAGTTGTTCGTACCAAGCAGCACCCATGGCTTTCAGTATTCTGTTGTGACATACAACAAGCCGCGCCGGATTTTCTGGATCGGTATTAAAATGCTTGTGCTCTACATAGGGAGGTATGTAGACAAAGTCTCCTCGTTTCCACTCATATTTTTTAGGCTCTTGCTCCCAAGTCCAGCTAAATTTGATATCGACGTCAAAATTTACGTCCCAATGCAGGTCATAACCGCTGCCTTCTGCTACGAAAAACACCTCCTCCGCAAGGTGACGATGTTTTCCTGAGGCCTGTCCAGGAGGTAAAAGATGCATATATATATCAACGCAATTTTCGACTGTGTTTAGTTTTTCGTTGACCATATGCTTGAGAATTCCATGTGGTGAATTCTCAAAAGGCATATCACCCGATTTTACGACCTTTAGTTTTTTGTTGTAGTAATTCTCTACGTAGGCAGCCGTCTCGGCCAAGTTTTCCTTGTAAAAATTACAAACTTGATTGCCTGCTGCCGCGACTTCTCTCTCGTCCAACTTAATCTCCGTGCTTAAAATCTAAGGGCCAATAATTAATAATCGCCTGGCGGCATATAGTTTTCTTGCCCTGGCGCTATTTCCTTAGGCGGCATTTTGACGTTTTTTTGGAAAACCATATGCATGAATAAAAATAAAGGTTTTGCCTTCATTACGAGAACCACGAATTCTTCGTCAGCACTTTTGTTGAAATGCTGGTGCACACAACCATTCTCAACAATCATGCAGTCTCCGGCCTCTGCGTCTATACGTTCCCCATCATGAACGTCATAGCCCTCACCTCTCAGGACAAAGAAAACAGCACTGTTCATATGTCCGTGTTTTTGGCCATAACCACCCGGAGCAAAGGCTCCCAAGTGCGTCTCGATGGATTGGGCTATATCGAGGTTTTGCGGATTGATGACAGATTTATCGTAAAATTGAGGTCCGCCCTTCCACTTCCAGTCGTGGATACTGTAGACCCGTTGTTGATCATATAAACCTTGTTTCATTTCACCGTAGGTGCCTTCAAGAGCGCGAACAAAGGTTCGCTTCTTGACCCAACGATCCCAAACTACTTCCGGTTGATTGTGCCCGGGTCCCGCATCGGCAGTTGTTGTTTCTCTGCTTCCTTCAGCCATTCTCTATCCTCTTTACAAGCCCGCCTGATTTATCTGTGACTTCTTTAAGTCGCTGAATACAAACCCAGAGCCATAGACCCCTCGGTTTAGTGAAACAGCTAACCGGGTATATTCCTGGTCCCAAGAAGTGTCAAGAAACGGGCCCACTTCTTTGACCCGGCGGGTTTTATTGGGATGTTTCAAATTTTTTAAACACTCTATAAACGAAGTAAAATTTTTGAGTATTTTTACTTACCAAAGCAATTTTACATATTCTTTTCGAGTTTGGGCTGAGGAGGGCTTCTAGCTAAACGTAACGTTGCGTAAGGCCGCAGGCTGCTGTAATTACAATGCTAATATTATTTGTCGTTAAGTTTCTTGGAGAAGCTGTATGAAGCCGCCACCCTTTTCCTATCATGATCCAAGCACGCTAGAAGACGCAGTAGCCCTGCTTTCTTCTTTAGAAAATGCAAAGGTTTTGGCCGGCGGCCAATCTCTAATGCCAATGCTCAATATGCGTTATGTGCTGCCTGACCATGTGGTTGATATCAACAAAATTGAAGACTTGTCTTACATCAGGGAAGACGATGATGCTCTGGAAATCGGAGCCATGACGAGACAGCGCGATTTAGAATTCTCTGAAATCGTTCAAAAAAAATGTCCGCTAATGCATGAGGCTCTTTTGCAAGTGGGACATAGACAGACTCGAAATCGGGGGACTCTGGGAGGATCATTGTCTCATTTGGATCCCGCAGCTGAGATGCCCTCTATTTGCGCAACGACTGACGCAATAGTTCGAGTTCTGGGACCGAACGGGGAGCGTGAGATAGGATTTGCCGATTTTCCTGCTGGATACATGACCCCTGCAATTGAAGAGGATGAGCTGGTTACGTCTATCCGTATTCCTTGCTGGCCTGATGGTCATGGCTTCGGGTTTGTCGAATTTTCTCGAAGACATGGTGATTTTGCGATCGCGTCTGCTGCAGTTCTTTTGGAGGTAGGTGCGGATGGAAAGATTGGTAGGGCAGCCGTTACGGTGGGAGGGGTAGGAGCTACCCCTGTTCGTGTTACGGAACTAGAAGAAACGATTATGGGGCAGGAAGGGTCTGAGGAAATGTTCAGGGACGCCTGCGAGGTATGTCGTGAAATTGACGCGTTGGGTGACGTTTATGCGTCCACTGAATATCGTCAACATCTGGCAACAGTGATGGCGCGACGGGCGTTGGTTAAAGCTTATGGCCGTGCCACGAATGGAGCGTGAGGGGAAAGATGGGCGAAACACGTAAGATTTCAGTCACCATTAACGGGAAGAAGTACGAGGAAGAAGTCGAGGTAAGATTTCATTTGGCTGACTTCATCCGCCAGCAGTTAGGGCTAACGGGAACGCATCTCGGTTGTGAGCATGGTGTTTGTGGTGCTTGCACAATACTTTTGAACGGACAAAGCGCTCGCTCTTGTTTGATGCTGGCGGTTCAGGCTGACGGACAAGAAATTTTGACCATAGAGGGAATAGCGCCATCCGAGGATGAGCTGCACCCGCTGCAGGAAGCATTTCGTGATAATCACGGTTTACAATGTGGGTTTTGTACTCCGGGCATGCTCACGACCTTATTGGAATTTCTAGAAGAAAATCCAGATCCCACAGAGGAAGAGGTAAGAATTGCTATCAGTGGCAATCTATGTAGATGCACAGGCTATCAGGGAATAGTCGCTGCGGCCTTAGATGCTGCAAAAAGACTGCAGGCAGAAAAAGCGGCTTAGAGCCTTTTTATTAGGCGTGGAGAAGATCCTCTAACCGATCACCCTTTGTTCTTGGAAGTTTTTTCAGAAATAGCTTGAGTTTTTCAAGTGCTCGGCTCTCTATCTGCCTTATTCTCTCCTTACTAACCCCGAAGTCATGACCGATTTCTTCCAGTGTAGGTTTGTTCTCCTCAAGAAAACGATGTTTTATGATTTGGCGCTCTCTCTCGTCTAGCGCTGCCATTGCTTTAGCAATGACGTTACGTCTAGAAGTTTGATGAGATTGATAGGCTATGTTTTCTTCGGGATTTGGGCGGTCGTCTTCTAAGAACTCCTGCAATTCGCTCCCGTCACTTTCATCAGAACCGATCGTGGAATTGAGAGACGCATCATAGCCGGACAACAGGGCTTCCATGCGTTCCACAGATGCCTTTGGCACACCAAGTATCCTCGCGATCTCAAGGCGGTCTTCATCGCTCATGGGGCCGACAAGATTGTTTGAAACCTTTGCTCGGAGCCTCCTCAAATTAAAAAACAAGGACTTCTGAGCTGGGGTCGTTCCGATTTTTACAATTGAACTATTACGCATCACATAGTCTTGGATTGAGGCCAGGATCCACCAACGTGCATAGGTTGAAAAACGCACACCCTTCTCCGGATCAAATTTTTTCGCCGCATCCATAAGACCGAGAGTACCTTCCTGTATCAAATCAGAAACGGGAAGCCCATACCCCTTAAAACCTGCTGCCATTTTTACTACAAGCCTTAGATGGCTGGATACAAGTTTATCGAGGGCTTTTTCATCGCCCTTATCTCGAAGTTCGTTACCAAGTTTCACCTCCTCTTCACGTTCGAGGAGGGGAGCCTTCATGGTCTTTGATATAAATTTTCTATCGAGTGCGTCGCTTATATTCTGTCCAAAAAATACCATTACTTCTCTACTTTTAAGCTCTCAAACTGTTTGGTGACACATTCAACAGTCTTTCTCAGAATGCGAACTGCCTTACTATTGTTACGTCCGTGGTTCTCAATTGGTTTAGTGGTGTTTGTCCCAGAGAGGCTAATCGTCCCGCATGCTGGAAGCTGTTTATCAAGGATTATGGAAAGGGTGGAATAATGTGGTTGAAAAAAAGTTGTTAATGGTTACCACAACAATCCTAAAATAATTAAACGTGGAATTCTGAGGGAACGGGATTTTAAGAGCTAAGACTCCTAATCGATCTGATCAAAAGCAGGTTCTGATTAGGAGATAAGATTTTAGGGTAGCAGCAAAACATCTAACGGTCGATTTTGAATGGAATATTTTCTTCAACAGCTGATTAATGGAATAACCCTGGGCGCCATTTATGGTTTGATCGCTATCGGCTACACAATGGTCTACGGGATTATTGGTATGATCAATTTCGCTCATGGTGAGATTTTTATGATCAGTACCTTCATAACCCTCATTTCCTTTTTAATACTTGGCCCAATGGGTGGGGGAATTGTTGCTGTTCTAATTATCGTTTTGATTATTACTATGGCCCTTACCGCGGTTTATGGTTGGGCGCTAGAGCGCATTGCCTATAGGCCGCTAAGGGGATCCCACCGTCTCGCTGCGCTGATTTCAGCAATTGGAATGTCAATATTTCTTCAAAATTTTGTTCAGCTTAGTCAGGGGGCTCGTGTAAAAGCGTTGCCCCCCGTCGTAACCACAAATTTTAAAATTCTTGAAAACGAAAATTTTGTTGTGACGCTTAGCCTCATGCAAGTCGTGATCATACTAACAACTGTTTTTTTGATGTCCCTTTTTTGGGTTATCATCAAATACAGCGCTCTCGGGCGGGCACAGCGTGCCTGTGAACAAGATCGCGTGATGGCGGCACTTCTCGGAGTTAATGTTGATCGAACAATATCAATTACTTTCGTGATGGGTGCTGCGCTCGCCGCGGTGGCTGGTGTTATGGTTACGCTTTATTACGGTGTCATTGATTTTTTTATCGGATTTTTGGCAGGAATAAAGGCGTTTACCGCAGCGGTATTGGGCGGGATAGGTTCATTACCAGGCGCCATGCTAGGGGGGCTGCTAATAGGGCTGATTGAGGCGTTTTGGTCTGCTTATGCGACGGTAGAGTATAAAGATGTTGCAGCATTTTCTGTGCTTGTATTGGTTCTGATTTTTCGGCCGACAGGGCTTCTTGGAAGACCGGACACAGAAAAAGTCTGAAATGAATCCTCTTCCATTAAGTAACTGGCATGCACATCGTAATGCGATTAGGGACGGGCTGATATCATGCTTGATTACCGCCGTGCTTTTAATTCCCCTTACAGGGATTTACTCCGTTCAAGACGGCGGAGGCCTGGCTTTAAAATACCGAATTTGGGAATTAATCCTGTCAATTATCTGTGTATTTATCGGAAGGTTTTCTTTATCTCTTGCAGAATCTGGTCATCAGAAACTGTCTATCTGTGGTGGTTTGGTTCTGTTCTTGGCAGGGGCATTGTGGTCAGGTTCACACGGTATTATTGGCGTCCTAGGAATATTAGGCGGAGTTTTGATCGTAATAAGATCGTTATGGAGTTCCCAAAGCGGGAATTTTACCGGGTCGCTTGAATGCATAAAAAAGCTATTTCAGAACACGAATAAACAGTGGTCGCCGCATCTCTCACTTATCATGGTGTTGATAGCGGTAATCTTTCCATTTCTGCCGCTTACTGACCGATGGATTCTCGATCTTAGTATTTTGGTTATGACATACATCCTTCTCGGTTGGGGACTAAATATTGTGGTTGGGCTGGCCGGGCTATTAGATCTTGGTTACGTCGCATTCTATGCGGTCGGTGCTTATAGTTTTGCGTTATTGGCATATTATTATCAATTAGGATTTTGGATATGCTTGCCCTTGGGGGCGCTTCTTGCCGCTTTATTCGGTATATTACTTGGGTTTCCCGTTCTTCGACTCAGAGGAGATTATCTTGCAATTGTAACTTTGGGTTTTGGAGAGATGATCCGAATAATACTGATTAATTGGGTCAGTCTTACTCAAGGTCCTAATGGAATATCAGGGATACCGCGACCTACCTTTTTTGGCCTTGAGTTTAAAAGGCGGGCAGCGGAGGGCGCAGAGACCTTTCATCAATATTTTGATTTGCCCTATAGACCGATAGATCGAGTAATTTTTCTTTTTTACATTACATTGGGCCTAGTGTTGTTGGCACATTTTTTTATAAAAAGAATTAGAAATTTACCGATTGGACGAGCCTGGGAGGCATTACGAGAGGATGAGGTAGCTTGCCGTTCTCTGGGACTTAATCCGACCAATATAAAACTTTCTGCTTTCGCATTGGGTGCAATGTTTGGAGGAGTAGCCGGCACATTGTTTGCCGCACGACAAGGGTTTATCAGTCCTGAAAGTTTCACTTTTATAGAATCGGCGATCATTTTGGCTGTGGTGGTGCTCGGCGGGATGGGAAGTCAGGCGGGCGTTGCGCTGGCAGCTGTTTTGTTAATCGGTTTACCAGAATGGTTTAGGGAATTAGAGCAATACCGGATGCTGTGTTTCGGTGCTTTGATGGTGATAGTGATGACTTGGAAGCCGAAGGGGTTGCTGTCAAGGCGTGTTCCCTCTGTGACCCTTGAGAACATCGAAAGAACCAGGACTGGCGGATAATGGCTCTTCTCGAGGTAAAAGAGCTATCAATAAATTTCGGAGG
>Ga0181590_10005555_pt1 | contig 10418 bp, 5 predicted proteins | sample 071ome_34_FD_132446 | JGI IMG/M metagenome (GOLD analysis project Ga0181590, IMG submission 132446) | Coastal salt marsh microbial communities from the Groves Creek Marsh, Skidaway Island, Georgia - 071411BT metaG (megahit assembly) | ecosystem: Environmental > Aquatic > Marine > Intertidal zone... | reverse complement strand
ATGTTTTCGGAAGTTACAAAGTTATACAATCCTGATTCTGAGGACTCAAGGTTATAAGATTGGTTGCCAACTATTAAAGTGGCGTTTGTTACCATATCTGGCGCATTTATTCCAATACGGCTATTAAAATTCTGTAGCTCAGGAGATCTGATTAATCTTGTAGAAATTTCAAGATCTAAAACTTGATCATTTTCTGGATTAACATTTGGATTTAAATCAAATTTAGAAAAAGAAAAATTTGGATGACTTTCAAGACTAGCAAATCCATCAATGGCATTTGGATTGTTAGGACTTTGAAGAAATAGATAATTTTCATCAATAAAATATTGTGCAGGATATGGGAAAATAAAAGATTCAAACTTTTTATCTAAATTTCCATTTTCTGATCTATGGAAAACACTAAAATTGAAATCACTATCATAAACCATTAAGTCAGAAACAGAATCTTTATTTAAATCGGCTTCATAAATTTTGCTTGGTTTGATTTTTTCAGGCAAATCAAATCTCTCTAAGATAAGTGACTTAGAACTATCTTCTTTTAAAATATAGGTACAAGTATCTTTAAGATGACAATGATCTTCAAATAAAATTAAAACTTCAAGCGGATCATCGCTAATTGTAATCATTTGCTCTGGTTTGAGTGGAAGTTTTAAGTGAGACTTTTGTAACAATCCAGCTTCTTTATTGAAAATTGATATAAATCCATCTTGATCTGTAAATAAAATATAGTCTTGGGTTTCTAACATAGATGTTGCAGTGGATTGTAAACTAGCAATTTTTGTTCCTAGTGTGGCATTGAAATCCTCTTGATTTCTTAAAACTTCATTTAGTTTTAAAGTTGGATCTCCAAGTAAAATTGTTGAAAAATCAGAGTAAGATTGTAAACTAGGCCCCATGGCTTGTCCTGAGGTAAATAAAAGCAGTGTTTTATCATCTGAATTTGCAAACCTTGAAGGATTATCTAAACCTTTAGAAAGTCGATTGTTGTTTGGGTTAATAAAAAGACTTTCAGATTCAAATGGCTTAACAAAGGTAATACTGTTTAAATAGTTATAAACAGAATGAATGTTTTCGGATTTCTTATCAATTACTGGATGGCTAAAATAAAACGGACTTTCTAAAAAACTCCCCCGTTTAGAATTTAAATGTAAAGTGGCTATAAGATTTTCTGCCTGGAAAACTTCAAATTTCAAAAGCTCTTCAGGATTTGATTGTATTGTTAAGCTTGAGTCAAGATTAAGATTATCTTCAATAGATATTAATTCTTGATTATCTAAAGAAACTGATTTTGAATCAAAACTTACATTTGTTAATTCAGTGTTGGGTTGAACTACGACAAAAGATTGATTTATAAAATCATTTGGAGAAGTTGAGATTCTTACATTTTGGCTTTGCTCAAATGGAATATTTAAGAATTTTTGATCTTGGTAAAAAAAGTTAAGATCTAATTTATCTTGATTTATTTCTAAATTAGAAGTTAAAAGTTTATCTGGAATAATTTCCAGACTTTTATCTGGATGAATCGACATTAGCCTTTGCTTTTGACGAGTTGAATGTGTGTTTGTTATGATTGCCTGCGTTTTACCAGACAACAACATGGCTTCAGAACGTGAATTATAAATTTCAGATTGATTTGAATTCAACAAATAAGAGAGTGAATTTGAATTCAACCCTTGAATATCTTGATTTGTTAAACCTAGAGCTAAATGAAATTCCAGTTTTTTTTCTAAGCTACCTGATTTCACCAAAACATCAAAAAATCCAGTTTTTAAAGGTAAGGTCCTTAATTTAATTACAGATTGACCATTAAGCAATCTTGGATTTTGGTTTGATTGTAACAATACTTTAGATTCATCAAATGAAACTTCTAAATCAGAATTTATAGTAGTTTGATTGTTAAATTGATCATAAACAATAGCATTAACATCAATATCATTTGCGGTTAAGCCTGATAATAATTTTTCTGAAGTAGACAACTTAAGTTGATTTGGAAGGCCAGGGTTAACTTTTATAGAATGATTTAAAGCATCAACTCCATTAAATTTAACTTCAAAGTCATATATTCCTGATGTTTTAGGAAGAGAAATTTGATAATTGTATACACCATTAGAATCCTCAAGTTTCTTTATGCTAACTTTTTTACTAGAAGATTTAACTTCGGGACTTAAAAAATCAACGATAGAATCATTTGAATCTGTAACTTTAAAGCTAAAAACTTTAGGCTCAACGTTATCAGCTGATATTTCTTCTAGACTTAAAAAGTCTTGAGCTTCAACCTTTACCCCTTCAACAATTTTCGTAGAAAGATTTCCTGATACTTCTTGGTTTACTTTTTGTTGACTAACAAGAAGTTCAAATTTACCCTCAAAAAGTGGAACGTAAAAAAATTGACTATTTAAATCCAAATTAACTTCTCCAGCTATTATAGGAGCCACGGAAACTATAGCAATTCCATCTTCGAACTTGATTTGAATTCCATCTTTTGTTTCATCTAAATCTTCATTCAAAACTTCCCAAACTGAAGTTTTTTCAATAGTTAATATTTCTTCATAATCCTTACTAATATCGTTGTTTTCTGTAAGGGCAACAACTTGAAATTCTATATCATCAGAATTTACATCAATAAAACTTGGTAATTGTCTTACCTCTAAGCGACTTGGTTTTTGAGATGAATATTTAAAATCTGTATTATTTTCCTCTGGCCAAACAAATCTATAAGAGTCTGTGTCAAACACAGATTCAACTCTATCGCTTTGCTCTTCAAACCATTCAGGTAAATACTCTGTGAAATAGGTAAATAAATTTTTACCACTATTTTGAACATTAAAACCTTCTAACTCTTCTTCTATAGGGACTTCAAAAGCTTGTGATATTTGTTTTTTAGAAAAATCTGGACTAGTTATATCGAATAATATTTGATCTTGGTTTGTAAAAGAATTTATTTCAACAAAATCGAAATCTTGATTAAAACCATCTATATCTAAAGGAAAATCTGCATCAAGTAAATTCTTTAACATTAATCGATATTTAGAATTTAAATCTAGACTTAAATAATCAATTAAAAATTGTAATTTAGGAACACTAACAAACTCAACATCTTGAATTGAAGTATCGGTATTCAACTGATCTTGAAATTCGTAAGACAAAAGTTGCTCTAAATCTAGTTGATTTTCAATTGGTAGATTAATGGATCTTAATTTTCCTAACGATGAATTAATTTGTTCTAAATACTGATCTGAAGAAGTAGCATAGAATGCATCTGGTAAAATATCTTTTTGAAATTCACCTTGATAGTCGTAATAAGTAACGTAATTTCTGTGGTCAATTGGCAAATTAAGATTTCCTGAAATCAAAGCCTTTTCAATAATATTCCCATTTGGATCTGCATGTAATGTGAAAGATGGAATAAATTTTATTGTTGGAAATTTTCTTATATCTAATCTAAGTGCAGAAATTGGTGAATCTTCACCAAAAGGATCTTCTTTAATGAAAACATCCTTTACAGGATTAGCTAAAAAATATGAAGAAAAATTATGCCAGTCTTGAGAATCGTAATCATCAAGAAAAACTTCCAGAGCTCTTGTTAAATTAAAATTTCCATCGATTGAAGCACCAATAAAGTCATCATCAGAATTTTCAAGTCTATTTAAAAGCCTGGTATTTCCTCCGTTAATCGGAAAACCAAAAATAGAAATCACACCTTTCTTAGCGAAAAACTCCTCGTAAGTATTCATCGCAAAACATGATCTAACATCAAGTTTACTTTCAAAGTCCAATTCAACTGGGTAACCTCTGTATTCATCTTGCAAACGATCACCTTTAAAAATTGTACAATTGTCGGAATCTAAATCTTTTTCATATGAACTTCTTCGAAGTTTATAATTATTGGTCTGAACTGGAATTTTATAACAAGTAGCACCTTCGTCTTCCGGGTTTACATTTATTAAGGCTCCCCTGTTGTTATACATTGTTTTGTAAACATCTTCTTTTAAACCACCCCCTCTGTAAATTCTACACTCTGAAGACGATGAAATACTTCTATAATCCCGACCATAAATTTGAGGTTCATGCGAAACAATAACTTCGGTTTGATCTTGCAATAGATCAAAATCAATTAAATCAAAAAATGATTCATCGATACCATGATTAATAAAATTTTTGCTACCCACAACTTGAGACCCTCCATCTCTATCGAAAGCTTTAACAGTTAAAGTGGCACCTTTAGTAATATTTACTGGAACTGAGGCTGCCTTGAAGGCATCTGCATATTTACCCTGTATAAATTCATTTAAAGACTTCAAGTAACTTGCTGCATAGTCATCTAGGTATTCAATCGCCAAAAAAGGTGAATAAATAGCTCCATTTGGATACCTTCCTGTACTAATTGCTTTTTCAGAAGAAGCTTTTACCGCATTTTTAAATAATTCGCTAGCTCCCACCTTTAATGACTTTAAAACTGTAGGCATCATAGTGTCTGAAGTCTGATCAATATTCTCTAAGATATCAGCAAACTCTGGAATTACACTTTCAGCATTTAAAGACTTAACAACTTCTTTGGTTACTTTATTTTGAGCTAAATATTTGTTAGCAGATTGAAAAATGTCATAAAGTGGCTTAATTTCATCAATCAATAACTTTGACTCATTAAGACTATCGGCTAGCATTATGCTTGCTTGATTGGAATTTACAAACTGAGGATGCTTAATATAATTCAAATGATTTTTATCTAGAAAAGTAGCAATATCAGCGTAATTACTTTGACTTTCGGTGAAGTTAATTACCCCATGCCAAATTTCAGGCTCATACACAAACTTTTCAGCATCAACTTCAAACTGATTTAATTCTTGGTTATACATAAAACCAGCATCTTTGAAATCTGTATAAGGATACAAACTAAGAACTGCCTGGTCTTGATTATACAACTTTGGAAGAGGTACGTTACCAACTAACACCACACCTTTTAACTCGTAATTTGAAAAATCAGAATAATTATTAAAATAAATATTTTTTAAATAGGTGGCAATTTCAACAGGATCCTTAGATGAAGGAATATTTACAACCGTAACGTCTGTATTAGAAAACTTTTTTCGGATATCGTTTGCATACCTTTTTACTCTTTGTGACATATTTGAACTCGATAAACCCGAATACTGAGTGGTTAAACCAGCATAAGCTTGGTTTGAATTCATCATAGTTTGATCTGCGAGGACTAGAACTAAATTTTTACGTTCAGAAAAATCCAGATTTTCCATTGCATATGCAATGCTAGACTCGTTTATTACGCTGATGGAAGTCAACGCAAAAATCAAAAAAGTACAAATACTTTTTTTAAAAAAATTCTTAAGGAAAGATTCGTTTGTCATTAAAGCAAAATACAACTTATATTTATACAAATAATATACTTGAAAATTAAAAAAATATTAACATTTAATTAAATATTAAATTGACAAAAAAGAATTAAAAAAAACCACTCTAATTGAGTGGTTTAATCTAACAATTATCCATTAGATTATTTAACAATAACCATTACATTAACTCCGTCTGGATTTGCTGGATTTAGAACCTCAACTGCACCAGCATTATCAGTAATACTTCCGCCAGAAAATTCGTGATCATGATTTGCTGAATCTTCAGCCATCATGTATACTGCATAATTACCAACGTCCGTATTATCTAATTTTTGGTAGTAAACTCTGTCCATATTAGCATTTGGATTTCCATTTTCAACTGCACCTACTGTACAGTAATCAGATTTATTTCCGGAAAAAGCTTGGCTTGGAGCATTGTTACCAAAATATGATAATAAAGTAGTCTCGTCAGGAGTTACAGGAACTACACCTTCGTTTTCACCGTCAATACAAAAGGTTCCTGCTGGGTAAGATCCATTTTCAAGATAAAACATCTCTACATTTGATACTACTTCTCCAAGAAGTTTTTTACGAGCTATATCGTTGGTTTTACCACCAATGCCTGTTAGATTAGGCAATAAAAATCCAACCAAAACTCCGATGATTGTGATTACAATTAAGATTTCAATGAGCGTGAAACCTTTTTGAATGTATTTGTTCATGGGTTAAACATTAATTAAACTAGAAGTAGAATGTGTCTTTTTTGCACTTTTGGCAAATAATTTGACTTACAATATTAAAATTTTTGAGTTTAATTAAAATACACTAATATTTGATATCATTTGACTTAATGGCAACATAATAGCCAAAACCACGGTTCCAACTACCCCCCCTAGAACTAACATTACGACAGGCTGTAGAAGTTTTGTAAAATTTTGCAACTTGTCAGAGAGAATTTTGTGATTATTAGTTGCTATTTTTAAAGCTACAGATGGAAGATTACTGGACTTTTCACCTACCGCTAATTGTGAAATAAAGAACTCTGAAAAATATGGGCTTAAGAACATTGCATCGTAAAGCTTTACACCATGTTTTACGTCTTCTATCAAATAAAAAATATAATTTTTCAAATAGTGATTTGCGGTTGAATCACGAGTTATTTCCATGGCTTTAACTATTGAAACTCCGTTTAACATCAGTGACCCTAGGGTTTGTGCAAAAAGACTTTGGTTTTTTAACTGCTGGATATCTTTTACAAATGGCAAATTTAGTAGCAAAAAATCAAATACTCGCCTACCCATCTTGGTTTTTAATGCTAAAGACAAGCTGGCAATGAATACAAAAATTGTACTTATTAACAATAAAAAATTGTTATTTATAAAATCAGATAAGAACATTATATTTTGAGTAATCGCTGGAAGCTCCATGTTTGAACTTGTAAAAAGCGATGTAACCTGTGGGATAACGAATTTCAACATAGCAATAACAACTAGTAAAGTAAAAATCAGTACCATGACCGGATAAATTGAAGCTTTTTTAACTTCGTTTTTTAATTCTAGCTGAAAACTAAGATCATTACTTAACTGACTCAAACTAGAACTCAACTTACCAATTGACTCCCCTGCTGAGATCATTCCTGTTTCTTTAGTATCAAAACACTGACCAAAACTCATTAATATTTCGGATAGTTTTTTACCTTGTTTAACGCTTGAATAACAAATCCCTAGCACAAATTTTACTTTTTTATCTTGAGATTGCTTTTCAAGAATACTAAAAGTTTCATCAATTGGGATTCCAGAGTCCAACAAAAGAGCAATGTTTTCAAAAATATATAACTTTTGACTAATATTTAACTTAATATTTTCTTGAGAATAATTTAATAGAGCTTTTATTTTTTCTGATAAGGATTCTTTTTTAAACTCTGTGACACCCTGAATACCATCTAAGTTTTGTTCTACAAAAATATCTAAATGTGTTCCTTGATTTAAACTTAAACCTGTATCTGTTGCTTCGAAAACGTTTAATTTAGTATTTTCTTTCATACTTAAGAGTTAACTATTCTTAGAACCTCAGAGAGAGTTGTTTTTGATTCTAAAACATTTTTAAGACCGGATTGTAAAAGAGTAATCATTCCATTTTTTTGAGCAATTTTTTTAAGCTCAGAAATTGATTCTCCATTTACTAAAGCTGACTTAAATTCCTCTGTAAAAATTAGAATTTCATACAATGGGACTCTTCCTTTAAATTTATCAAGATCAGATAAATCTTCTTTTAAATGAGGAATCTTTAAAGTTTGCAAATCTGTTGCCTCTAAGAATTGGGCTGGCGTATTTTTTAAATTAGCTCTAATAAATTCTTCGACTTGCTGTGGGTTTTCTTTGTATTCAACAGCTTCAGGTTTTACTTTTCTAACTAATCTTTGAGCAATTACACATCTAATTGAACTTGCAATTAAATACCTTGGGACACCCATATTAATCATTCTAGAAATAGTCTCAATTGCACTATTGGTGTGAATTGTAGAAAAAACTAAGTGACCAGTTAAAGAGGCTTCAATGGCAGTATTTAGGGTTTCTTGATCACGAATCTCACCTACCATAATAATATCAGGATCTTGACGTAATGCAGCTCTTAAACCTTTGGCAAAATCAAAACCGATTTCTTTTTTGGTTTGAGCCTGACTGGTTCCTTTTAGGGGTATTTCAACTGGATCTTCGATGGTTAAAATGTTGTTTTTACCATCATTTAGGTAATTTAAAGCCGAATATAAGGTGGTAGTTTTACCACTACCGGTTGGTCCTGAAGTTAAAATTACACCATTTGGATTTTTTAAAGCTTGTTTTAATAATTTCAAATTGTAGGAGCTTAAACCTAAACTTTCTAGATTTGGAATATCTTTAGATCTATCTACTAAACGCATTACAATTTTTTCACCTTTAATGGTTGGAAGAGTTGAAACCCGTAAGTCCATAGCTTTGTTGTCTACGGTTGTTACTTGAGCATGACCATCTTGTGGAACCCTTGTTTCATCAATTTTTAAATTAGAAATAATTTTTATTCTACTACAAACAGCAGGATGAACCATGTTTGGATAAGAAATAACATCGTGCATTAATCCATCAATTCTAAATCGAATATAAACTTTTTCATCCTCGGGCTGAATATGCACATCGGATACACCTAAATTTAATGCTAAAGACAAAGTATTAAGGACTATCTCAGGGACATTTTGTGAAGTCACTGAGTTTTCTAACTTTTGGAAATCTGTACTTTGTTTAATTATGTTATTCATTTTAGAGTGTGTGAATTATAAAAGTAGATTGAAAATTTTGGCTTTCGGAGCTTTCATACCTTTTCAAATCAAGTGTATAAGTATTGATCTCAAGCACAAATGGAAAGCTTTCATTTATAGGGCTTTTCAAGGTGATATCCTCGATAAAATTGGTGTAATCTTCAAAAGTGGCATCTAAAGATAGTGAAATTAAAAATCGTTTTCCTTCTTTTTTATTTAAACTTAAACTTTTTAATTTAAGCTCTGGGTACCCCTGCATAAACTTTTCAATAATAATTAAAATTTCCTTAGAGGTTTGATTTGACTTTAACTCAATGTCCGAAGAGGACTTTTGAATTACTAAAGGATTTTGTTTAATAAAATCTTGGAGGGACGCAATCTGCTCAGCCTTTAAAGCTTGGGCGCTATAAAGTTTAAAATTTATAAAAATAGCAACACTTAGCATCAACACTGTAAGAGTGAGATAATGAAATCCATTTTTAATAAAATTAGAGAAGTTTATTTGCATACTAAATATATTCAAATTTTAAATTAAGGTTATAAAAATCTTCTTTGCTCAAGGCTTCTAAATTAAAACTTTGAGAAAGATTACCTTTAAAATTGTTAGAGTTTAAAAAACTTTCTTCTATATTCAAAAAATCCTTTAAGGGCTCATTTGAATCAAGTTTAATATTTAAACTGATTTGACCTTGTTTAGACGAAGGGTTGATTGTAACCGAAACAAGCTCTAAGCGATCTGAGGTTTTAAAAAGTTCAAAATTTTGATCTGCATTTTTCAAAGTCTCTTCTAAATCAATTAAGAATTTATTTTGATTAAACTTATCAATTTGCAATAAAGCTAAATTATTTAACTCCATTGAATTAGTAAGCTTTAAGTAGGAATTTAAAAATTCTAAAAACTCTGTTTGCTCAAAACTAGCATAGTCTTGGTTAAGAAGTGTTAAAATAGGCGCAAATTTCAAAAGAGAAACCAAATCTGATTTTTGATTTTGCTCTAAGTCAGCTGAAGAGTTAATTGTTTCAATCAATAAAGATTTATCTTCTAAGTTGTTTTTTTTGGACTTAAGTAAATTTAACTTTAAGCTATTAAAACTTTCTGTAAGATTCTGCTTTAACTGATCGGCGTTGTTTTGAGCCACTTGCTTTTCTTGATTGGATTTAAAAACACTTTGGGAAGTCTTAACATTTTCAAGATATTCAAGTGACAAAACAGCGATTTGTTTATTAACTACAGAAGAGTTAAGCAAAGTAGTAAATAAAAACTCTGATTTGTAACTTAAATCAACATCCGAAACTTGTTCATCTTTGTTTAAAAAATCTAAAGTGAAATCAATGATTTTGTTTTGATACCAGTATGAAAATACAAAAATTAAAATTGTAAGAACTATTAAAAATAGGTTTTTATATACCCTCTTTCTTTTTTGCATTTTTAAAGAATATTGAGTTTGAATATTAATATCGTCATCGAACTCGTTATAAGAGGAAAGCTCTTTTAAAAGCTGTGTATTTGATTTTTCATCTTCTTTTTTATCAAGGTTGTCTACCATTTGGGATAAAATTTCAGAATCCAAATCTTGTCCTTTTTGGTGTTTTGATTGGGCTAATTTTAGATCCAAACCTTTTTCTTCGAGTCTTTGATTTGTTTTATCTTCAGCAGACGAAAATATTAGTTTTTTCTTTGGTTGATTATTATTTTCCATAGACCTATTTAAATCTAATTATTATACCATAAACTAAAGATATTTTCCAATTTAGGTAGTTAAAATTTATTTAAGGTT
>Ga0181590_10005553_pt1 | contig 10420 bp, 10 predicted proteins | sample 071ome_34_FD_132446 | JGI IMG/M metagenome (GOLD analysis project Ga0181590, IMG submission 132446) | Coastal salt marsh microbial communities from the Groves Creek Marsh, Skidaway Island, Georgia - 071411BT metaG (megahit assembly) | ecosystem: Environmental > Aquatic > Marine > Intertidal... | reverse complement strand
TTGTTTCTAATATATTCGATTTCTTCGTTTGTCCACTTTTTGTAGGTAGCCATATTTGTTCCTTTTCTATAATTTGGTGTTATATATAATTGACAAGTAATTTTAAAACACTAGTATAGTATTGTTTTGACAAGTTTATGCAAGGAGTTGAAATGCAAAATTTTAACAACAACGCGCCTCGTGGCGAATTTGTGAAATCCAGTCTTAAGGTAAGATCATTAATGCCTGATGAGCTGTTGAAAGATTTAGAGTTACCAGAGGGCAAAACTATAGCAGAGTTATTAAATGACGAGACAGAACCAGAAGACCAAGAAGAAGAATAATACAACCGGAGATATTCTAAGTAATAGCGGTGTTACAGAACAGGAATTTTTAACGGTTTTAGATAATATTAGCAAAAGACTAGCACACAAATTCAAATTTGCCTATCATAATTTTGATGATATGAAACAACAGGCGGCCATTTTTGCTCTCGAAGGACTGGAAAAATATGACCAAAGTAGACCTTTGGAGAATTTTTTATGGACTCACGTAAGAAATCGGCTATTTAATTTCAAAAGGAATAATTATCAAAGACCAGATAAGCCGTGTTTGAAATGTGAGTTTTATGATAAAGCTTGTATGAATTCGTCAAATGAATGTACCAAATATAGCGACAAACAATCATGTTCGCTTTATGCTTCGTGGTCTAAAAGAAACGAAAGCAAAAAAAATATTGTTCAGCCAAAGTATATCGAAGATCAGAGCATTTTTGCTGAAGGTAGTAGCGTAACAGAATTTATACAAAATCAAGAAGTAATCGACTTTCTTGATAAAAATATAGAATCAGAATATAGGGAATACTATCTAAAATTAAAACATGGAGTAAAAATTCCAAAAAGTCAATTAGTGAAACTTCAAAAATATATCTTTAAACTAATGGAAAACAACCAATGGCTAAGTCACCTGTTGGAAGAAAAAAACGAGGACAATTAAGCCTCGATGATCAAAAGTTCATTAAAGAGAACTTTGATACTATGTCTATATCGGACATAGCAGAGGCTTTAAATAGAAATAAAGGTCCAATAGAAAAATATATTAAAGAAAATCCTTCTATTATTATTAACGATGAAGACAGACAAAGTTTAAAACAAAAACTTTATTGTAAAACATTTTGGCCAGAAATAAATAGACAGTTTGATGAAGCTAGCGGAGAATTAGAATATTTCGAAGAAACCTGGATAGGATTAATCAAACAGTTTAGAGAGGATGTTTTACCAGCAGAAGAACTTCAAATAAAGCAATTTATTACTATTGATATTCTTATTAACCGAAGTATGAAGGAAAGAAAGCGTCATATTGTAGAAACAGAGAAATTACAAAAACAAGTAGATAGTGAATATGCTCTTCCAGAAGATCAAAGAGATATACCAAGATTAGCAAATCTTGAAACACAATTAAGTTTTGCAAGAAATAGTATTGCTAATTATACTAATGAATATACTAAGCTTTTAAATGAGCAACAAAAAATCAGTAAAGATCTAAAAGCTACCAGAGAGCAGAGAATCAAAAGAATAGAAGATGGTAAAAGCAGTTGGGTTGGATTGATAAGAATGCTAGAAGATGAAGAAATTAGAGAGAAGGAAGGTAGAGAAATGGAAATTCTTAGATTGGCTACAGATAAAGTAAAATTGACACTAGAAGATTATCATACTTACGAGGATCAGGTAGTAGATCGTCCTTTTTTAACACCAGAAACTGTGGAAAAAATCAATGAATAAAAAAGCTTTAATAACAGGGGTTACAGGTCAAGATGGTTCCTATCTTTCGGAACTATTATTAGAAAAAGATTATGAAGTCATAGGACTCTACAGAAGAACCAGCACTAATGATCTGTCCAGGATAGAGGGCGTTTTAGATCATGATAATTTTTCATTAGAAGAATTTGATTTAACAGATCCTGCTAACGTTTTTAGAATTATAGACAGATATCAACCTGATGAATTTTATAACCTAGCAGCTCAGAGTCATGTGCAAACTAGTTTTGTGCAACCTACAACATCTTTTGAAATTAATACTATAGGAGTTATCAATATTCTAGAAGCTATTCGCTCATGTTCTATGCACACAAAATTTTATCAAGCAAGTACTAGCGAAATGTTTGGAAGAAATTTCACTTTGGATACTAAAAATAATACAAAATATCAGGATGAAAATACAGAATTATTACCTCAAAGTCCGTATGGTGTTTCTAAAGTCGCCAGTCACAGAATGGTTCAGATTTATCGTGAAGCTTATGGTATATTTGCTTGTAGCGGTATTTTATTTAACCATGAAAGCCCAAGACGCGGAGATCGTTTTGTAACTAGAAAAATCACTAAATATATATCCAATGTTATTAATCACAAAATTAATCAAACACTTAAATTAGGTAACTTGAATGCAAAAAGAGATTGGGGACACGCAAAAGATTATGTTGAAGCTATGCATATGATGTTACAATTAGACGGCGCTGATGATTTTGTAATATGTACAGGTAAAACCTGGAGCGTGTTAGACTTTGTGAAAGCGTGTTTTGAAAGAGTAGACCTTGACTATAAAAATTATATTGAGATTGATCCTTCGTTATACAGGCCAGCAGAGGTAGACTATTTATTAGGAAATAATTCAAAGGCCTATGAGGTTATGGGATGGGAACCTAAAATAAGTTTTGAAGAATTAGTGGCCGATATGGTTGATTCTGACTTAAAAAAGAATAATATGATTTATGAAACGAAACTATAATGATCCTATATATAAAAATTGGAGAAAATCTGTGTATTCCAGAGATAAATGGAGGTGCAGATGGCCAGGATGTAATGCTACAAAATATTTAAATGCACACCATATAAAAACTTGGGCAAACTTTCCAGGATTAAGATACGAATTGAATAACGGAATCACACTTTGTAAAAGACACCATCAAATGATCACAGGAAGCGAAAGTTATTACGAAGCGGTATTAATGAAATTAGCAGCGGAAAATATCAATGGTAACGGTAGATCCTAATTATACGATTATAGTAGATACAAGAGAACAACAACCATGGACTTTTAAGCATCATAGCATAGCTAACAGAAAGCTAGATGCTGGGGATTACTCTATGGAAGGTTTTGAGGATATATTTGCAATAGAACGTAAAAAAAGCATATCGGAAATCGCCAACAATATCGTTGAATCGAGATTTGTGAATGCGTTAGAAAGATTGGGTCAGTGTAAATATTCATTTCTTTTATTAGAATTCGATATGGATAAAGTTTTGTCCTATCCGATAGGATCTTCACTACCCAAGAGATTGTGGGAGAAAAGTAGAATTACTCCTACTTTCCTATTGAAAAATATTTTGGACTGGAATATAAAATATGGTATCAATGTAATGTTTTGTGGATCTGCAAGTAACGCAGAAACTATTGCGGAATATATATTTAGAAGAGTATTTTATCTAGAACATAACCTAAAAACCAAAAAGGAAAATTAAAATGAAATTAGACACAACAATTACCATACAACCACCACCCCATACAAATCCTCAAACCAATAAAATAGAATATCCTCAACCGTTGGTTTTTGATAGCCTTAATGTAAATTATGTAGACAATCCAACAGATAAAACTGTATTTGCAGCTATAGGACATATTCCTGGTAGAATTATGTTATTGAATAGAGAAGAGTATGATGCCGCAGGCGATTATACCAAAAGTTTTATTCAAGACAAATTGGTAGAAAAGCTTGGCGACGATCCAGCAAAAACCTTGAGATCAATGTTTCCAAAAACTTTAGAAGAAGATCCAGATGGTCCAGGAAGTATTCTTAGCGGAATGATTAGTACAATGGGAATTAAAAGTACTCCAAATTGTAGTTGCCGTCGTCACGCAATTGAGATGAATACTAACGGACCAGATTGGTGTGAAGAAAATATTGGAACTATATTAACATGGCTAGAAGAAGAAGCTGGTAAAAGAAATCTACCTTTCGTTAGAACTGTAGCAAAGATGATGGTTCAAAGAGCTATTTCCAAGTCTAGGAGATTAGCAGAAAAATCTCAACAATCATGACAGTAAAAAACAAAGACTATGATGATGCTTGGTTAGGTCTTGGTGATATAAGGACTTTGGAGATTCCAAAGAATCCTTTAATACACAGATCAGAAAAAGAAATTGAAAATCCCGATCTTCATCTTATGAGATTGATGAGAAATCCTGAATACATAGGATCTACATGTAAATTGCTTTTTGGTATAGAATTACATCCTATCCAAATGATGATTATACAGGAATTTTGGACTAGACCTTTTCCAATGTATATAGCTAGCCGTGGATGGGGTAAATCTTTTCTTTTGGCATTGTATGCTATTATAAGATGTATGTTTTATCCTGGTACTAAAATCGTTATAGTTGGTGCGGCATTTAGACAGAGTAAAATTATTTTTGAATATATGGAAAATATCTGGAGAACTAGTCCTGTTTTGAGAAGTATTTTCAGCGGCAATGACGACGGACCTAGAAGAGACGTAGACCGATGCACATTGAGACTTGGAGATAGTTGGGCCGTTGCTATTCCTATGGGTGACGGTAGCAAGATTAGAGGTCTTAGAGCGCATATTATTATAGCAGATGAATTTGCATCTATTAGTCCAGATATCTATGAGACTGTGGTAGCTGGTTTTGCCGCTGTGAGTGCTAGTCCTATACAAAATGTTAAAGAGCAAGCCAAGAAAAAAGCCATGACAGCAGCTGGTTTATGGAACGAAGAGCTTGAAACATTGACTAAAAAAATGGGTAATCAGGCTATCATATCTGGCACAGCAGATTATGGCTTTAAGCATTTTGCTCAGTATTGGAAAAGATACAAAGGGATAATAGAAAGTTGTGGAGATAAAGATAAATTAGAAGAATTATTTCAAGGAGAAGTTCCAGAAAATTTTAATTGGAAAGATTATTCTATTATTAGAATACCATATGAACTTATACCCAAAGGCTTTATGGACGATAAACAGGTAGCTAGAGCTAAAGCCACCATACATACTGCCATTTATAATATGGAATATGCTGCTTGTTTTGTTACCGATAGCGAAGGTTTTTTCAAGAGAAGTCTTATAGAAAGTTGTGTTACATCAGAATCTGATCCTATTCGCATAGGAGAAAAAGAAATACTTTTTGATGCTGTTGTAAAGGGAAATGTTAATAGTCAATATGTATATGGAATTGACCCCGCTAGTGAAAAAGATAATTTTAGCATAGTTATATTAGAGGTTTTTCCAGACCATAATCGTGTTGTTTATTGTTGGACTACTAATAGAGGTAATTTTAAAGCAAGACAAAAAAGAGGATTAATAGATGAACATGATTTTTATGGATTTTGTGTTAAAAAGATAAGAGATTTGATGAAAACTTTTCCTCCATTGACTATCGGTATGGACGCTCAGGGGGGTGGCGTGGCGATAGAAGAGGGTTTACATGATCCTTCAAAAATGGAAGATGGAGAAAATCTAATCTGGCCCACAATAGATTATGAAAGAAGCAAAATTAAAGATACTGATGCTCAGTCAGGTTTGCATATACTAGAATTAGTTCAGTTTGCTAAGGCAGAATGGACGGCTTACGCTAATCATGGACTCAGGAAAGATTTAGAGGACAGGGTTCTTCTGTTTCCTAGATTTGACAATTTGTCTCTGGGTTTAGCACTGGACAAGGAAGGACAGGATATACTGAACGCAGAATTAGATAATTTACATGACAATTTGAGCGAATGCATACTAGAAATAGAAGAATTAAAAAACGAATTAACAACCATTGTTATGACTCAAACAAGTACCGGCCCAAATGCTAGAGATAGATGGGATACTCCAGAAACGAAATTGCAGCACGGGAAAAAGGGCAGATTAAGAAAAGACAGATATAGCGCTTTGATAATTGCTAACGCAATAGCCAGAAAATTTCAGAAAGGATTGAGGCCTATAGATTATGATGTTGTCGGTGGAGATTTAAGGGATATAGTAAATAAGGAAGGACAAATGTATCGTGGTCCAGAGTGGTTCACTCAGGGGGCTAACGAAGATATTTATACAGGAATATACAGGAATTAGTGTAACTAAAAGTAATTATATCGCAATACTATTACAATAGAATTAAATTATGGCTAATAAAAAATATAATAGCGGAGAAGAATTGGCTAAGGGAAAAGATGTAGACGCAGAAGCTTATGTTGTTTGGGGAGACGATCTCGAAAGCAGAAAAGAGGCTATGTCCAAGGCTTCTGAGTCTCTAGAAGAATGTACACTCATACAGAGAACGACTGCTGGTCGTAGGTATAGCTTAGATTATTCTAATCTAGATGGAAAAACAGGTGGCAGACCCGGTTTAACAAGAACAGATTACGACTTTTTCCGTCCTGACGAAGCTGTGCCGAGACATAATATCAAAATTATTATGCGCAGAGCAGAGGATATTTACCACAGGATTGGATTAGTAAAAAATGTTATTGATCTTATGGCAGACTTTGGTGTTCAAGGCATAAGACTTGTTCATCCAAACAAAAGGATAGAAAGATTTTATCAAAAATGGTTTGAAAAGATTAACGGAAAAGATAGAAGCGAAAGGTTTCTAAATAATCTTTATAAAACAGGTAATGTTGTTGTTAGTAAGCAAACTGCAAAGGTTGGCAAAAAAGCTATAGATTCTATGTATAGAGCTAATGCCAAGCCAGACATAATTGTGAATGATATAGAAGATATCAATGTAGACAAAAAAGAAATACCTTGGAGATATACATTTATAGATCCCGTCTATGTAGATGTAGCTGCTGGTTCTTTATCTTCTTTTGTATACCAAAAAAGATATCAATTATCTTTACCAGCTCATATCCGCAAGCTTATCAATAGTCCTAAAACAGAAGCAGACAAGGATATTATAGCAAATCTTCCTGATTCGATCATCACAGCAGCAAAAGAAAAGAAGCCATATCCCTTAACTCCTGAGAAAATAGCCGTATATCATTACAAAAAAGATGATTGGCAAAGTTGGGCATATCCTATGATTTATGCTATTATGGACGATATTAATGTCATAGAAAAATTAAAATTAGCAGACATGGCAGCTTTGGACGGGGCCATATCCAATATAAGAATTTTTAAGCTGGGTAGCCTAGATCATAAAATCGCTCCTACAAAAGCAGCAACAGCTAAATTAGCACAAATTTTAGGGAATAATGTTGGGGGAGGCACAATGGATCTCGTATGGGGTCCAGATATAGAGTTACTAGAAAGTAAAACAAATGTTCATCAGTTTCTTGGAGAAGGTAAGTATGTTCCCCATTTGAATTCCGTTTATGCTGGTTTGGGTATACCCCCGACTCTAACAGGAACATTTGGAGCAGCAGGCACTACCAATAATTTCATAAGCCTTAAAACATTAACTCAGAGACTACAATATGGTCGTGATGTTTTGATGAATTTTTGGCAAAATGAGATTGCGGCGGTACAGAAAGCTATGGGCTTCAGAAAAGCAGCAAAAATAGAATTTGACAGAATGGACCTATCTAACGAAGAAGCTGAAAAAGCTTTGCTTATTCAACTAGCTGATAGAAGTATTATCAGCGACGAAATTGTACAAAAGAGATTTGGCTTTGATCCAGATATGGAAAAAACTAGACTAAATAGAGAATCAAGAGATAGAAATAGAGGCAGAATGGTTAAAAAAGCTAGTCCGTGGCACGATCCTCAATTTGAAAATTCACTAAAGAAAACTCTATTGCAGCTAGGGATGGTTACGCCAAGTGAACTCGATATAGAACTAAGTGATAAAAAACAAGGAGAAAAAACACCTATGGAAATGAAGATGGAACAGTCAGCAAAGCCCACGAAGTTGGCTAACGATCCGTCTTCGGAATCGTTGCCTGGAGAACCCGGTGAAGGACGCCCAAAGCTTTCCAAAGATAAACAAAAAAGAAAAACCAAAGATTTTGCTCCACAGACAGGAGCCAAACTTTTATTATGGGCCAATGAGACCCAAGACAAAATAAGCGAAACAATCAACCCTATAATATTAGAGTATTTTAATAAGAAAAACCTGAGAAGTTTATCCAAAGAACAGAACACTATGCTAGATCAGGTTAAAACATCAGCACTTTTTAATTCACAACCTTTCTGCAAAATAGATAAAAATTACATAGATGGCATTTTAGAAAATGTCAATAAACCTAATGACATTGTGTATAAGTATTACGAATGGTTTAAAGTATTGCAGTCAGAGATGGATAGAGACTTAACTGTTGACGAAACAAAATATGCTAAATCATCTTTTTATGCTTCTGTTTTTGCTGACCAATAATGGAGTTTATTCATGAAAATTTTTGAACAAGAAATACAAGACGGCCTAGAAGAAAAAATTTCAGCATCAGCATCTGTTGCTTATGCTAGCATAGCCGAGCCATGTACTGAGCCAGAAAAAAAACAAGATATCAAAAATTTAAAAAGCACGGCTTCTTATGATGATTCAGATTTGTATTATGTACAATCCATATTAGTTTCTTCATCATGGAATAAAAATGATGATATTTTCGATAAAAAAGAAGTCTGGGCTGCTAAGAATACTCCAGAAGATAAACCTACAAATTTAGAGCACGACGAAAATTTAATTATAGGTCACATTACATCAAATTGGCCAATATCAGATTCTGGAGATTTACTTGATGATAATATATCTATGGAAGAATTACCAGAAAAATATCACATATTAACAGGTTCGGTAATATATAGAGGTTTTAGTAATCCTGAGCTAAAAGAAAGAGCAGAAAAATTAATATCTGAGATAGAATCTGGCACCAAATATGTTAGCATGGAATGCTTTTTTAAGGGCTTTGATTATGGTATAACAGATAAAGTTACTGGTAGTTACAAAGTTCTTGCAAGAGATGAAAATACAGCACATCTAACCAAATACCTTAGAGCGTATGGTGGTGCTGGTGAGCATGAAGATTATAAAATTGGCAGGGTATTAAGAAATATTACTTTTAGCGGGAAGGGTTTTGTTGACAAACCAGCAAATGAAGATAGTATAATATTTAATCAAAATATAATACAGGCAGAAGAAAAAATAAATTTTGAAGAAGAAAAAATTAACGATTTTAATAAAACAGGTGTATTATTTTCACAGTCCAGTACTCAATCTGAATCGGAGACAAATACTATGAGTTTAGAAAACGATATCGAAGAAATCAAAACCAAGCTTGAGGCTAAGCTTGCTATCGACGAGTTACAATCTGCAAACATTGATCTCAAAGCACAGTTAGCTACGCTTGAAAAAACAGAGGCTGGCGCAAAGGCTGAGCTAGAGACCACTATTCAGACCAGAGAGGCTACAATAGCTGAACTAGAAACGGTCGTTGCAGAAAAAGATAGCATTATCGCACAACGAGATGAAACAATTGCAGCAAAAGACGCTGAGCTAGCAGAAAAAGACGAAGTAATTGCTAAGCATGTTACTGATTTAGAAGCTGCTAATGAGGTTGTTGCTGGCTACAAGACCAAAGAAGAAGAGATGATGAAGAAAGAGAAAAGGGCCAAGAGAATGGCTGCTCTTCTTGAAGCTGGTCTTGAGAACGAAACAGTTGGGTCTACCGCAGATAAATTTGAACATTTGAGTGATGAATCTTTCGAAGATATGACTTCTTTATTAGCTGAGATGCATTCTAAGAAAGAGAAAAAAGCTGAAGATGATGCTGAAGCAGCAATGCCACCAGCTCTTAAAGAAGCTATAGAAGAAAAGAAGAAAAAAGAAGAGAAAGACAAAGCATCAGAAGATAACGCTGATGCAGAAATTCTCGAAGAAGTTGAGGTAGAAGAAGAAGTTAATCTTGGCGTTGGTGGTGAAGTTGAATCAGAAGAAGATTCGACTAGAGCCGCTTTAGTAGATTTTGTTCGTAGTAGACTTAACAAAACAACCAAATAAGTATCTTTTTAAAGGGAGATAAAAATGGCTCTAAAACCAGATCGTATCGAATTACAAACCGATGTTTCTTTTTTCATGGATGCAGTTGCCACTAGAGGTGGTGTTGCTTCAATTTTAACCGGTGGTTCAGGTGTTTCAATGGACGACTCAGCAGCTGTCGTTACTTATGCAACGACTGCTAGCGGTTGTACACCAGTCGGAGTTTTGCTAAATGATGTTGTTGATTTAGATCTTACTAGACAACACATTAACTGGCACAAAGATGAGGTACAAAAAGGTGGCAAAGTTACTTTGCTACAGGTTGGTCAGATAACTACATCTAATGTAGATGGATCTCCAAGTGCCGGTGATCCAGCTTATGTTGGTGCTAATTGTGATTTTTCAGCAACGGCACCTACCGACAGCGACACAGAAGATGAATATTATCGAGTCGGCAGATTTTTGAGTTCAAAAG
>Ga0181590_10005551_pt1 | contig 10423 bp, 10 predicted proteins | sample 071ome_34_FD_132446 | JGI IMG/M metagenome (GOLD analysis project Ga0181590, IMG submission 132446) | Coastal salt marsh microbial communities from the Groves Creek Marsh, Skidaway Island, Georgia - 071411BT metaG (megahit assembly) | ecosystem: Environmental > Aquatic > Marine > Intertidal... | reverse complement strand
CTGAGGTATTGGGGCGATAAGCGGGTGGATCAAGACCCTGATATAGACCAGTCAGACGCGTATCCGAAGACGTGTCTGGTATGCTTCGCGGGACACCGCGCAGCCAGTCATAAAAGATATCCGGATGTTCCAGCCAACAGGGCATGCCCTTTCGGTCATTCTGACCGGGTGCGCAGGCTGAAGCCACCTTTGAAAAGGTCAAAAGAACAAGCACCAAAAACGGTAATGCGGAAACAAGCCTTATCCGAAACATGCCGGAAAGGCTTATACAAAAAGATAAATTGCACCTTAACGCCCGGTCACAATGTGGTGATAGAGTGTCGACTACTGCCGCGCCATGATCCGCTGTGTGATTTTCATCTCAATTCGGCGGTTTTTGCGTCTTGCCTCATCAGTTTCCGCCGCGTCCAGTGGCTGAAATTCGCCATAGCCAGCGGCGGCTAACCGGTTGGCAGGCACACCTTGCGCCGCCAGAAAGCGAACAACTGAAAGTGCCCGTTCGGTCGACAAATCCCAATTGTCCGTAAAGCGCCCTGCGCGGATTGGAATGTTGTCGGTATGGCCTTCTACCTGCAGCACCCAATCAATGTCTTCCGGGATGTTTGCGGCTATTTCCGCCAGTGTAACGGCCAGTTTTTGCAATTGTTGCTCGCCGCCTTCACCGATGCTGGCTTTGCCCTGATCGAATAGCACTTCGGACTGGAAAACAAAGCGGTCACCGACGATGCTCACTTCATCGCGTCCGGAAAGCACCTCGCGTAACCGGCCGAAGAATTCCGAACGGAAGCGTTGTAATTCCTGAACACGGCTCGCCAATGCGCGGTTCAGGGATTTGCCGAGATTGGCGATCGCAACCTTATCGCGTTCAGCCTGAGCTTCCATCTCGCCAAGCAGATTAGTGAGTTCCTCAATTCGCTGTCGCAAGGCGAGGGCGGCCGAGGTCAATTGCGCGACCTCTCTGCGTGAGGCGGCGTTTTCATTTTCCAGCGCGTCAATTCTGCTGGCGGCATCAAGATTGGCCTTTTCCGTTTCCTGCAATTTTCCTTCGGTCATGGCCAATCGGCTCTCCGCGGCATTCAACGCTGCAAGGCGTTCCTCAAGGCGGGCGCTCGCCGCTTGCAAAGCCGCCAGTGTAGCGGTTTGCTCGTCATTGAGAGATGCAAGTTCAGAATCACGCGCGGCAAGTTCTGAATCACGCGCGGCAAGCGATTGGGTTGCCGCCGCGAGCTGGGACAGGACATCATCGCGTTCTGCAGTGGTTGTTTCAAGCTGGCTGCTGATCTGAGCAAGGTCGGCGGCAAGATCACTGCTCGCCTGCCTTTCAAGATTGAGAAGCTCTGTCAAGCTGGCCAGTTGCTCGCGCATTTCACCAAGCGTTTCATCCTGACCGGAGACACGATAGGCAAGATTGACCTGAATCAGGACAAACACCATCAAGACAAAGATGATGACCATCAACAGCGTTGCCAGCGCGTCGACAAAGCCGGGCCAGGTATAACTTTCGGTGCGGCGGCTGCCGCCAAGCCGCGCCAGTGCCATCTTATTTGTCCTCTTTGCGCTTGCTGTCGGTCTTCTCGCTGACCAATTCGGCAATGCTGCCGGAAAGCGCGCGCAATTCGCTCGCAAGGATACTTGTTTGCCGTGTCCGTTCTTGCTGAAGGTCAGCTGAAAGCTGCTGAATATTGGAGTTCAACTGGGCCAATTGTTCACGGATTCGGCGATCATCGACCATGGATTCATTCAGCCTCGCCAGCGCCGCATTCATTGTGCCCATTTGTGCCAGCGTTTGCGCCCGTGATTCTTCCCCTGCTGCGATTGAGTGTGATAACGAGAGGAGCGCCCGCGAGGCCTCCTCACTCATGCCTGTGGCAAGCGCGCTGGTTTCTCCGCCCGCTGACCGTGCGCCGCTGTCGTTGAATTTTGCAAAGGCCGAGAGCCAATCTTCAAGTTCGTTAAAGAATCGTCCCATCGCCTGGCCGAGTTGCAGATCAAGAAAACCAAGGATCAGTGATCCTGCCAGACCGAAAAGTGATGATGAAAAGGCGGTGGCCATGCCCGAGAGCGGGGCGTCCAGGCCGGTTCGCAATTGCTTCATCATTGCCGTGAAATTGGCGGATTCTGTTTCCAATGACCCGACCACGAGGCCGACTGCGCCGATGGTTTGCAGCAAGCCCCAGAATGTGCCAAGCAATCCAAGAAAGACCAGTAGGCCAATCATGTAACGGGAAATCTCACGCCCTTCATCAAGGCGTGCGGCAACCCCATCTAACACCGAGCGAAGCGACAAGGCCGAGAGATGCTCGCCTTGATGCTGGTCTGCCAGCATCGCATAGACGGTGGCCAGCAGGACAGGCTTTGCGTTGGGTTGCTTGAGTTTGCTGTTTTTCTGCACGCCGACAAGCCAGCGTTGTTCGGGCACCAGCCGCAATGTCTGACGGATGACATATAAAATGCCAAGCAAAAAGGCGCCGAGAATCACACTGTTTAACGCCGCATTGCCCTTGAACGCTTCATATAGGGGGGACCATAAAAGTGCAGCAATGCCGGCGACAATGGCCAGAAAGATGATCATCCGGATCAAGTAACGACGGGGGTCAGTCATTTTGGGCCAGGCTCCTCAACATAATCGGACATATGCAACCAGTAATGGTGATTATGCTCAGAAGAATGGCAGGAATATGGCTTGGCGCAAAGCCTCAATTGCGCATCAGACCGGGTGATATCCGGTGTGCCGGTCTTGCAGCGGATTTCAGCTTTGTTGAAGAGGGCGTGAGACGCGTTGGCTATTTGGCGCGCAGATAGCGCAGAAGCTCAGCGTGAAGCGTTGGATTGGCCGCAACTACGTCACCGCTGTCCAGCGCCCGGTCACGCGATGCAAAATCCGAAACAAATCCGCCCGCTTCCCTGACCAGCAACACGCCCGCGGCGATGTCCCAGATGCTCAGCCCCTGTTCCCAAAAGCCATCCAACCTGCCTGCAGCGACCCATGCAAGGTCCAACGCCGCGGCACCGTTTCGGCGTATGCCTGAACTGGCCGCCATCACCCGGCCAAGCTGGGCGACAAATTTTTCGTGATCCTCGGCACTGCCATGCCCAAGGAAGGGGATGCCCGTACCAAAAAGGGACTCTGCCATGTTCCGGCGTCCGGATACGCGTAACCGGCGTTCGTTCAAAAAAGCGCCTTTGCCACGTTCGGCAAAGAAGAATTCGTTCTTGATAGGGTCAAAGACACTGCCGGCGGTGATGATTGATCCGCCTTTGCCGTCCTTCTCTCTAACCGCGATCGAAATCGCGAAATGCGGGATGCCATGCAGGAAATTGGTCGTGCCATCGAGCGGATCGACAATCCAGACAGGAGCGTCCGGGTCCTCGGCTTCGATGACGCCTGCTTCTTCCATTTGAAAGCCCCAGTCCGGGCGTGCCTTGGACAATTCACGCCGGATGGTTTTTTCAGCATTGATGTCGGCACGGCTGACAAAATCAGCTGGCCCCTTACGGCTGACCTGAAGGTTTTCGACCTCGCCAAAATCACGGATCAATCCGCGACTTGCAGCAATCGATGCCTTTTGCATCACGTTGATCAGCGCGGACTGGCTGGCCATCTGGATATTCCCTTATGTTTGGAGTTTTTATGGACAGGCTGGATCAGTCTTTTGCCCGCTCGACATAGCTGGCATCTTCCGGGCGAACGACAATGCGTGTTCCGGCTTCGATATGCGGGGGCACCAGAACCCGAACGCCATTTTCCAGCAAAGCCGGCTTATAGCTTGATGAGGCTGTTTGACCCTTGACCACGGCGTCTGCCTCGGTCACTTCCATGACCACCTTGTCTGGGAGTTGCACCGAAATCGGCTCGCCATCATGGCTCGACACCGTCACGACCATGCCGTCTTGCAGAAAAGCGGCACTGTCGCCAACCATGTCGCGCTTGATGCTGATCTGCTCAAATGTCTCACCATGCATGAAGACCAGAAGGTCGCCATCATCGTAAAGATAGCTGCATTCATTTTCCTCAAGGATCACCCGCTCGACAGTTTCGGATGAACGGAACCGCTCATTCAGCTTGGTGCCATCGCGAATGTCACGCAGTTCAACCTGGGCAAAAGCGCCGCCCTTGCCGGGCTTGACATGCTCAACCTTCACCGCGGCCCACAGACGGCCGTTATGTTCAATAACATTGCCCGGCTTGATGGCATTTCCGTTTAACTTCATGGATTAATTCCTCTTGATACGTCGCCAGTCAGAGTGTTTTGCCGATTTCTGCCGCATTGTCCAGCATGCGGCAAGAGAAACCCCATTCATTGTCATACCATGCAAGCACGCGGACCAGACGTTTGTTCATCACATAGGTCTGGGTAAGGTCAGCAATGGACGAATGTGGGTCGTGATTAAAATCAATTGAAACAAGCGGCAGATTATTAACTGCCAGCACGTTTTTCATCGGGCCGCTGGCGGCTTCGGTGAACAGAGCATTCACCTCTTCGGTGCTGGTATCGCGTTCAGCGGTAAAGCCAAAATCAACCACCGAGACATTCGCGGTGGGAACGCGGATCGCCGAGCCGTTCAGTCGCCCTCGCAAATTTGGCAGAACATCCCCCACAGATCGTGCCGCACCTGTCGAGGTGGGGATCATTGACATCGCCGCGGCCCGTGCCCGTCGCAAATCTTTATGGCTGGAATCTAGCGTTGGCTGATCACCTGTATAGGCATGAATGGTTGTCATATATCCGGCTTCGATGCCCACAGTGTCACTCATCACCTTGGCCACAGGGGCAAGGCAGTTCGTTGTGCAGGAGGCGTTCGAGATCACCCGCATATCGGCTGTGATTTCATCATGGTTTACGCCATAAACGATGGTCGCATCCGCACCCTTGCAGGGGGCGGATACCAGCACGCGTTTTGCCCCCGCATCGAGGTGCACCGCCGCCTTGTCGCGTTCGTTGAAATGCCCCGAACATTCGAGCACGATATCGACATCATGCTCGGCATGCGGAATGTCCGCAGGGTTGCGTTCGCGGGTCATGTGGATTTTGCCACGCCCAATGTCCATCCAGTCATCACCATGGCTGACGTGGCTTCTGGCATGGCCGTGAACCGAGTCGAACTGATAGAGATGGGCTGACGTTTCAACGGGTCCCGGGCTGTTGATCAGAACAACTTCCATATCGTCGCGTTGCATTTCCTGCAGGGCGCGAAGCGTCATGCGGCCAATCCTGCCAAACCCGCTTATCGCTATGCGTAAGGTCAAGACATGCTCCTCTTCATTGCTGTCTTTGTGGTTCGTTAATGTTTGGCTCTATCCCAATAACTTTGCTGCCAGTTTGGTGACAGCTTCACTTGTAATGCCAAAATGCCGGTACAAATCGGCGATCGGTGCCGACGCACCGAAATCATCCATGCCGACGAAACCGTCTTGCTCGCCAAGCAAACGATCCCACGGCTGACGAAGTGCGGCCTCTATAACGATGCGCGGCGCCGTGCCGAGAATGCTGGCCCGGTAAGCAGCATCCTGTTGCCAGAAGAGATCAAGACAAGGCACCGAAACAACAATAGACGCAATGCCGTCATCTGCAAGTTTTTGATGTGCCTCGAGCGCGATCTCCACTTCCGAGCCTGACGCCAGCAAAGTGATCTGCCGTGCGTCACCATCGCCAGCAATGATATAGGCGCCTTTTTTGGTCTTGTTTTCGGACATGTCGCCGCTACGGAACTGCGTTAGCCCTTGCCGGCTAAGCGCAAGTATTGATGGCGTTGATTTGGTTGCTATCGCGCATTGCCATGCTTCTGCTGTTTCAACGGCATCGCCGGGGCGGAACACATTGAGGTTGGGAATCGCACGCAGGGCAGCCAGATGTTCAACCGGCTGGTGCGTTGGCCCGTCCTCACCAAGACCGATTGAGTCATGTGTCATTACATAAATTGCACGTTGCCGCATCAGAGCTGACAACCGAATCGATGGCCGACAATAATCCGTGAATACAAGGAATGTTGCGCCATAGGGAATTGCCCCGCCATGTAGTGCAATCCCGTTCATTGCGGCCGCCATGCCATGCTCGCGCACGCCGTAATGGATGTAGCTGCCAGCATAATTATCTGCTGAAAAAACTTCATGTGCGGCCACCCGGGTGTTGTTCGAACCGGTCAGGTCAGCCGACCCGCCAAATAAGGCAGGGCAGGCGGGCAAGATGGCTTCGATGGCTTTTTGTGATGCCAAGCGGGTGGCCAGTTTTTGTGGCTCGCTGGCCAAACTGTTTTTCCACTGTAGCACGGCTTTTTCCACGGCGTCGTCCCAGTCGCCGTTCATCGCCATATCAAAGGCGGTGCTGCCCGCTGCCGCCTTGCGTGCCTCCCATGCGGTGCGGTCCGCTTGGCCCTTCGCGCCAACCGCCCGCCAATTTGCCGCCACATCGGCGGGTATTTCAAACGGCCCGGATGTCCAGCCCAGTGCGGAACGTGCACCGGCAATTTCTTCATCGCCAAGCGGTGCGCCGTGAATACCGGAAGTGCCCGCCTTCTTGGGCGCACCATATCCAATCACCGTCTTGCACCGGATCAGGCTTGGTCTTTTTGCATCACTTTTGGCGGTGGTGATGGCATCGGAAACCGCTGCCATGTCGTGCCCGTCAACGCTCAACACCTGCCAGCCATATGCCTCAAACCGGCCGGAGATATCATCCGAAACGGCAAGGTCGGTACTGCCATCAATCGAAATTCCGTTATCGTCAAACAGCACGATCATCCGGCCGAGACCAAGATGGCCTGCCATTGAAGCGGCTTCGTGGCTGATGCCTTCCATCAGGCACCCGTCACCAGCGATCACATAGGTATAGTGATCGACAAGCTCGGCACCAAAACGCGCCGCAAGATGCCGTTCGGCCATGGCAAAGCCAACGGCGTTGGCGATACCCTGACCAAGCGGCCCGGTGGTGGTCTCGATGCCGGCGGCGTGTCCAAATTCCGGATGTCCGGCTGTCTTTGATCCCAATTGCCGGAAATTGCGAACCTCGTCCATGGTCATGTCGGCATAACCTGTCAGGTGAAGAAGCGCATAAATCAGCATTGATCCATGTCCGGCGGACAGGATGAACCGGTCACGGTCTGGCCAGTTTGGATCAGATGCGTCAAATTTCAGATGATCGGCAAACAATGCTGTTGCTGCGTCTGCTATGCCCATTGGCATGCCCGGATGCCCGGATTTTGCCGCCTCTACAGCGTCCATGGAAAGTGCGCGAATGGCGTTCGCCATTAACTGTCTATCAGGGGAATTTGCCATTCGAGGCCTCCAGATGTGCGGCATCGCGAGAGCCTGTAACACTGCGATATTTAATGACGACGGACAATGCCCGCAATCTGCCTGTCTTGGGGCAATTCGTCAATCTATCTCGCAGAGTTTGCTGGCGGCTTGACGGCAAATATTGGTCTGCACTGACTCGATGTCGCCGAGACAAGCCTCATTTTGGGGGTTTATTTTAATTATCACTTGATGCAAACTTTGCCTGATAACAGACTAACTTTTCTGTGATATTTGTCGTAAGCGTTGTGGCAAACCTGCCCGGCACAAAGCGCTGTTGAGCGACATATCACATCTTAACAAAATGAAAGATCAAGCCGCAATGTCGCGTCTCGTTGAAGCCCAGAAGAAACTAGAAAACGCCCTTGCCGTGTTAGAATCGGCGGCTGCGGCGCGATCAGATTCATCTGGCGGTGACGGTATGGCGGGGGCAGATCGCATGTTGCAGGACCTGCAATCGATCGACGCCAAGGTTGAGCAGGCGATGGCTATAATCAACGCGGCCATGCAAAAGGCCGCGCCCAGCGAGAGCGGGGAGCCACAATGAGCCAATCTGTTGTCACCATTAGGCTGAATGGCACGCCCTATCAGATCGGGTGCGGTGTCGGCGAGGAAGAGCATGTCGCCCGCCTTGGCAGCGAGGTTGAAGACATTTTGCAACAGCTTGTTTCATCGGTTGGCCAGATTGGCGAGGCGCGGCTCCTTGCGATGGTGGCGCTGATTCTTGCTGATAAAGCCAGTGAAACATCGGCCCCCGAAACAACGGCTCCCGGCACAAGCGCCGGAACGTCCGAATCCGCTGTTGCGGCTATGGATAATGATGCAGCAAAGCGGGCAGAAGACATTGCCGCGGATGCGCTGGAATCGGCTGCGGCGAAAATCAATGCGCTTGCGGCAATGCTCTCCGCTGACGGCAGGCCCGCTTCATAGCCTGCAAGACGTGTTAGCTGGCAGAACGTGACAGCTTGCAAGACGCGGCACATGTCACTAAATAGCAATATAAGCGGCAACTGGACTCTGCGTCTGGTTTTTCAATCCCTGGGGCCATAAAACTTCTCTCGGGAGCTGTCTCTGATCAGGCCGTGGTCTGATTATTCGCGGCGCCCACCTGCTAAGCAGGTCACAGAGGATGTTTACACCGACGGGAATTCTGGTTGCCGCCCATTCTCCGGGTCACTCCAGACCTTGCTCCTCAAAGCATTTCTCTGCCAAGGTCATCTCATGTCTGCCGCACCATCCGGATCACCAACGCACTCAAGCCATGATATTGTCACGGCAAAAGCGGTGATGCGCAAGGACGCGGCGAGTCGGCGAGCCGCCCTGATCGGCGAGCAGCCTGATGCGCCGCAAAATCTTGCCGGTTATGCAGCGGCTTTGATCGAAGCTTTTGGCCCCGGGGTTTATGCGGCCTATCTGCCAATCAGATCGGAACTGTCGCCGATTGCATTGGTTGGTGAACTTGTTGCGGCCGACATGACCACCGTTATGCCGATTACGCCTGAACCGGAAAACCCGCTGAGCTTTCATCAATGGGCGCCCGGGATGCCTCTGGCGGAGGGGCCATACGGTACAAAGCAACCACCTTCTTCCAACCCGAAGATTGATCCGGATGTGATCCTTGCACCGATGCTTGCCTTTGATGCGGCATGTCGGCGGCTCGGCTATGGCGGTGGGTTTTATGATCGTACTATCGCCGATCTCATAAGCAAGGGTCGGGACGTGCGCGTTATTGGTGTGGCCTTCTCCGGTCAAATGGTTGCCGCCGTGCCGACAGGGCCTTATGACATGGCGCTCGATGCTGTGCTGACGCCTGAAGGGATGGTTTGGCCAATTGATCGCGACGACATAAAAAAGGGATGATAGACACAGCGATGCGGGTTTTGTTTTTAGGGGACATTGTCGGGCGCAACGCCCGTAACCAGGTCATCGCTCAATTGCGCGCGTTGCGCGAAGAACTTGCCGTTGATTTTGCCGTCGTCAATTGCGAGAACGCTGCCGGTGGTTTCGGTATAACGCCGGGTATTTGTGATGAGTTGTTTGCAGCAGGCGCTGACGTCCTGACGACCGGAAATCATGTCTGGGACAAGCGCGAGATTATTCCATACATCGAAAATGAGCCAAGGCTGGTTCGTCCTTTGAACATGGTTGAAGGCACCCCCGGCAAGGGTGTTGCCACGGTGACCAATGACGCGGGTCAGCGGCTGACGGTGGTGAACATCATGACCAATTTGTTCATGTCAGCGAATGATCCGGCTTTTACCGCCCTCAATGACGCGCTTGTTCGCAACCGCCTTGGCCGCGATGCCGATTTTATTCTTGTTGATGTGCATGGCGAGGCCACGTCCGAGAAGATGGCGCTTGGGCATTACGCCGATGGGCGGGCATCGCTGGTTGTTGGCACCCACACGCATGTGCCAACGGCAGATCATCAGATCCTTGCCGGCGGGACCGCCTATCAGACAGACGCCGGTATGTGCGGAGATTATGACAGCGTAATCGGTATGCAAAAACAGGTCGCGACAGAGCGCTTTATCGGCACAGGTGGAGGGCGTCTGGCCGTGGCCATGGGCGAGCCAAGCTTGTGCGGTGTGGTTGTGGAAACAGGGGATGACGGATTGGCACGACATATAGAACCGGTCCGGCGCGGGGGCCGCCTCAGTAACGCCTGACTGCATTACCCTATCGCCGGATTTTAATCCGTCATCATGCCTGCTGCTACATTGAATCCGACAGTGAAACTCTGCTATAGACATGCGAAAGGGATTGCGCCCTCATCGGCGATGGCGTGCTTTGCTGCATGACCAACGCATAATTGGCAATGTCCCGCGATGTTTTAACGACACAAAATTAAAGACAGATCGATGGCAGGTCATAGTAAATTTAAGAATATTCAGCACCGCAAAGGTGCACAGGACAAAAAGCGGGCGAAGATTTTTGGCCGCCTCATCAAAGAATTGACCGTGGCGGCGCGAAGCAGTGCCGACCCGGCGTCAAACCCGCGTCTGCGGACGGCTTTGGCGGCGGCGCGTGCGGCAAATATGCCAAAGGACAATATCGAACGTGTGCTTAAACGTGCCGAGGGCGGTGAAGGCGATAATTTCGATGAAATCCGCTATGAGGGTTATGGCCCCG
>Ga0181590_10005541_pt1 | contig 10429 bp, 9 predicted proteins | sample 071ome_34_FD_132446 | JGI IMG/M metagenome (GOLD analysis project Ga0181590, IMG submission 132446) | Coastal salt marsh microbial communities from the Groves Creek Marsh, Skidaway Island, Georgia - 071411BT metaG (megahit assembly) | ecosystem: Environmental > Aquatic > Marine > Intertidal zone... | reverse complement strand
TTACCGGGAGAAGGAACTCGTTTTTCCTGTGTGGCAGTGAGCATTGTATGCAGGAATTCAATTTCGTTTTTGAACACCTCTACAAATTCTACTATACCCCGGTTTCCTACGTTAAACGCACCGTTCAGAGATAAAACACGAGGATCATCTTCGGGATAAAGATCTAGTTTTGATATATCCTCTGTCCCAATGAGAACACTAACATCTTGAGAATTTGCATCCATTGGAGGAACAACAGCAATGCCCCTTCTACCACGTTGGGAAAAACTTGTTTGCTTGACTTTAAAATTTTCATATTTTCCATCATATTCATGAATTAATTTATGACGACATACAGGACAAAGATCGCCTTCAATATGTACACCAAGTATTTCTTCAAAGTCACCTCTAAGACTTCTTGGTAAAAGATGAAGAGGTTCTTCTCTAATAGGGCAACCATCAAGATAATAATAATCTTCAGCAACCTCCAAGGCTTTTTTAACTCCGTCTATTAATGCAGATTTACCTGCGCCTACCGGTCCCATCAAAAGAAGAACTTGCCTACTTTCTTCTCCTTTATGTGCTGCTGATTTTAAAAACCTCATTAGCTTATTAATAACTGATTCCATTCCAAAGAATTCTTTTTTAAAATAATCATAAGTTCTAATTTTGTCGCCGTTAAATATGTCTCGATATGAATCAGAATCTACATCAACAGTGTCTACACCAAAATTGCAAATTGATTCATATAATCTTTTGTGCGCTAATTTTATTTTTTGCGGGTTTTCTTTGATCATTTCAAGGTATTCAATAAAAGTACCTTCAAATTTTTCTTTTTTCTTTTTAGTTCTTTGCTTTTGAATTAAATCTAAAAATTTACTCATATATCCTCTTTGTTTATCTCTTGATTAATTATATACAATAAGTTCTCTTTATGTTTAATTTTTTTTTAAACTTCCCATATTTCATCTTCAAGTATCGTATAAAGTTTAACTTCGTCTTCCCAAAGATTTTTAATATGTTTGACTACATGCTCAGCATATTGTATTTCTAAATCTCTTCCATCATGTTCATGCTTAAGGACTAGGCCACCCTGTTTTTCAATCCTATCCACGTAGATTTGCGGTATAGTATTTATACCAGTATTCTTAATCAAGTCACTTCTGACCACTTTCCAGTCATCGTGATCAGCTACTTCTGATATTAGTACATCTCCATTTTTTTGTTTTTGATGAGAAAAAAAGTTTAATTCTCTAAAATCTTCTTCATCTAAAAATAAACGAATTGCAGCAACATCATCATGAGTTTCTCTAACTTCAAAACATTTTTCTAAACCGTATTCTCTTTCAAGTTTTTGAAAAATATAAAAACCTAAATGGTAAGGATTGACTCCGCCAATATGAGGTCTGACCACTGCATTGTGCATTTTCATAAAAGGCACATGATAATCTTCAGAAAGATTTAATTCGTGCAATATTTTATAGTGCCAAAATGATGCCCAACCTTCATTAAGAATCTTTGTTTTGATTTGAGGCATAAAATACCAACTTTCATCTCTGACTATTTCTATCAGATCCATCTGCCAAGTTTTCCAGTTATTTTTATATTCTAATAAAAATGAAAGAATATCATGGTCAGGCTTAAGTAAGGTACCTTCTAATTTAGAATAGTCTAATTCTATACCTTGGTCTTTTAGTTTATTGTACCTTTGGATTTCAGACTGCAATATTTCTGATTTTGTCTTTCTAGGTATATTATATCTTTGTGTTTGAAAACGTATTGCATGCAAATCATCAAGAAAATTTTCAACTCTATCTTGGCCAATTAACGGGTTTTCAATATAGCCTTGAATTCTTTTCTTGGCATTTCTCATTTTAGAAACTACATTTTTAGAGTCAGTTTCTTTAAAACATCTATTATTTTTAAAAAAGTCTGAATGTCCTACACAATGAGCCATAATAAGAACTTGAAGATAAAACTCATTCTGGAGCATTAGATAAGCAATTGATGGGTCTGAATTTATAATCAATTCATAAGGTAAACCTTGTTGTCCTGAATTGTAAAAGAAATGAGTTCTTTCAAAAGATTTACCATAACTCCAATGATTATAGTGGCTTGGCATACCATGATATGCCATATGACCAATCATTTCATAATAGTCGCATATTTCGTAATTAATGGGATACCAGTCTAATCCGAAATCTTTAGCAATTTTACAGATTTTATCATCCCATTTTTTTAAATCATCAATTGAATAATTGTTATTTGAGGTCATATTTTCCTCCAAAAAGTTTGGAAAATTGAGGCCAAACATCCTCTTTTTTGCCTAGCTTAAGTACTTTAAAATTATCTGTTATAAGAGGCTGAAAAACGTCGGCCATTTCTTTACCATAAACCTTATCTCCATCAGGAACTATTTGTATATAGCCGGCTAGTTGACATATGTCAATTAATTTTTGCATTGCAGTTTTTGCCTTTTCGTTGTCTTCAGCCCAGTTTTCTCCGTCTGAACCGTGAAATGCATATAAATTCCATGAATTAGGATTATATCTTTCATTAATAATCTCTAGGGACTTGTCTAAACCACTACTGATAAATGTACCGCCTGAAGAGCCTCTTTGAAAAAAGTCATCTTCATTTACTTCTTTAGCCTCTGTTGTATGTGCAACAAAAACAATATCTATTTTTTCATATCTGTACCTGATAAACTGATATAATAAAAAGAAGAATGATCTTGCTAAAAACTTCTTTTGTTTACCCATCGATCCAGACACGTCCATGATAAAAAATATGACTGCATTTGTAATTGGTTTATGTTTAATTTCAATATGCTTATATTTCAAATCATCTTCATGAAAAGTAAATCTTTCTCCACTTTCAGGATCCCAAGTTTTATTTTTAATAGCTTGTTTTTGTCTACGAATTTTATTTTTAAGAGTCTCTTTTTTTGATAATCTTGCTCTAATTCCTTTAGTGCGATATCCTTTTCTTTTAATTTTCTCAGCCAAGACTGACGCATCAGACTTCTTTTCTAAATCAGGTAAGTTTAAGTCATCAAAAAGATATTTTGCTAACTCATCTAAGGTTAACTCAACTTCATAAAATTCTTCGCCTTTTTCATTTCCTGCTTTCTTACCTTGTCCTTTTGCTTTTTGTTTTTGACCATCTTTTATTTTTTGGCCTTTTTTAATATCTTGCCCTTGAGCTGACCCTACTCCTTTACTTCCTTGATTCCTACCAAAGACAAATTGATATTCTTTAATACCCCTAACAGGTATTTTAATTTTCTTTTTTCCAGACTGTCCGATAATAGACTCTTCAGCAACAATATCATGAATTCCTTCTTTAATTGCCTTCTCTATTTTTTCTTTATGGCGTCTTCTGTCAGAAGCAGAACGGTCTGCATTTGTGTTATGTTTTTTAAATATAGACATATATTCTCTCTATTTATTAATAATTATAATATGAATTATAGAATAATTATATTTAAAGTTTAATCTGGGTTAACAATGAATAAATTAATTAAAGAATCTGTTCTAAATAATCTTTACAATAAAAAGTATATTTTACAAGAAAAAAAGAAAAATATGAAAAAAAAGAAAAAAAAGAAACCGTTTCCAGATCTTACAGGTGACGGAAAAGTAACATTTGCTGACATATTAAAAGGTCGACTTGATAATATAGATGAAAAAACAGAACCAACTGGGGCACAAAAATATAGAGCTAAAAAATATGGTGCTCCTATAGGATCTCCTAGGGCTAAAGAAATGGAACGTGCAGCCAAACTATACAAAGATGGCAAAAAAGACGCGGCATTTAAAATTCGGCGAGATATGGAAAAAAAAGAAAGAGAAGACGAAAATTTTAAAAACAAACCAAGAAAAGATACCAAAAAGGAAAGCTTTAAATTATCTAGATCTGAATTAAGAAAGTTAATCATGGAAACACTAGAAGAAGTAATGTTAGATGGAAATAAAGAATATTACGATGAACATGATCATATTGATGAAGAATTAAGCCCTGCAACAAAAAAAACTTTAAGAAAAAAGGCCGAAAAGAGAGGTTTAACACCAGGTTCAGTTTATGCTGAATTTAAAAAGGGTTTGGCAGCATATGCTAGTTCAGGCTCAAGAAAAGGAATGACACCACAACAATGGGCCCATGCAAGAGTTAATTCTGCTACTCCTTCAAAGTCATGGTCAGTTGTCAAAAAATCAAAAAAGAAAAAGAAAAAATAAAAAAGAGGAAAAGTTATGAAATTAAATAGAAAAACTTTAAGAAGAATGATTTTAAAAGAGATCAAATTAATGACAGAAACACAAAAATCAGTTGGTTTACCACACGAATATGATGCCAAACAATTATATCATCATGTTTTAAGATTTATATCAGAGCATCCAAACCTTAGAGCTTCTGGTAGAGATGATCCTGCGACCTATGAAAAAGCTAGACTCTTGCAAAGAATTCTTGACAATGCAGTAAGAGACGCTGTTCAACACAGCACATATAGACGAGGAGATATTCATGGTGTAATGAGTGGTGATATTAGTCATGAAGAATATGAAAAATCAATAGGTCACAATACTACTCCTGAAGAAACAGAAGCAATGTTAGATGATCAAGATCTACTTAAATTGGCAAGAAGAGCATTAGATGATGCATTAACAGGTGGGTGGAACAGATATAGAACCGGTCGTGGTCCAGGATCATCGGCAATTTCTGATAAAATGAGATCTCTGGCACAATCAGGACAACTTAAACCAGGTATGATACCATCAGATGTACCTGAGCTCCGAAGAAATATGCCGGCATATCAGCCTGGTGGAAGACATTATGATCCGGATGATATTATTTGGAAAAAATAACAATTCTAAAAATAATTAATTATGCGAGAGAAAAAATGAAACTTAATAGAAAAACATTAAGAAAAATGATCTTAAAAGAAATCAAACTTATGACAGAAACACAAAAATCTGTAGGTTTGCCTCACAAATATTCAAACATGGAATTGGTAAAACATACAATGAATTTTATTCAAGAAATGTCAGCTAAGCATGGAAAAGAAATCCCATATGGATCACCAGATTATGAAAAAGGAGAATTTCTTTTAACAATTGTTCACAATGCAACACAGAAAGCTGTACAACACAGTACACATAGAAGAGGAAATCTTCATGCGGTAATGAGCGGTGATATTAGCTATGAAGAATATGAAGCATCATTAGGCCATGAGACATCCCCTGAAGAAACAGAATTTATGCGTCAAGAACAAGGTGATCTAAAAATGGTAAGAAATGCATTAGCCAATTTATTAGGTCTGGATTGGAAATATTCAGGAGGGGGAAGAAGAGAAGCCTTAGCTCAAAGAATGAGAGAATTAGACCCGACAGGTGCTAGGCAAAGATCATCAAGATTCGTACCGTCAGATGACCCAGAATTAAGAAGAAATATGCCAGAATATCAGCCAGGTGGTAGATTCTACGATCCGGATGATCCTATTCACAATTAATAAATGTAAATATAAAAATTATGGTGTATCATTAATCAACAAACAAAAAAGAGTGATTAATGATACATTTTTTTATGCCGCGCAATGATCTTTTCTATATTTTGCAATTGCCAATTCTTTGGCTTTTGCTTCAATTACAATATCCAGGCGCATCCCATAATTATTTATTTTATCATACACATAATCAGAATGCGCATTGGGCTTTACCAGACGACCAGGTTTGGCCTCTTTTGACTCTTTCAACGCTGCAGATTCTGAATAATGACATGTTGGAACAACATCGCCCCATGTCGATGCCGCCATCTCGAGGGCCTCCTGTTCTGTTAAGTCACCAGTGCAGAATTTATGATGATGATAGTCAAATACAATTGGAACACCAATTTTCTTAGAAACGTTTTCATAAATATGTCGAACTGAAAATAGATTTGCACGATCATCGTTTTCTAGAGTGAGTCGACACTGCACGTTTTCAGGCAACCTTTTGAAATTAACACACATTCTTTCCAGAGCTTTTTCATGATTTTTATATGCACCACCTGCATGAACGTTAATTTTAGCTCTGTGATCCCGAGGTTGGTGCATAAGGTCCATAATTTCACCATGTGTAGAAAGATCGTTAATAGTATTAAGAATAACTTTTTCTAATGGTGAAGAAAGAATATTAAAAGGACCAGGATGAAAAGAAAGACGAAGTCCATTTTTCAATGCATATTTACCTGCTTCTGATAGTTTTTCTTGAATTTTGTCATAATCAGGTAAATCTTTTAATTCATATTCAGAAGCCCATGGGAATAGGCAGGATGACATTCTAAATACTTTAATTTTATTCTTTATATTCCATTGGAAAATAGGCAAAAGATCACTCACGTTTAACAGAGCCAACTCAGAGGCGTACTGTATGCCTTTCTTAAGAAATGTTCTTTTAATCATACCACGATTAGTTGTAATTCGAGGTTTTTGAGTTGATAATTCCATATTAATGCAAGCGTAACCTAATTGAATTTGTTGTGTCATAAAAGCTCCTGATGAGATAGGTAATTTTAGGGGTGAAAAATGATTTATCGTATTTTGTTGGGGGTTATTTTGTTTATTTATATTATATTAATTTTTTTTAGTGCTTGCACGAGTTTAACAAAAAAACAACCTCATATTGATCATGTACGGCAAATGGACGCAATATTTCAAAATTACGATGATAATTTTTTACCAAATCAAAATTTTGTCTTTCTTAGAAAATACATTTATGCAAATCAAAAAGAACAACGTTTTTGTGAAAAAGATGAATTAAATATAAATTGCTTATATGAAGAGTATGCGTCAGGATCAGCTATTGCAATAGATCACAATAAAAATAATTTAAGAATATTAACAGTCTTTCATGTTTGCGGCGAAGAAACAATGGAAGCTTTAGACTTGATATACAAAAAAGAAAATGGAGAATATTCATATCCTCATTTTAAATTAAAGGCTTATTTTTACGGCTTAGAATATGATGCTCACATTATTGATTATGATATGGAAAACGATATATGTTTAATAGAAATAGAGTCAGAATTCGCTTACAAAGCTAAAAAAATTAAAGTTGCAGAAGAAAAACCAAAACTTGGCGAAACTTTATATACAATAAGTGCACCTCATTCAATGGCCTCAAAAACTACAAGATTTCATTTTCACGGAGCATTTTCAGGTTGTGACAATGAAAATCTTACAAAATTTGATTTTTGCTTTTTTTCTATACCTGCAGCACCAGGATCATCTGGTAGTGGTGTATTTAATAGATATGGTGAACTAGTAAGTTTAATATCAATTACACTTGGACCTTTTCCAGAAATTTCAGCCGGCCCTAGACAATACTTTATTAAAAAATTATTAAGAGAATAATAATTATAAATTATTATGGAAGTGACATGAAATTATACATTAGTAAAGACTTAGGAATGGAAAAACAAAAATCAGATCTTGCAAAAGAATTTACTCATTTTTGTGGAGAAAGCTTACCTATTGAAAACGATTATAAAGTTTATTTAGTAGCAGATAGAGACGCACATGATATCGCAACAACAGCTGTTTATGAAGTCGGTAATAATGTTTGCAAAATATATGCAAAAAATAGAGCGCTTGTAGATATTTTAAGATCAATTGCTCATGAAATGACCCATATGATGCAAGATGAAATGGGGTTAATTGGTGAATATCCTATTCGAGATGCCGGGGGTTTTCATGAAGATCAAGCAAATGCAAAAGCAGGTGAGTTAATAAAATTATTTGCTAAAAGCAATAAAGATAGAAAGAAAATATACGAGTGATAATTTTAAAATTTTAAATTGTCAAATTGTTTAAGATTTTTTTGATTAATAATTGACATTAGCTTCTCAGCATATTGAGAATCAGTTGCATAAGCCATCCTACCTCTTCCATCTGTTCCACCTTCTAAAGCTTGACACTGAGCTTCTGGAGTTTTTGCATCTCTAACAACTTGATAGTGACTAGCAGTAAGAAGTAAACGATTATGATCTTTAATGCTATCTAAATAAGAATCATAGGCTCTAAACTTAGATTTAATTTTATAAGTCCTACCTGTATCTCTGTCTTCTTCAGTTGTTGAAACAGTTATTGTTTTACCTTTCCACGATGATGTTGCTTTAATGCCAAACATTGCTTTTGCATTGCCCATTACACTTTTACCGTAACCTGTCTCTAAAGCAAATTGAGCTAACTTAACTGAAGGAAAAATAGGTGTACCTGCACAAGCTTTGGCAAAAATAATCCCATAAGTATCAGCAAAATCTGTTCCCTTGCTTAATTTTTTACCAACACTTTTATTTAATTTTGATACTTCTGATTCTGTTAATTTTATGTCATTGACGGATCCAGAATAGCTTCTACTTTTAATTGAAGATTTTTTATTTAAATCAACCTTTTCAATTCTATTAAAAAGACTGCTATAAACGGACGCATCTGTTATTCCTTCGGAATCCCCGTTAGTATAATTAGAATTATTTGTCGAAACAAGTGAAAAATGTAAATGAGGCGAGGTCGATCTTCCTGTATTACCAGACAATCCTATCATATCTCCTGGTCTGACAATATCACCAGGATCAAGTATTATTTCACTTAAATGCATATAAACTGTATAAAAATATTTTTTATTCGAATTACCAATTAAATTTTCATCATGTTTAACAATAATATACTTGCCTGCACTTGAACTATTTTCTCGAACAAAGTGAATTTTACCTGACGCAATTGCAAGAACAGGAGTACCAGTAGGAATACCAATGTCAATTCCTTTATGCGGTTTGATCTTATGCGTTATCGGGTGTTTTCTTTTGGGGTTAGGTGGACTTGTTACATTTTCATAACCAGAAACTGTTTTCCCGTCAACAGATTTAGGAATAGGATAAACTTTGCCTGCTGTTGAAGAAATTGAATAGTTATATTTTTCTTTATATTTTGATACTGTAGGCTCTTTTTCTATTTCGTCATAATCAGAATAAGAAATATGATTAAGTCTATTTTCAACAATGCTATAAATAGCCTTTTCTAATGGTGGATATTCATCGTATAATTTTTCACCTGAAGAAGGAAGCTTTTTTCCTTTCATAAATTTGACTAGGTCTTTAAGGTATGAAATTTCTAAGTTTTTTTCTCTAATTTTAACATATTGACTTGCATCTTCTTTTTTTTGAGAATCTGATTCTTCTTCTTTCTCTTTGCCAGCCAAAGAATTTAAAACATAAATAGGGCATTCATAATAGTCTTTATGATTTTTTTTCCTAATTATGATTTTATTAACAGATCCTGTTTTTTTATCAAGTAGATCAACATATACCCATTTATGTGGAGGTAAAGTGTCTTCACATGAAGGAGGATTAGTCTCAAAATAAATATTACTAACAGTAAAATCAATTTTTTTATCTAAATTAACACCGGCAGAAACTCCAAATTGTGCAGCTCTGCTTCTTGTCATGTCAATTGCTTCTCTAATTAATTTTATTTTCATGGCACTCATAAGATGTAATTATAAAAATTAATCAACTTCTTGAGATTGAGGAGTTAAACTTTCTAAATCTTTTTGATCAAGAGTATAATATCCTCTAGGTATAGTCACTGTAAAGGTAAATTCCTCGACTGTTGTATCGATATTAGCAGCATTCATAAACCCTAAAAGCTGATTTTTTAATACTTTATAATCTCTAAAAAGTCTTTCTTGTCTTCCTTGATCACCTGTGCCGGGTATACCTAGAATTTTTTTATTTACAATTGCAGCTTTTTCAAATTTTGGTGTCATTCCATCTCTTTTCTTTTTGCCTCGCTTAAAAGCAAATACAATTGATTCTTCAGAATCAAAGAATTTTTTGTCATCTTTGATTAGATTCATGATTGTTAAAGCTAATTCGTCTTTTGTAATTTTACCCGGATTAATCTGGTCTCCTTCAGTACCAGAATCAGGAAAAACTTCTTCAAATCTTCTATAAAAAGATCTAGCGTCTCCTGATTTAGACCTGACAATTGTAAACATTAAATCTTTAAAAGATTTGCGATTAGGATCTCTGACGCTACCTTTTCTAGTAATAGGTCTTTTTTCTTCTTCGTCCTCTTCTTCTTCTTCGTCATTATAATTAGGGTCTGTTTTTACTTTATCATCTTTAATGACTTTTTCTATTTCTTTTTCTTCAGTAGTTTTTTCTTCCTCAGGTTTTTCTTCTAATTCTTGAGCTTTCTTTTTTCCTTCTTCCATTATATCATTTATAGTATTAAGAAAATCTTGCAAAGTTTTAAATGACTGTCCTTCCATTTCTACAAAATTCATGTCTTGTAATGGGCCAACAAAATAAGTCATTCTCTCTGTTGAAGAAAATTCGCCTCGACCTTCCTTTGAGTTTAATCCCGTTTCAGAATCTCCATATATATTTTCATATAAGCTAATATCAGGATTAC
>Ga0181590_10005534_pt1 | contig 10438 bp, 2 predicted proteins | sample 071ome_34_FD_132446 | JGI IMG/M metagenome (GOLD analysis project Ga0181590, IMG submission 132446) | Coastal salt marsh microbial communities from the Groves Creek Marsh, Skidaway Island, Georgia - 071411BT metaG (megahit assembly) | ecosystem: Environmental > Aquatic > Marine > Intertidal zone... | reverse complement strand
GGAATAAAAGGCATTAATTTATATAGTGGCAGTGACTTTAAAGCATCTAGTGGAAGTAGTATGTATTTAAATAGCGGCGGCATTGCAGCACTTAGTGGAAGTCTTGTTCTTCTACAAGGACCAAAGAATCAAGCAAAAATAGCTAAACCTGTACAGCCCTCACGTCAGAGAGATATAGAACAAATAACTGCAGATAGTGGAATACTAGAATATACTCCTACGAGTAGTATTATAACAACTGTAGACAAAGTAATTACTCATGAGCCTGCGCAGAATCATAATCTTCCTAGTATAGTAAATGCATATACAGGTGGATTGCAGGGTGGCGGCGGCGGCGCATTTAGTATCTTAAGTAGTGTAATGAGTTTTGCTAATACTGCTGGGTTTGATCCTCTCGGGCCTTTATCAGAAAGTTTAGAAACAGGCACAATAGGTTCTATATTAGGAGATTTCAAAGGAGAATTTAGTGCCATTGGAGATAAAATAGGAAGTACTATAAGTGGTATTACAACCGATTTGGGTATAGATGCAACAACTTTGGCAGGAACTACAACAACAGGATTGAGCCCAGGCGCTCTTGGTGGAGCGTTGCCAGGTTCAGAAAATTTTTTAACTAATGACTTTGATAAAATAACTAGTATTTCTAGCATATCAGATTTAGCTAATTCTGCTGTAGATCTAGGCACATCGTTATATAAAGACTACGGCGAAATAAAAGATTCTTTAAGTAATTTGTTATCCGAACCTATTGTGGATAGTTTATCAGTAGGAGATGTTATTACTCAAATAGATAACGGATTTACAGTTGGAATACTAGAAGGCGGCGATATTAAGATGTTAAATGCTGCTGTGCAAAAAACAGTTGGCAGCGGAGGAAACTATCAATATATTGCAGCGGGTACTTATGCAGTAGGAAAATATGGATTTGATGTAGAGCAATTAAAATCTGCAGGTCTCGTTACAGCAGAAGCGGTATTTAACGATCAACTTGCAGATGCAAATGTTTGGACTGGAAAACAAGGAATTAATAATTTAACAGGATTTTTAACCAATCCCCAAATTCAAGAAGAAACTCAGCAATTTACAATTGTAGACAACTATCAAAAGCTAGTTAACCAAGGAGGAATACTTCCAGGTGATAGTGCAGAAAATACAGTAGCAATGCTTACTGGTAGTTTAACTAGTAACCCTGATCTAGTTACAAAAGTACGACAGGGAGAAGTTGATTTAGGAGTACTCAAAAACACTACAAACTTAGATACAAGTGAAGATGTTTTTAGTCAAATAAAGAAAAACATTCAAACAGGATTTAGTGCAGCAAAACAAAAAAATAAAGGTGAATTTTTAGATCCTTTTTATGCAATAGCACCTGTTCAAAAATTTTAGGAGAATATAATGGCTGTAGCTACCTATAAAGGATATAGTACAATATCAAATACTTTTGGTACTGTTCGTATGACAGATACAGATCTTATTAAAAGAGACATACTAAATCATCTTGCAATTCGTAAAGGTGAGAAACTTATGAATGGCAATTTTGGTACTAGCATCAACGATTTGATTATGGATCCATTGACTGAAGAAACTAAACAGTTAATAGTTCAGGAAATTACAGATGTAATAAAAAGTGATCCAAGGATAGCAGCAGATCAGATTTTAATAGATGAATTTGATGCAGGTATACTTGTTGAACTTAGAATAAGATATGTTACTACTAATCAAGTTGAAATACTTCAAGTTAGATTTGATAGAAGTGCAGAACAAATATAATATACGTACTTTATACAGCTTATAAATACTGTAGCAAAACAGTATAGGAATAAACATGGCTGCTAGTACACGACAAAGTAATTTATTTGCTGCTGAGGATTGGAAAAAAGTTTACGAAACTTTCCGAGAAGCAGATTTTCAAAGTTACGATTATGAAACCATTCGTAAGAGTATGGTCGAATATATTCGTAATTATTATCCAGAAGACTTTAATGATTTTATTGAATCAAGCGAATATGTAGCACTAATTGATTTAATTGCTTTTTTAGGACAAAGCCTTAGTTTTCGTGCAGATTTAAATGCACGTGAAAACTTTTTAGAGACAGCAGAACGTAGAGACAGTATTTTACGCCTGGCTCGCATGCTGAATTATTATCCCAAACGCCAGCAAATTGCAAGAGGTCTTTTAAAATTAGAATCTGTGTCAACTACAGAAGAGATATATGATGCAAACGGAAATAATCTCAGAGATGTAGAAATCGAATGGGGAGACACAACAAACCCAGATTTCCTGGAACAATTTACAACAATTATCAATGCTGCACTTGTTAGTACTCAGCAGTATGGAGCTCCTTCTGCTAGATCTTTAATTGGAAACACAACGATCGAAGAATATCAAGTTAGATTGCAAACAGGCACAGTACCTATATATGATTTTAGAGCCAGTGCAAGTTCTCAATCGCTACCTTTTGAATTAGTCAGTGGAACTTATCAAAGTAAAGATTTTCTGTATGAAGTGCCTCCTAAACCAAGCAGTACTTTTAATTTAATCTATAAAAATGATAATAAAGGATTTAACAGTCCGACAAATGGATTTTTTTGTTACTTTAAACAAGGAAATCTACAAAGTGCTGATTTTGAAATAAATGAAAAATTACCTAATCGAGTAGTAGAAATTGATATTAATAATATTGATAATAACGACGTGTGGTTATACAAGTTGGATGACCAGGGAAGAGAAACAGATCAGTGGCAAAAAGTTCCATCTATAAGCGGCAATAATGTAATTTATAATGATCTAAGTAAAAATAATAAAAATTTGTTTACTGTTCGAAGCCGTGCAAATGATCAAATAAGTCTAGTTTTTGGAGATGATGTATTCAGTAATATTCCTGTTGGAAGTTTTAGAGTTTATTTTAGATCAGGCGCTGGCACAACTTATAAGATTTCTCCAGATGAAATGTCAAATATATCTTTGAGTATTCCTTATGTTAGTCATGCTAATCAGATAGAAAATTTGACGCTAAATCTGAGTTTAACAACTACTGTTGCAAATGCAACTGCTAGAGAAAGTTTGCGTGATGTTAAGATAAAAGCACAACAACAATATTATACTCAAGATAGAATGATTACAGGCGAAGATTATAATATCTTGCCTTATACTAAATTTAGTAATGTTGTAAAAGCGAAAGCTATTAATAGAACCTCTAGCGGTATAAGCCGATATCTAGACGTGCGTGATACTACAGGAAAATATTCTAGTACTAATATTGTTGCAGAAGATGGAATTTTTTACTTACAAGAAATCATGCAAAATTTTCAGTTTACTTTTGTAACTTCAAGTGATATTAGTAATATTATAAGTACTCAAATTGAAAAAAATATTTTAAAAAATGATAGTTTTCATTTCTATTTAAAAAACTACGGCGGTGTAAATGTTACGAGTTTAAACGCAACTTGGAATAAAACAACACAGTCTACAGGAACATGCACGGGTTATATAAAAAATGATTTGGATGCTCCATTAAAATTAGGAAGTTTTACAAGTAGCAATTTAAAATATGCAAAAGTAGGATCCTTACTTAAATTTAATGCACCATCCGGGCAAGTTTTTGACATAAACAATAATCTTATTACTGGCACTAGCGGAACGCTAAACACTAGAGATTATATATGGGCAAGTATTACTAGTATAGAAGTTGATGGCACCAATCAAGGAGTAGGAAACTTAGATAGTGGTCTTGGTCCTGTTGTATTAAGCGAAATTATTCCTAGTGGTGCAGAACTTGTTAGTGTAATAGCACCATGGAATACAACTTTATCTACTGAAATTAAAACTCAAATTATACAGGCTGTTACTGAGTACAAAACATTTGGTCTGCGATATGATTTAGATACCCAATCTTGGAAATTGATAGATAGTTTGGATTTAAATCAATCTGATACCTTTAGTTTAATCAATGCTGGTAGTACGTCTAGTACTGGATTGGATAACAGTTGGTTCTTCAAATTCACAAATGACGGCAGTACCTATACAGTAAATTTTAGAAGTACAAGTTATATATTTGAAAGTGTATTAGAAACACGGTTTTACTTTGATAAAGATTTAAAAATATTCGATTCTCGCACTGGTAAAACAATTACTGATAAAATTAATATTTTAAAAATTAACAGTGCTCCTGACTCAGCATCTAGTTTAGCTACAGATTATGCAATGAAAATAGACGATGTTATTACTGAATCGGACGGATTTGTTCTTACTCAAAGAATTAAAATTTCTTTTCCTGACAGAGATAATGATGGTGTTATTGATAATCCAGATGTTTTTGATGATGTTGTGGCACCATTAACTAATCCTGATTCTAAAATAGTATTTTATAAAACAAGTACAAATGCAAGTGGATATACTGATTATACATTTGTAGATTCTTCGGTTATTGAACAACAATACTCAACTGAAGCAGAAATTACTGAAGTGATTTCTCAATTCAGCAACGGACAAGTTTTTTATGCAAGTACAGATAATAAATTTTTTATATTATCTGTAAGTGGCAGTAATGTTAAAAGTATTTCTGAAACAACAGATTATGTAAAATATACAGGACGTAGAGGGTTATTATTTCAATATACACATAATAGTCGGAATAATAGAAGAATAGATCCTAGTACTAGTAAAATTATTGACATGTTTATATTGACATCACAGTATGATACAGATTATCGTAGTTACATTACAGATATTACAGGAAACATTACAAAACCTGTAGCACCAACTACAAATGAACTTAGAAATGAGTTTGGATCTTTAGAACAATATAATAGTGTAAGCGATAGTATTATTTTTAATAGTGTGTCGTATAGACCGTTATTTGGATCGAAAGCAGAAAGTAAACTACAAGCTACATTTAAAGTAGTAAAAAATTCAAAAACACTTATAAGTGATAGCGAGATAAAAGAACGTGTTATTTCAGAGATAAACAATTATTTTGCTTTAGAAAATTGGGATTTTGGTGATAGTTTTTATTTTAGTGAATTATCCGCATACTTGTATAATCAGCTAGCACCTGATGTTTTGAGTATAGTTATTGTTCCTAAACTATCAACAAGTAACTTTGGAAGTTTATTTCAGATACAAAGTCAGAGAAATGAAATTTTAATTAGTGCAGCTACAGTTAATGATGTTGAGGTAATAGATGTACTAACTGCAAATAATTTGCAGACCAGTGGAACTGTAGTTAACGCCACCGATAAAAATTCTATTACAGAAAGTGCAAGTTCCAATAATACATCAACAACTGTGAATTCGAGCACAAATACTGTATCAACAACAAATACAACTATTGGGGGATATAGTTACTAATGGCTATTCGTAAAAGTAAAGTACTATTACCTGAATTATTTCAGACCACAAAAAATAATAAATTTTTAAATGCTACTGTAGACCAATTAATTAGTGAACCTAATTTAGAAAGAGTAAACAGTTATATTGGTAAGAAATTTTCTCTAAACTATAGCATTGGCGATAGTTACGTTTCTGAAATAGATGAAAATAGACAAAATTACCAACTAGAACCTGCAGTAGTATATAGAAATGCAAATGATCAAATTGAAAGTGTTTCTACTTATATTGATTTTATAAATTCACTTAATTACAATGGAGTGAATACTAATACACATAGTAATTTATTCGAACAGGATTATTATAATTATAGTGGTTTTATAGATTTTGATAAAATTGTAAATTATGGGGAATATTTTTGGTTGCCAGCTGGTCCAGATAGTGTGCAAGTGTTCAACGGGCTTGTTGCAATCGAACATGATTATACAATTAGCAGAAGTTTAATATCTGGAATTACACAGTATACTATTGATAGCAGTAGCAATACTAATCCTACATTAGTTTTGGCTAGAGGAGGCAACTATACTTTTAATGTTGATCAGGAAGAACATAGCTTTTGGATTCAAACAGAGCCAGGAACAAGTGGAATAAAAGCTAGTCAAAAGAGTATTAGTACAAGGGAAATTTTTGGAATTACCAATAACGGTGAAGACGTAGGCACAATTACTTTTAATGTTCCGGATAAAGATGCGCAGAACGATCTGTTATTTGCTACTGAAGCAGATACTCCAGATTTTGCAACTGAATTATTTTATACAGATATACATAATGCTAATTATACTGATTTTATAGATACATACGGTGGTATAGATACTTTAACAAGTATTGATGGAAAAACTATAGTATTTGTGAATACAACTTTAGATGAAACAAAATGGTCAGGTCTTAGTTTAGAAGACAGATATGCAGTATTTAAAATTACTGTTGCTAGTGATACTATCACCCTTTTAAAGATTTCAGATTGGCCAAAATTACAAAAAGTAAAAATTAAACAAGGTACTACTTATAGTAATAGAGAATTTTTTAAAAATGCATCTGGATATCCGGAACTGATTCCTCCTTATACTGCGAATTTAGATACTTTATATTATCAAGACGGAACAAATGCCGATCAATTTGGTATTATCAAAATTGTTGATTCGGAAATTATTAATCCTATAAACATTGCAGATGAAATATTAGGAAAAGATAATTATACCAGTCAAAATGGTGTTACATTTACAAATGGATTAAAAGTACAATTTGATAGCAATGTTTCTCCTGAAACTTATGCCAATAATGAATATTTTGTAGAAGGCATTGGACAGCCCGGAGGAATTAAACTTGTTGCAGTAACAGATTTAGTTACACCTGAAACGTATACAATTACTACCAGCGAAGGATATGATGCAAAATCTTATGATGTTGGGGGATTTGATGGAACTCTTAATGCACCAACAAATCAAGATTATATTGTTATTAATAGAAGTAGTCCGGATTTGAATGCATGGTCTAGAACTAATCGCTGGTTTCACAGACAAGTAATTGAAAAAACAGCATTATATAATAATTATATATTAGAAATAGATGATTCTGCACGTGCAACTCGTCCTATTATTGAATTTGTTTCAGGACTAGAATTGTATAATATGGGAACAAGCGCAATTAGTCCTGTTACGGTTGTAGATACTGAACAAACAGATGCGTTATCTAATGTTAATGGCTCTACTGGATATTTTGCAGACGGTATTGATTTAAAATCTGGAAATACGATAATCTTTTCATCAGACCTGAATGAAAGTGTTAGAAAAACTGTTTATAGAATAGATTTTATAGATCAAGATAATGATATAGAAACATCTGAAATTATAAATCTTGTTGCAATTGACACGGTTGAGGATACTAATACTGTTTTAAGTAGTTTAGGATCGTCTAATCAAGGCAAACAGTTTTGGTTAGATAGTGGTGTATGGAAACTAGCTCAGCAAAAAACCAAACTTAATCAAGATCCATTATTTAATATATATGATCCAGATCATGTAAGTTTCGGTGATACTACAAAATATCCTAGTAGTAATTTTTCAGGAAACAAATTGTTTAGTTATAAACGCAATTTAGATACATCTCCCGATAGTATATTAGGTTTTGGTTTAACTTATAGAAATTTTAGTACAATAGGAGATATTGTATTTGAAAATAATTTTAGCACTGATACTTTTCAATATACTAAAACAACAGGCAATGTTGATGTTATTATACAAAGTGGCCATGCGCATATTTTTGATGATAGCGGTAATAGAACTTTATCCAATGGCTGGACTAAAGTAATAGAAACAAGTATACAGCATCAGATTAAATCTTTTACAGTTAATACAGAACTATATAGCTTTGAAATAGGAGCTCCAGTTGATACTACTAAAATTAGACAACCGTTGCAGGTATACGTAAATGGATCATTTGTAAAACCCACAGAATATACACATTTGATTCAGTCTGACAGAGAATATGTAGTATTTGATACAGCTAGAAATCCAAACGATGTTGTAACAATCAAATTTTTCAGTAATATCAAAGCAAATGGTAGTTATTATGAGATTCCTGATAATTTACAAAATAACTCTAACAATGAAAATTTTGAAACTCTTACTTTGGGACAAATAAGAAATCATTGTTCGGAAATTTCTAAACAAATTAAAAATTTTAATGGAAATTCTCCTGGAAGTAGTAATATAAGAGATTTGGATTATAAAAAATATCCTGGCAATATTTTACAACATAGTGCCGGAACAACTATTCCGATGTATCTTATGACCAATACAGAGTACGGTACAGTACAAAGTATTAAATTTGTTAAGGATGAATATACTCGATTTAAGAATAGATTTATCGATAATATAGATAAACTCGATTTAGATTTAACAAATCCTAAAGAATCAGTTGATAAAATTATAGAATTTATGATAGGGAAGAAAACTTCTGTATTTCCTTTTTATTACAGTGATATGTTGCCTTATGGTTCACAAAAAAGCACAGTAACTCATGTGATAGATGAAATAACTGAAACTGATTTTGAATTTAATACCAAATTTGATTTGTTAGAATTAAGTAATAGGAGTGTTCTTGTTTATAAGAATCAAACTCTGTTAGTTGAAGGACAAGATTATACTTTTGATAATTCTGAAGCTAAGATCGTTTTAACAAGTAATGTTGTGTTAGATGTTAATGATACAATAACAATTGAAGAATACGAAAATACAGACGGTAGTTTTGTTCCTCCAACTCCTAGTAAATTGGGATTATATCCAAAAACTTTTCCAAGTAAGTATATTGATAGCACATATGTTAATGATAAAGTAGTAATACAAGGGCATGATGGAAGTATATATATCGGATTTGGTGATTTACGAGACGATATCTTATTAGAATATGAAAAGCGTGTATACAATAATATTAAAACACAATATCAAAGTAATTTGTTTGATTATTCTGACGTATTGCCGGGATATTTTAGAAGTACAATTACCGATTTGAATGAAACAAATAATCTAATAAGAAGTTATTTTGGTCAATGGGCACTAAAAAACAAAATAAAAATAGAAAATACTTATTTTGATACAACTAATAAGTTTACTTGGAACTATAACAATAGTGTAAACAAGCTAGATGATTCGAGACTCCCTGGTCATTGGCGAGGTATATATCAATGGATGTATGATACTGATCGTCCTCACACACATCCGTGGGAAATGCTAGGAATTTTTGAAAAACCGTCTTGGTGGGATACAAGATACGGTGTTGCTCCTTATACTTCTGGCAATACAGTTCTGTGGGAAGATCTGCAAGCCGGCAAACTTTATAATGATGGTACCGGAACAACTTATACAACTCTTACTAATCGACAGCGCCCTCGATTGTTAGAAGTTTTGCCTGTGAATGCTCAAGGAGAATTAAAAGCACCAGCAGATTTCCTTGTAAAAGGTGCATTTGTAACAAATACACAAGATAATTTCACTTTTTCGGATTTAAGTCCTGCCGAAAATGCATGGAGACGAAGTAGTGAATGGCCGTATGTTGTTCAAATTTTAGCTGCTAATCTTAAACCTGCAAAGTATGGTTCTTTAATGTTTGATACAAACTTGTATGTAAAAGATAATTCATATGATCAAATACTACAAAATGGCAAAAGCTATAGACCTAGTAAAGCAGATTATTTTATACACGGATCTGTTCATTCTGGTTCTATAAAAAGAGTAGAAGGTTATAATCAATTTATAGCAGAGTTTGCGAAATATAATAGTTTCAATATAAATGATATAGAAACACGTATACAAAATTTAGATTTAAATCTTTCTTATGCGATAGCAGGTTTTACAAATAAAAATTATTTTAAAATAAGTGCTGAGAGCATAAGCCCAGGCAGCGAAAGTGAAAATATTTTTATACCTGATGAGAATGTAAGTGTTTATACTAAAAAGAGTGTTCCTCTAGAACGTGTAAACTATAGCGGAGTGCAAATCATCAAAAGACCTGCAGGTTATGAAATATTAGGATACGACACCGAAAATCCATTTTTTAAAATTATTCCTAGTATAACAGGCCCTGATGCAAATCAAGTTGTTGTCGGAGAAACAACATACTTTGAATTTAAGGATTTTGAAAATAGAATCTTGAATATTCCGTACGGGACTATTATTAAAACAAAGCAACAGGTTTTTGATTTCTTAGTAAGTTATCAAAGATATTTGTTAAGCAGAGGATTTGTTTTTGATGGAACAACTGGTAATGGTCTGGCAAATGATTTTGTTGCTGCTGGTAAAGAATTTGCATTTTGGACAGACCAAAATTGGGCAAATAATAGTGTGATTGTTTTAAGTCCGTATTATAATACTCTAAAGATTAATAGAGCATATTCTACTGTGGATGATCTCACTGGAAAGTTAAAGAATTCTAATAATGAAATAATAAAATCTAAGTATTATGATGTGTCTAGAGAAGACAATCTTGTTACTATTGAAGTGGATATTAACAATAGCAATCTGTATAGTGTTCAAGTTGATCCTATACAGTATG
>Ga0181590_10005521_pt1 | contig 10450 bp, 9 predicted proteins | sample 071ome_34_FD_132446 | JGI IMG/M metagenome (GOLD analysis project Ga0181590, IMG submission 132446) | Coastal salt marsh microbial communities from the Groves Creek Marsh, Skidaway Island, Georgia - 071411BT metaG (megahit assembly) | ecosystem: Environmental > Aquatic > Marine > Intertidal zone... | reverse complement strand
CTTGCTATGCATCAGCGCGGGCGCGCACGGTTTTTTTGCCCCGATTCAGGTGACCGCAGATGGCGGCATGACCGGCCGGATGATCTTTGAAGCTACTAGCCTGCTTGGCGATGATATTGTCTGGCCGGACTGGCTATCTGCACGCATCATGCTTGCCAGTATATTCACCCTGACAGGTGGGCTTATTTATATCTGGTCATCAGCTATCAGCTATCGCCGAATAGCCAGTGCGCTGGCCGTGCTGGGGCATCTGAGGCGGCTTGTACCTGCCAGAGCCCATTCAGCCGCCAGAGCCGAGCTATTGGATGAACAGGCAGATACAGCCCGGGCGGTTTCTGAAAAACCGAAAAAGAAGAAAAGCAAAACCCCTGCCCCCAGAAAAGAGCCGGTCATTTTAGACAGCGCCCAAACAGAGGATATGGCAGAAAATGTGGCGGCGATGGCTGCACGAAAATCACGGCCACAGGCCAGCTTTGATTTTGAAGGGGATGGGCGGTTTAAATTGCCCCCTCTTAAATTGCTGAAAACACCCCCCAAAGCCAGTTCCGGACCAGATAATGCTGAATTGAATGACAATGCTGCCCGATTAAAACAGGTGCTGGAAGATTTCAGAATTCAGGGGGAAATTGACGAGGTGCGCTATGGCCCTGTGGTGACCCGCTACGGGCTGAACCCTGCCCCGGGTACAAAATCCCAGCGGGTTATTGCGCTGGCAGATGATATTGCCCGTTCCATGTCGGCGCTGGCGGTGCGGGTAGCGGTCGTGCCAGGTCAAAATGTTATCGGGATTGAGCTGCCAAATGATGTGCGCGAAATGGTGTTATTGCGGCATATTTTTGATGATCCAGCTTGGGAAACTGAAAGTGGTAAATTACCGCTTGCGCTGGGCAAGGATATTGCCGGGGCGCCGGTGATTGCTGATCTGGCCAAAATGCCGCATTTGCTGGTTGCCGGAACAACGGGATCAGGCAAATCTGTGGGCATTAACGGGATGATTTTATCCCTTTTATATCGTTATCGCCCCGAAGAATGCCGGCTGATTATGATCGACCCCAAAATGCTGGAGCTGTCTGTCTATGATGGTATTCCCCATTTATTGACCCCTGTGGTAACCGATCCGTCAAAGGCGGTGATGGCGCTGAAATGGGCGGTGCGCGAGATGGAAAATCGCTATCGCAATATGGCGAAAATGGGCGTACGCAATATTGATGGCTATAATAGCCGCTTGGCCGAAGCCCGCGACCGCGGCGAGATGCTGACGCGGCGTGTTCAGACAGGCTTTGATGCGGAAACCGGCAAGCCTGTCTTTGAAGAAGAAATACTCGATTTGGCTCCATTGCCCTATATTGTGGTGATAATTGACGAGGTGGCTGATCTGATGATGGTCGCGGGCAAGGAAATAGAAGCCGCTGTTCAGCGCCTTGCCCAGATGGCACGCGCGGCCGGAATTCATGTGATTATGGCCACGCAACGACCATCTGTGGATGTTATTACCGGTACGATTAAAGCGAATTTTCCCACCCGCATTTCCTTTCAGGTTACCAGCCGCATTGATAGCCGAACCATTTTGGGTGAGCAGGGCGCAGAACAGTTGCTGGGGCGCGGCGATATGCTGTTTATGGAAGGGGGCGGGCGGATTGTGCGCGTACATGGGCCTTTTGTGGATGATCGCGAGGTGGAAGAGGTGGCAAACTTTTTGCGCCAGCAGGGCGAGCCGGAATATAATGAAAGCGTCACCGAAGAAGCTGAACCGGCCGAAGCCGCATTGGGAGGGGATAACGCCCCGGCCGCCAGCGGCAACAGCCTGTATGATGAAGCGGTTGCCCTGGTTATTCGCGAGCAGAAAGCCTCTACCAGCTTTGTGCAACGGCATTTGAAAATAGGCTATAATCGTGCAGCAACGCTGATCGAGGAAATGGAATCAGCCGGGGTTATTTCCGCTGCTAATCATGTAGGAAAACGCGATGTCCTTATCTCTAATGATGAGCATTAAACGCATTATCTTTATCGCTATCTGGGTGCTTGTCTGGGGCATATCTGGCTTGCCAGCCTTTGGCCAAAGCAAGGATGTTTCCGAAACCCAGCTTATTCAGCGTGCAGAACAGGCCATTACCAGAATAAAAACCCTGCAAGCAGATTTCTTGCAAATATCGTCTGATGGCAGTGTGGGAGAGGGGATATTATATTTTCGCCGCCCCACCCAATTGCGGCTGGAATATAAAAATCCGGAAACCCTTACCCTGATCACCAGCCGGGTCTGGCTATATGTAGATGATAAAATCGCAAAATCTGTGCAGGCGATCCCGATTGGCCAGACGCCCCTGTCCCCGCTTTTGCAGGAGATTGTCTCTTTTCGATCAGCAGAATTTAGCACAAGCGCAAGGGCCAGAGACGGGGTAGCAGTGATTACCATGACAAAAGAAGACGGGGAAGCAGCCGGCCAGCTTGATCTGGAATTTGATACAGATAGCTGGCAATTGCGGCGCTGGGTCATCACCGATCTGCTGGGCGTAAAAACCACGGTTACCTTGCAAAACCCTGTCTATGGCAGGGCATTGGAAAATCGGCTTTTTGGCGTGCCTGGCTATGATCTGGCAGGCGATAATTAACTAGCTTGCCGCGACCATAAACTGGTTAAAATAAATTCGGCTATTTTCGTCTATGGCGGCTGGCTTGCGGCTATCTTTATCCACCAGCACATGGACAAATTCACCAGCGGCAGCGGCCAGGCTCTCTCCCTGTTTAAAAAGGGCGGTGTGATAGCGCACCGAGCTATTGCCCAAATGGCTGACGCCCAGCCCCACAATCAATTCATCCGGATAGGCCAGCTCGGCAAAATAGCTGCAGCTGGTTTCCACCACCAGGTAAATCCGTTTTCCAGCATGAAAATCCAGCATCTGATGGGTGACAAGAAAATGATTCACCGCTGTATCAAATAGCCGGTAATGCACCGTATTATTGAGATGACCATAAATATCATTATCATCCCATCTGGTTTGCATTGCAAAGTGATAGGGAAAATTATCCAGTTTCGGGGGGTGTTTACGTGTCATTTTAACTTTGTCTATTTCATCGTAATTTGATAAGGGTTGGGCTTTATGCCTGTCCGCCTGTTTATGGCTTAGATAAGGCGTGCATAGCAGAGATATTTTTTAAAGCGTTATTGTGAGGCCAAACAGATGAAGCTGGCAAGTTGGAATATTAATTCGGTTCGATTGCGACAAACCCTGGTACTGGACAGGCTGGAGGGGCTGGGACTGGATGTTTTATGTCTGCAGGAAACCAAAACTGAAGACCAGTTTTTTCCCGTAGATGCCTTTGCCGAAGCGGGCTGGCCGCATATCGCGATGCGCGGCGAGAAATCCTATAATGGGGTAGCGATCATCTCGCGCCTGCCTATCACAGAAAACAGCTATCAGAACTGGACAGGCCGGACAGATTGTCGGCATATCTCTGCCAGGATTGACGGCCAGACAATTCATAATTTTTATGTACCGGCCGGCGGGGATGAACCAGACCGAACCATTAACCCAAAATTCGGGCACAAGCTGGATTTTCTGGATGAAATGACCGCCCATTTTATCGCCAACCCGCCGCAATCCTCTATTCTGGTAGGTGATTTGAATATCGCCCCTCTGGAAGCAGATGTCTGGTCATCGCGCCAATTGCGCAATGTGGTTAGCCATACAGATATTGAGCGTGAAAAATTGCTAAACCTCATAGAGGCGGGGGGCTGGATAGATGCGGTACGCCATCATTATGGTGCAGAAGAAATTCTATATAGCTGGTGGTCCTATCGGGCGCGGGACTGGCAGAGCAGCAATCGCGGGCGGCGTCTGGATCATATCTGGGTGAGTGCTGATAATCAGGAAAAAATCGCAAAAATCGATATTGATACAGCGACCAGAGGGGCAGAAAAACCATCCGATCATGTGCCCCTGATCATAGAGCTGGCATCTTAAAACATGGATTTGCAACCGAAAATCCGCTAGAGTAAAGTGCGCGAGACAGACCGGCCGGAAAGGCACGTGAATGACCAGAACAAAAGAGCTTCCCTTTATAAAGATGCATGGGCTGGGAAATGATTTTATCGTGCTGGATGGCCGTGATGGAAGCCCCATGCCAGATGCAGGACAGATGCAAGCCCTTGCCCATCGGCATTTGGGATTGGGTTGCGATCAGTTGATGGTATTGATGCCGCCTGTTGAGGGGGTAGATGTTTGCCTGGATATGTTTAATGCCGATGGCAGTATCGCCGGCGCGTGCGGTAATGGCACCCGGTGTGTGGCCAGCCTGTTAATGGCGGAAAAGACAACCGACAGGGTGGTTATTCGTACCATTGCAGGGGATCTGCCCTGCTGGCGATCCGACAATCATGGCCAGATAAGTGTACAGATGGGCCCTGTTAATACAGGCTGGCAGGACATTCCCCTTGCCCGTGAAAGCGATACATTGCAGCTGGATTTGGGTCTAGCCGATTTAGGTCTGGCAGTGGCTGTCTCGGTCGGCAATCCCCATGCGGTATTTTTTGTCGAAGACGCAGAGGCGATAGATATCGAAACATATGGTCCTCTTGCCGAACAACATCCGATTTTTAGCGATCGTGCCAATATTGAATTTGTCAGTCTGAAAAACCGTGGACAAATGCGGATGCGGGTATGGGAACGCGGTGTGGGTGTAACCATGGCGTGCGGGTCAGGGGCGTGTGCAGCAGCAGCAGCAGGCGTGCTGCGCGGCCTTAGCGATAATCAGGTAAAAATAGAGCTGGATGGCGGCATTTTGGATATTCACTGGCAAGAGGCAGATAGCCCGGCAGGCGGCCAGATTATTATGACAGGCCCGGTTGCCACAGTGGCCAGCGGCATTGTTTCTGCCCATTTTTTCAGCGCCCTTGCGGACAGGTAAAGCGGAAAGATAGAGCAGGGCATGAGCACACAAAACCGGCCAGACATATATACCTTTGGATGCCGATTAAATATCTGGGAATCAGAAGTTATGCGTCGCCATGCCGAATCAGCCGGGCTAAATGATGTGGTTATTATAAATACCTGTGCCGTTACCAAAGAGGCAGAACGTCAGGCCAGGCAAGCTATCCGCAAATTACGGCGCGAGAAACCAAACGCGAAAATTATTGTTACCGGATGTGCTGCCCAGATAGATCCCGATAGCTGGGCTACAATGCCAGAGACAGATATTCTGCTGGGTAATGACGATAAATTGCAGCCGGCCAGCTGGCAGGATTTGGCACAAGGTCAATTGCCGGCAAAACAGGTCAGCGATATTATGCAGGTTAAGGAAGTTGCCAGTCATTTGACCGGCAGTTTTGATGACCATACAAGAGGGTTTTTGCAAGTACAGCAGGGATGCGATCATCGCTGTACTTTTTGCATTATTCCTTTTGGCAGGGGGCCTTCGCGTTCTTCTTCGGTGGCCGATGTGGTGGCCAATGTCAGAAATATGGTCGAGGCGGGTATAAGGGAAATTGTCCTATCGGGGGTAGATATTACCAGCTGGGGACAGGATATCGAAGACCGCCCGCGTCTGGGTGTTCTGGTGCAGGAAATCTTGCATAAAGTTCCAGAATTGCCGCGCTTGCGGCTATCCTCGCTTGACCCGGCTGAACCTGATCACGCGCTGATGGAAGTGCTGGCAAGTGAAACAAGGCTGATGCCGCATTTACATTTATCTGTCCAGCATGGCGATGATATGATCCTGAAGCGGATGAAGCGCCGCCATCTTGCCCGTGATGTGATCCGCTTTTGTGAAGAGGCACGCCGCCGCCGCCGCGATGTGGTGTTCGGGGCAGATATCATCGCTGGCTTTCCAACCGAAAATGAAGCCGCCCATCAGGCCAGTTGTCAGCTGATAGGTGAGGCAGATTTGGTGCATTTACATATTTTTGGGTTTTCCCCGCGTGAGGGAACACCCGCTGCCCGGATGCCGCAAATCGAAAAATCGGTGATTAAGGCTCGGGTCGCTGATTTACGCGCCCTTGGCCAGGAACAATTGAAACGCCATCTGCATACACGCATTGGCGGTTATGATATGCTGTTACTGGAAAGCGGTGGTAAGGGCCATTTAAGCGGATTTGAAAAAGCGGTACTTTGTTTGGAGGATGTCCACAAAGCAGGACAGAAAAAGTTTTATCAGCCGGGCCAGCTTATCGCTGTGACATTGCAATCGGTGCGCGGTGACGCGATAGAGGTCGCCCCATTGCTTGCCCGGTCTGCCTAGCACAAATTTCCAGAGGAATTATTTTTTATGAGTTGGTTAAAGAAGCTTACCGCAGGTTTAAAAAAATCATCTGAAAAAGTAACCTCCAGCCTGTCTGGCATTTCCCGCCTCTTTGGCAAGGAAAAGATAGATGCTGCCTCTATCGAGGAAATAGAAGAAGCCCTTATTCTGGCCGATTTGGGCGTATCGGTTGCCAGCGATATTGCCGAAGCCCTGCGAGGGCATAAATTTGAAGGAGAGGTCACCCCTCAAGCGCTGCGTCTTGCCCTTGCTGACCAATTAACCGAGATATTGCTGCCAGTGGAAAAGCCGCTTGGCCTGACAGAAGCAGGCGAGCGGAAGGGCGATTTGCATATCATCTTGCTGGTCGGGGTTAATGGCTCTGGCAAAACCACTACCGCTGGCAAGCTGGCAGCGCGTTTTCAAGGACAGGGCAAAAAGGTGGTGATGGCAGCTGCCGATACTTTTCGGGCGGCCGCGATTGAACAGCTGGCCGGTTGGGGGGTGCGCACCGACACCAAAGTGATATCGGGTGAGCGTGGCGGCGATGCTGCCGCCCTTGCCTTTCGGGCTATTGACGAGGCCCGCGCAGATAACGCAGATGTTCTGATCATTGATACGGCTGGGCGTTTGCAAAATCGTTCGGAATTAATGGAAGAGCTGGCGAAAATTATTCGGGTAATTCAAAAACAAATTCCCGATGCCCCGCATGACAGCCTGATTGTGCTGGATGGAACAGTGGGGCAAAATGCGATTGCCCAGATGAAAGCCTTTCAGCAAACAGCCGCGCTGACCGGCATGGTGATAACCAAGCTGGATGGCACAGCAAAAGGCGGTATTGTGGTCGCGCTGGCACGCGAATTTGGTCTGCCTGTCCATATGGTGGGCGTAGGCGAGGGCGCAGATGATCTACAGGATTTCACCGCCCGTGAATTTGCCTATGCGCTGGTGGGGCTGGAGCCGGAAACAGCTGGCTGATCGGCATCTAGCCGAAAATGGGTTCTATAAGCGCCCGGTCAGCTTATAAAATAAAATACCAACATATTCATGAAAGACGGTTTTCATAATCCTAAAGCCTATGGTTGGCGAGAAGAGTGTCTCTGACCTGTCCGGGCTTGTATTATAATCAACCGGCAGCAAAATCATCGGCGGCCAGCCAGCTTTTTGAAAACTGAGATCCGCGCGCATCATATGACTAGCAGAGGTAATTAAAATCCATTTCTGATCGCTCTCCGGCTGGATCATCTGATAGGTGAGTTGGGCATTTTCTGCGGTGTTGCGGCTTTGCCGTTCAAAATGAAAAGCCGATAAAGGCATTTGTAAATCAGATAATAGCCGTTCTATGGTCTCATCCTCAGACCAGCCTTGCGGGCGTAATTTTCCGGAAAAACCGGTAAAATATATTGGCTTATAGGGGAATTTTTTATGCAAGGCGATTGCGGTCACAAATCGCTCGGCTGCTCGCTCAAGTTGCGGGGCTTGCCTGTCTGCTGAAATAATCCCGCTGCCGGTAAATCCGCCCAGAACAATAATGCCCTCTGCCTGGGCAATCATTTCCTGGCTGGGGGTGGGGGCATAATTTTCCAGCGGGCGCAACAAAGCCTGGCCAAAGGGAATAAAGCTATAGAGAAGAAATAATATGCATCCCATTGTGATAAAAAAGCGCGATAGCCGGCGCCATTTTATCCAGCTGGCCAGTTGGCCAGCCGCGACAAGCAGTACAAATTGCCAAAGAGGAATCAGGAAAATTTTCAGCACTTTACTTGCAATAAAAAATAAAGACATCAATAACCCTGCCCGCAAAAACCAGTATCCCGTTCAAGGGAAAATCAAAATCATCTGCACTATGGCATGGGCAGGATATCGTGAAAAGCGCTGTTTTCTTGACAAGGGCGCGTGAAATGCGATATAAGCCTCATCAGAAATTCTGGCAAATCTGTATAATGCCTGACCTTAACGGGTTCCGTCTGTCCTTGAAGTTTTCGAGCACAGGCGCGTTTGTGCTATGTTTTATGGCTGGCAGGACAGGCAAATTTGCCAAAAACAGAAATTATTTAAGGCGATAATCAGGTCACGGCAAAATAGATGTTTGATAATCTAAAAGACAAGCTGCAATCGGTTTTCAGCGCACTTGGCAAGCGCGGGGCGCTATCCGAGGGCGATGTGGATGCTGCCTTGCGTGAAGTGCGTCTGGCCTTATTGGAAGCAGATGTTGCCCTGCCGGTCGTAAAGAGCTTTATCACCTCTATACGCGAAAAAGCGGTCGGCGCGACGGTGTTGAAATCAGTTCGTCCGGATCAGCAGGTTATTAAAATCGTCCATGACGGGCTGGTTGAAATGCTGGGCGGTGAAGCCAGCCCGCTGAAACTGGATGTTACCCCGCCGGCGGTGATTTTGATGGCCGGTTTGCAAGGGTCGGGTAAAACCACCACAGCGGGTAAGCTGGCCTTGCATCTGCAAGAAAAGCATAAGAAAAAAACCATGCTGGCCAGTCTGGATTTGACCCGTCCGGCCGCGCGTGAACAGCTACGTGCCCTGTCTGAACAGGCACAAGCCGGTATTCTGCCCGAATCAGATACCGAAACCCCTGTCCAATTGACAAAGCGCGCCATGCAGGCAGCGCGTTTGCAAGGCTATGATGTATTGATCCTCGATACTGCTGGCCGATTGAGTGTTGATGAAGCCCTGATGGCAGAATTGCGCGATATTAAATCAGCCGCAAATCCGGATGAAATTTTGCTGGTCGCAGATAGCCTGACTGGCCAGGATGCGGTCACCACCGCAGATGCCTTTAACAAGGCAGTTGGCGTAAGCGGCATTGTACTAACGCGCCTGGATGGCGATGCCAGAGGGGGTGCAGCGCTATCTATGGCCCAAACCACCGGCTGTCCGATAAAACTGGTCGGGGTGGGCGAAAAATTAGAAGCACTCGAAGCCTTTGACCCCGAACGTATGGCCGGCCGCATTCTGGATATGGGCGATGTCGTTGCGCTGGTCGAAAAGGCGGCCGAAGCAATCGAGGAAGAAGAAGCGATGCGCATGGCAGAGCGCATGGCCTCTGGTAAATTCGATATGAATGATTTTCTGACCCAGTTGCGCCAATTGCAAAAAATGGGCGGTCTGGGCGGGCTGCTGGGTATGCTGCCGGGGCTGGGCAAATTGCAAAAGCAAATCGCGGCGGCCGGCGTAGATGATAATATGGTCAAACGCCAGGAAGCGATTATCCTGTCCATGACAAAAAAGGAACGGGTTCAGGTAGGCCTGTTAAATGCCTCGCGCCGCAAACGCATTGCCGCAGGGTCGGGTACAAGTGTTCAGGACGTCAATAGACTGGTCAAACAATATCAGGATATGGCCAGAATGATGAAAAAGATGGGCACAAAATCCGGCGCGGCTGCGATGAAAGCCATGCTGGGTGGCGGTATGGGGGGTAACCCGATGGGCGGCGGAGCAATGCCTTCTGCTGAACAGCTCAGCCAGCTTCAGCAACAGATGCAAAAATCGGGAATGCCGGGGCTTGGCGGCGGCGGATTTAATCCTTTTGGCAAGGGCGGCGGCTTGCCGGGATTGGGCGGCCCAACACGGAAAAAATAATCCTCTTTAAACCCTAACCGGAATAACAATCCAAATTTTAGCCAGATGAAAACGGAAGGAAAAGTTTTATGGCACTGAAAATTAGACTATCAAGAGGCGGTTCAAAAAAGCGTCCATTTTATCGTATTGTTGTTGCAGAAGCAGCCGCACCGCGTGATGGCCGTTATGTGGAACGTATCGGACATTATAACCCAATGGTCGCAAAAGATAATGATCAGCGTCTGGTCGTTGATGGCGAGCGGGTTAAGCATTGGATGGGTCTGGGCGCAAAGCCAACCGAACGGGTGCAAAAGCTACTGGCCAGCCTGTCTTTGAGCGCGCCTGTTGAAATGCGTGACCAGCCGAAGAAATCTGCCCCTGGCAAGAAGCGGGCGGAACGCGAAGCAGAAGCTACTGCTGCTGCAGAAGCTGCTGCTGCGGAAGCCGCCGCGGCCGCCGAAGAAGCTGCTGCTGCTGAAGCGGAAGCCCCAGCAGAAGAAGCCCCAGCAGAAGAAGCACCGGCCGAAGAAGCTGTTGCAGAAGAAGTCCCTGCCGAAGAAGCTGTTGCAGAAGAAGCACCGGCCGAGGAAGCTGCTGCTGACGAAGAAAAGCAAGCTGAGGCATAGACTAAAAATACCGCAAG
>Ga0181590_10005517_pt1 | contig 10455 bp, 8 predicted proteins | sample 071ome_34_FD_132446 | JGI IMG/M metagenome (GOLD analysis project Ga0181590, IMG submission 132446) | Coastal salt marsh microbial communities from the Groves Creek Marsh, Skidaway Island, Georgia - 071411BT metaG (megahit assembly) | ecosystem: Environmental > Aquatic > Marine > Intertidal zone... | reverse complement strand
CGCGCCAGAGGAAGCGCTATCGGCCCATAACATCAAGCGTGTGTGGGGCGTGGATGCGCGGTGGATTGGCGAGCCGGGCGCACGCGCGCTTATCACATATTAAAAGGGCGCCCCGAAGGCCGCCCTCTCATATCTGCATTCCCCGAAGAGCTTACTCTTCAAACAGCCCGCGGCTGATCAGCATCGGCTGCACGTCCGGCTGGCGACCGGCAAAGTTTTCGAACATCTGGAAATAATCCATCGTTCCGCCACGGCTGAGCACGGTCTGGCGATAGTGATCGCCATTCTCGCGGCTCAAACCGCCGTTGTCGAGGAACCACTTGCGGCTGTCCTTGTCGAGCATCTCGGTCCATAGATAGCTGTAATAGCCAGCCGAATATCCCGCAGGGTCCGAGAAGATGTGGTTGAAGTAGTTCGACCGGTAGCGTGGCGGCACCAGATCGATTTCCAGACCCAGGGCCAACAGCGAGTTACGTTCAAACGCATCAACCTTTTCCGGTGTATCGATCGCTGCGGCTTCTTCCGGTGAAAGCGCGTGCCATTTCATGTCGAGCAGCGCGGCTGTCACCACTTCACCAAAGTCGTAACCCTGGTTGAATTTGGACGCGGCCTGGACCTTCTCCACCAGTTCCATCGGAATGGTTTCGCCCGTTTCATAGTGCTTGGTGTAATTCTGCAGCACTTCCGGGTAGGTCACCCACATCTCGTGAACCTGGCTGGGGTATTCGACAAAGTCGCGCGCGGTAGCGGTGCCTGATAATGTCTCGTACTTCTGATCCGCGAAGAAGCCGTGCAGCGCATGTCCAAACTCGTGGAAAGTGGTTTCTACCCAGTCAAAGCTGACCAGCTGCGGCTCGCCATCGGCGGCCTTCGGGATGTTGAGCACGTTGTAGATCACCGGCTTGTTGCCTGTCTCATAGCTTTGATCGACGAAGTTGCTCATCCACGCGCCACCCCGTTTTGACGGGCGCTGGAACGGGTCAAAATAGAACAGGCCCAGTTCGCTGCCGTCAGCGTCGAACACTGTGTAGACCCACACATCCGGATGGTAGACGGGGATATCGTCACGCTTTTCGAAAGTAAGGCCGTAAAGCTTTTCGGCCATGAAGAACACGCCGTCCTCAAGCACCCGCTCGAGTTCGAAATACTTCATCACTTCGCTTTCGTCATACGCGAATTGTTCAGCTTTCACCTTCTCGGCAAAGCGATACCAATCCCACGGCTGGACTTCGAAATCGAGCCCGTCGGCGGCGATCCGCTTGTTAAGCATTGCGGCATCGCTGCGCTGTGTGGCGGCAAGGGCCGGTACCATATCTTCCATGAAGCCCAATGCGGTGGCTGGTTCCTTCGCCATGCGATCATACATGGTGTAGGTCGCCCAGTCGGGTTTGCCGAAAATCTCGGCTTTCTCGGCGCGCAATGTAGCGATTTTCGCCAGCAGAAGCCGTGTATCGTTATCGCCGCCTTGATCCGCGCGGTATGCGCTGGCCTTGAACAGACGCTCACGCACTTCGCGGTTTTCCAGCGCGGGCAGCAACGGCTGCTGCGTGGTGTTCTGCAAAGCGAGTGCAAACTTGCCTTCCATGCCCTTTTCCGCTGCCAGCGTTGCGGCCGCATCAATGTCGGAATCTGACAGACCGGCCAGTTCGTCGCGCGTGTCAACGATCACTGCGCCGTCCACGGTCGCCTCGCGCACCTTCTGGCCGAACTCGGTCGTCAGTTTGGATAGCTGGCTGTTGATTGCCTTCACTTGCTCGCGCTGGTCTTCGTCCAGCAGCGCGCCAGCCTGCACCATGTCTGCATAGGTTTTTTCCAGCAGCACCGCATCTTCGGGTTCCATCGTCATTGCTGCGCGATTGTCATAGATGGTCTTCACGCGCGCAAAGAGGCCCGGATCCAGGTTGATCGCGTCATAATGCGCGGTCAGCAGCGGGCTGACTTCGGTATCAATCTCGTCAAGGCGGTCCGTTGTGTTCGCGCCCGTCAGAGCGGAGAAAACATAGCTGACCCGGCCCAGCATCAGGCCCGATTTTTCCAGCGCGACGATGGTATTCTCGAAAGTCGGCGCTTCAGGATTGTTCACAATTGAAGCGACTTCGGCCTTCTGGATCGCCATGCCCTGTTCAAAGGCGGGCATGTAATCGTCTTCACTGATTGCGTTGAAATCGGGTGCATGGAACGGCAGCGTGCTTTCTGAAGCGAAGTATCCGATGCCTTGCGGGATGGATTCAATGCCAGCGAAAAACTCGTCACTGCTGTAGATCTCAGCAGGGGTCATGTTGCAACCGCCCAATACGGCAGCGGCCAATGCGATAGGTGCAACGCGGGCCAAAATTCGGGCTTTCATTCGTAATTCTCCAGTCCAATAGATTTGCCGGGCTGCGCGTGCGCGATTCCGGTGATGCGACCAAACGGCATCTCTAATGCCGTTCGGCGCTTGAACCTCAGATTGATAACATTTGCAACCAGTCTGCCGTCGCATGTCGGGAGACATATGTCGCTGGTCGAGTATTGGCGCAAATGAACCGGGCAAGCGGGGAGCCCTCTTGCCCGGTTCGCCGTGCGACCCTTTGAGGAGAAATCGCCGCATAATCCCCTTGGTGCGACCCGAAGGGCTTGGGGTTTGACTCCGCAAAGAGAGGTATTCTTTCGGCTACTGGCGGCACGTTTTCGACCTGACGTTTCCTGTAGGTCGCACCGCGCGTGTAGTCTCAACCAAAACATAAAGTGACGTATAGGTATAACATAAGGGGCGGCAGTTGATTGCGAAAGCCTTGCGAGCACGCGATTATCGCCTAAGCGGCTCTCGGGTCGCCGCTTCGGGCTGAAAGCATTGGATTGTTGCGCTCGGACGCCTGCGGGGTTGCAATGGCTGAATACACTTACAAGGCTTTCATCAGTTACAGCTGGGCCGATACCAAATGGTGCAAATGGCTTCAGCAAGCCGTTGAGACCTATCGCACGCCCAAGGCACTGATCGAAAAGCACGCCGGGATGCGCGGAACCTTCTTCGCCGCCTTGCCCTCACTCCATTCACAACCAATATCCACCGCCAGCGAGCCGCGGCTTGACAGCGTGAACATTACCGGAACATAGAGTCTGCATGTCCCTGACCAAAATTTCTGTACGCGGTGCGCGTGAGCACAACCTCAAAGGCATCGATATCGATCTGCCGCGCGATGCGCTGATCGTGGTGACGGGCCTTTCGGGCAGCGGGAAAAGCTCGCTCGCATTCGATACGATCTATGCCGAGGGTCAGCGGCGCTATGTGGAATCGCTCAGCGCCTATGCTCGGCAATTCCTCGAAATGATGCACAAGCCCGATGTCGAGCATATCGACGGGCTTTCTCCCGCAATCTCGATCGAGCAAAAGACGACGAGCCGCAATCCGCGCTCCACCGTGGCGACGGTGACCGAGATCTACGACTATATGCGGTTGTTGTGGGCGAGGGTGGGCGTGCCTTATTCACCCGCCACGGGAAAACCGATCAGCGCGCAGACCGTCAGCCAGATGGTCGACCGGGTGATGGAATTACCCGAAGGCACGCGGCTCTATCTGCTTGCGCCGGTGGTGCGCGGGCGCAAGGGCGAATACCGCAAGGAGCTAGCCGAATGGCAGAAGGCGGGCTTCACCCGCGTTCGCATCGATGGCGAGATTTACGCGATCGAGGAAGCGCCCGCGCTCGACAAGAAATACAAGCATGATATCGAAGTGGTGGTTGACCGGCTGGCGGTGAAGACCGGCCTGGAAACCCGCCTCGCGGACAGTTTTGAAACCGCGCTGAAGCTGACCGAAGGGTTGGCCTATGTCGATCTGGCGGATGGCGTTGTGCCCGGGCGCGAGGATGAAGGCGAGACTGGCGGCGCGATGAAGGGTGTGGGCATCCCTGCCAACCGCATCGTGTTTAGCGAGAAATTCGCCTGCCCGGTCAGCGGCTTCACCATCGAGGAGATCGAACCACGCCTGTTTTCATTCAACGCGCCGCAGGGGGCCTGCGCGACGTGCGACGGGATCGGCGAAAAACTGTTATTCGATCCGCAGCTGGTCGTGCCGAACGAAAGCCTGACGTTGAAACAAGGCGCGGTGGTGCCCTGGGCGAAGAGCAATCCCCCGTCACCTTATTACATGCAAGTGCTGACCAGCCTTGCGAAGGCGTATGACTTTGACATCACCACGCCTTGGAACGAGCTGGAGCCGGATCAGCGGATGATCATCCTGCACGGCACGGGCGGCATGCCGGTCGAGCTGACCTTTAAGGACGGGCGCAAGGAATATACCGTGCGCAAGCCGTTCGAAGGCGTGATCGGCAATCTCAACCGCCGATTGCTTCAGACCGAAAGCGCGTGGATGCGCGAGGAGCTGAGCAAGTTCCAGACCGCGCAGCCGTGCGAAAGCTGCCATGGCAAGCGCCTGAATGAGAAAGCGCTGGCGGTGCGCGTCGCGGGCACCGATATTGCCGATCCGGTCAGGATGAGCGTTTCCGATGCCAAGGAATGGTTCCTTGGCCTTGAAGCCAAGCTCAATGAAACGCAGCAACAGATTGCGCGCGCCATCCTGAAGGAAATCAACGAGCGGCTGGGCTTCCTCGACAATGTCGGCCTAGACTACCTCAACCTCGACCGTACATCCGGCACGCTGTCAGGTGGGGAGAGCCAACGTATCCGGCTCGCCAGCCAGATCGGCAGCGGGCTTTCCGGCGTGCTCTACGTACTCGACGAGCCCAGCATCGGCCTGCACCAGCGCGACAATGATCGCCTGCTGGAGACATTGAAGCGGCTGCGCGATCTCGGTAATACCGTGATCGTGGTAGAGCATGACGAAGACGCGATCCGGCAGGCGGATCATATCGTCGATCTGGGCCCCGGCGCGGGTGTGCGCGGCGGCGAAGTGGTGGCGCAAGGCACGCTGAAACAGATCATGAAGGCCAAGAATTCGATGACCGCCGATTATCTGAACGGGCGGCGCGAGATCGCGGTTCCGGCCACGCGGCGCAAGGGCAATGGCCACAAGCTGACGGTGAAGGGCGCGCGGGCGAACAATCTGAAAGACGTCACTGCCAGCATCCCGCTCGGCACATTCACTTGCATCACCGGCGTATCGGGCAGCGGCAAGTCCAGCTTCACGATCGACACGCTCTATGCCGCCGCCGCGCGCACATTGAACGGCGCGCGCGTGATTGCGGGCGCGCATGACAAGGTTACGGGGCTGGAGTTTTGCGACAAGGTGATCGAGATTGACCAGTCGCCGATCGGTCGTACCCCACGGAGCAACCCTGCCACCTACACCGGCGCCTTCACAAATATCCGGGACTGGTTCGCCGGCCTGCCAGAGGCGCAGGCGCGCGGCTACAAACCCGGGCGCTTTTCGTTCAACGTCAAGGGTGGCCGATGCGAGGCCTGCACCGGCGACGGGTTGATCAAGATCGAAATGCACTTCCTGCCCGATGTCTATGTGACGTGCGAGGAATGCGGCGGGCGTCGCTACAACCGTGAAACGCTGGAGGTGAAGTTCAAGGGGCTTTCCATCGCCGACGTGCTCGACATGACGATCGAGGATGCGGAGGAGTTCTTCAAGGCCGTGCCCCCCATCCGCGACAAGATGCATATGCTGAATGAAGTGGGGCTGGGCTACGTCAAAGTGGGCCAGCAAGCGACCACGCTGTCAGGCGGCGAGGCGCAGCGGGTGAAACTGGCGAAGGAACTCAGCAAACGCAGCGCCGGGCAAACACTCTACATTCTGGACGAGCCGACCACGGGCCTGCATTTCGAGGATGTGCGCAAGCTCTTGGAAGTGCTGCACAGGCTGGTCGGCCAGGGCAATTCGGTGGTGGTGATCGAGCACAATCTGGATGTGATCAAAACCGCGGACCATATCCTCGACCTTGGCCCTGATGGCGGCGTGCGTGGGGGGGAGATCGTGGCGCAGGGGACGCCCGAAGAAGTGGCGCACGAACCGCGCTCTTTCACGGGGCAGTATCTTGCGAACATGCTGGAAAAATCGAGGCAGGCGGCGGAATAAACCCCTCTACCAAGGGTGGTGACACATGGAATTGGAAGCGTTCTTTCTGACGACGGCGGAGATTTCCGTCGTGCTGATCGGGTTTGTTACGATCTTCCTGACCTTCGTGATGAGCGGGCGAGAGATCGGCAAGGCAGACCGGATGCACAGCCGTGCGTTGCTGACCGGGGCCTACCCCTTGCTATTCGTACCCTTCGTGCCGGTCGCGGCCAATGCCTATGGCGCGAGCGAGGCGACCGCACTGCTCAGTTTCCACCTTGCCGGAGGGCTCGCAAGCGTCATGATCGGTATCGTGATGACGGGCTTCTATTCGCGGCTGAGCCGGGCCGAAGTCAGGTAAGTCGGCTGGATATACACCTTGGTGTCATTCACACTGGGCTGGGGTGCCGGGGGTTTTTTCTGGGCAGACGCGCTCGGTTTTGCGCCCGCGGGCAATGCGGTGGTGGCGGTTATTTTGAGCTTCCTGCTGACGGGAACCGTGCTGTTCAGCTTTGCCGCGCAGTAGATGAAGCTGTTCGACTGGAAGAACCCGTGAGTGGGAGTTGTGGGGCAAGGCACTCCGGAGGAGGTGGCTGAGGACGCGCTGGATGCGGGGCTTGCTGCCATGGAGGGCGAGGGGCTGAGCGAGGAGCTGGTTATGGGGCATCAGGGGGCAGGGGGCCGCTAGCATCCGATTCCGCTTCCACGACTCGCCTGGCAGGAGTAAAATGGAGGCTTCGGGGGCCGGTTACCCCTTATGGAGAATGGACATGAAGTTCGGGACTGGTATGATTGGTGCTGCGGCGGTTTCAATGGTGGTTGCGAGCGCCTCGTTGGCGCAGGACGAAGGCGATTACAGCTATGTCGGGACAAGCCTATTCGGTGAATATGAGGTCGACCACGAAGGTGCGGGCGAGGACGCCAGCGGAGACTTTACCGCAGAGCTGGATATTGCGGGCGGGCGCATGTGCTATCTGCTCGAAGTCGAAGGGCTTGATAGTGTGACCGCGGCGCATATCCACCAGGGGGCCAGTGACCGCAACGGCCCGCCGGTTGTGTCGCTGGAGCTGGTTGGCGAAGACGGCGATGACGTGTGCGTGGATGTTGATCCGGATCTGCTCAAGAAGATCGTACGCAATCCCTCTGGCTTTTACGTGAATGTGCACTCAGAGGCGTTTCCGGCCGGTGCAATCCGCGGACAGTTGGACGAATAGACTGAACCCGCGGGGTGCGGGCGGGGGCGGTTAGCGCCCCGTAGCGGCCATCAGCGCGGCCAGGCCTTCGCTCTCTTCGCTGGTGAGCTCGAGCGGGGCGCCGCAGCGCGGATCGGTCTTCTGAAGTGCGCGGATCATCGCGTCATTGATCGGGATCGGGTCACAGCCATTGTCCGTGCTGCAGATCATGTCGAACTCGGGCCGCGCCTTCTCATGGCATTCCAGGCAATTGCCGTCGAACCGGTTGACGACGTCGACATGTCCCCGCTTGCGGATCGCGGTGCCTTCAGGAGAAACTTCGAATTCGAAGAACTCCCAATCCTTGGTGTCCGCATTGAAACCGTTTGCGCGTTTGACCATCGCTTCGCCCGGAACAAGCTGGACGACCGAACCAACCGGAAAGACGCCGCCGTCCTCGGACGACGCAACTGCAACGGTCGCTTCCAGGTCGCCATCAAGGTTGCCGACGAAGAAACGGTCAACCTGGGTCAGATCGCGGATGCAGCCGAAGCTGGCCGCTGTCATGTTCTCGGTCGCTGACGCCGCAGTGTCCGGCGCTTGCTCGGCCGGCTCTGCACAAGCCGAGAGTGTCAGCGCGATGACGGATACGAAAGCGATGTTTGCGAAGTTGCGTGTCATGGAAACTACCCCCGGTTTGCGAGCCGGAGACTGGGGTGCTGGGGCGCTCAAGTCAAATGCGAAATTGGTGCAAGATCAACTCGCCAACAGTTCTATACGTACTTCGCCCACTCCACGTCGGACCAGGCCGATTTCCTCTGCGGCGGCGCGGCTTAGGTCAATCACGCGATTAGGCGTGAAGGGACCGCGATCATTGATCCTGACGATAATGGATCGGCCGTTGCCGGTATTAGTGACAAGCACCATGCTGCCAAAGGGAAGCGTCTTGTGCGCCGCAGTCATCGCCCGCATGTCAAACCGCTCTCCATTGGCAGTTCTTCGGCCGTGAAAGCGGCGCCCGTAGTAGGAGGCGTGACCGGTGCCGAGATCGCGTACGACATCACCGACGGCTGGCTCTTGTGGCGGTTCGATCTCAGAAATGTCGACGGCGTCGTAAGGATGGTCGTGCGGAGGGAGGGGGATGTCGAACTCAGAAAAGCCATCTTCGAAGCTCTGGTCTTCTTGCTGGGCTTCTGAATATCCGTCCTCGCCCGCATCCTGTCCTACAACCGGCGGCGAAGCTATAGCGAGCAGGCTCGCTATGAGGGCGCAGCAAATCCGCGCATGAAGATGGAAAACCCTCTCCATTCCGGAAGAATAGCCGAGCAGGGTAGCAATATGCAAATTTCCGCTGCGCAAGCCGGCGCTTGGGCGGCTGCATCGGGCGAAAGTTGTGCGAAATCTGCGTCCAGCTGCGTGCCCGGTACGGGAAGAAGTCTGTATTCCAAGAACCAAAAGCAAATGGGGCCGACATTGCTGCCGACCCCACTCTTACCGTCGCGTGGTCTTCTTGTCCGGCGAACCTTTCAAGAAGCGCTTGGCACTCGGTTTCTATCCCCTCCAACGGGTTGGAGGTTCTTTTCACCGACGCTCGCGTCGGCATCCGGTCTCGCCTTTCAACTCAGTCCTACCTGTCCGTGCCGAAGCCTTTTCAAGCGGTGCTGTGTCTTCCAACGCTACCGAGACCATTCCCCCTTCGCGATCGCTTCCCTCAAACGGCTGGTTTCTGCCTCAGCTTCCACCTTCCTCGGTCCACAACCAGGTTCCTGGCCTATCCAGTGAATGTGCTTCGCGTTCTTCTCAGGCAACTGCACTTGCTTCCAGTTTGCACCTTCTGCATATCCAGTCTCGAAGACCGCGTGGACAAAATCCACTGCGTCGGTTTTTTGAGAAACTCTCGTGAAATCAACTCGTTGGAGCCAGATTTTGGGTTGGGTTTCTCTCCCTTCCGATGTTTTAAGACTGCGCCCTCAAAGTGAGTCGCGCAAGCTTTGCAACCCCGACTTATCCACTTTTCCTCAGATCACCTGTGGACGCGCGTGGATAACTCAACCATTTGTCGCAAAATGTGTGTTAGCCTCAGGCGTGATCGCGTTTCGCAAGCAACTTGAGCCGTAAAGCGTTCAGCTTGATGAAGCCTTCAGCGTCTTTTTGATCGTAAGCGCCGGCATCGTCTTCGAAAGTGACGTGCGATTCGGAGTAGAGCGAGTTCGCGCTCTTGCGTCCAACTACGCCTGCAACACCTTTGTAGAGCTTCAGGCGAACCCTACCGCTGACTTTCTCCTGACTGTGGTCAATCGCCGCCTGTAGCATTTCGCGTTCAGGGGCGAACCAGAACCCGTTGTAGATCAGCTCTGCATATTTGGGCATCAGCTCATCCTTGAGATGGGCTGCCCCGCGATCAAGCGTGATCTGCTCGATCCCGCGATGTGCGCGTGCATAAATCTCGCCGCCAGGAGTTTCATACATGCCGCGCGACTTCATCCCGACGAAACGGTTCTCGACCAGATCGAGCCGGCCAATGCCGTGCTTGCGACCAAGATCATTCAGCGCGGTCAGCAGCTCGGCAGGCGACATCGCTTCACCATTTAGCGCCACGCCATCGCCGCGTTCGAAATCGATGGTGATATATTCGGGTGTATCCGGCGCGTCCTCAGGGTTGTCGGTGCGCGAATAGACATAATCCGGCGTCTCTTCCCACGGGTCTTCCAGGACTTTGCCCTCAGACGAGGTGTGGAGCAGGTTCGCATCGGTCGAGAACGGGCTCTCACCGCGCTTGTCTTTAGGCACGGCGATCTGGTGCTTCTCCGCCCATTCGATCAGCGCGGTCCGGCTGGTCAGGTCCCACTCGCGCCAAGGCGCAATGACTTTGATGTCGGGGTCAAGCGCATATGCGCTCAGCTCGAAACGAACCTGATCATTGCCTTTGCCGGTTGCACCATGCGATATCGCATCAGCGCCTGTCTCATGCGCAATTTCGACCAATCGTTTAGAGATCAGAGGTCGCGCAATGGAGGTGCCCAGCAGATAGTCGCCTTCATAGCGTGCATTGGCGCGCATCATCGGGAATACGAAATCGCGAACGAATTTCTCGCGCAGATCTTCGATATAGATGTGCTTGTCCGGAATGCCCATCGCGCGCGCCTTGGTACGGGCAGGCTCGATCTCTTCACCTTGGCCGAGGTCGGCGGTGAATGTCACCACTTCGCAGCCGCGCTCTACCTCTAGCCATTTCGCGATGACCGAGGTGTCGAGACCTCCGGAATAGGCGAGAACAACACGTTT
>Ga0181590_10005514_pt1 | contig 10457 bp, 12 predicted proteins | sample 071ome_34_FD_132446 | JGI IMG/M metagenome (GOLD analysis project Ga0181590, IMG submission 132446) | Coastal salt marsh microbial communities from the Groves Creek Marsh, Skidaway Island, Georgia - 071411BT metaG (megahit assembly) | ecosystem: Environmental > Aquatic > Marine > Intertidal... | reverse complement strand
CGTCGTAGGTGCGGATCTGACTGTCGTAAATACCGTTATAGACGAAGCGCAGCCGGTCGGAAGCGCCGGGCCCGCAGGCAGCCTTTACGTTCTCCGCGCCGACATAGTCGAACCATGTCAAATTGCGTTCGAACGGATCGCCCGAAGGACCGGCATACTGGCAGCCGGCGAGCGCGAAGACCGCTATGACGAGGGTGGTCAGTGCACGTTTCACAATCCAGACCTTTCTCCGGAAGACGATAACAGGTCCGTTCGGGTCGCCGGGACTAAATTTTCGGTCAATTTTCGTTAACCAAAGCTTTATGGCGGCAGTTCATATTGGACAGGAGTCTGCGGTTTGAGTAGGTTGATATTGATATGGGATAACAAAGTCCGGCAGTCAATCAGGCCGGAATTCATATGCAACAAGGCATCCGGACTGCGGGAAACACCCCGTATCGCCGGTCGGGGCAGCCAGATCACGAACTCGAACCGACAGGGAGCGGGGAATTAACTTGTTTCGGCTGCTAGTAGTCCTGACTTTCGCCATTACCGCCTTCCTGACCGGATCGATCGCGACCCCCGGAGAGGCGCTCGCCAAATACGCTCATATCGTCGTCGAGGCCAAGACCGGCCGCGTCCTGACGTCGCTGAATGCGCAAACCAAGAACTATCCCGCGTCGCTGACCAAGATCATGACGCTCTACATGACGTTCGAGGCGCTCAAGGACGGCACGCTTCTGATGCATCAGGAATTGCCGGTCTCGCGCGTCGCCCAGGGGCGCTCGCCGTCGAAACTGGGGCTGCGCCGGGGCGAGAAAATCACTGTCGACAACGCCATCAAGGCGCTGGTCACGAAGTCGGCCAATGACGTCGCGACCGTCCTCGCGGAAGCGATAGGCGGCACCGAGCGCAAATTCGCGGTCATGATGACCCGGCGCGCCCGCGCGCTCGGCATGAAGAACACGACCTTCAAGAACGCCTCCGGCCTGCCCAATCGCGGCCAGTTGAGCACCGCCGAAGACATGGCGATTCTCGCCCGTGCGGTGCTGTATCAGCATGCCGACATGTATCACCATTTCGCGCGCCAGACATTCACCTACAAGGGCCGGACCTACCGCTCGCACAACCGTCTGATGAAACGCTACAAGGGCATGGACGGCATCAAGACCGGTTATATCCGCGCATCGGGCTTCAATCTGGTCGCCTCGGCGAAACGCGGCGGCAAGCGGGTTATCGCGATCGTGTTCGGCGGCAAGACCTCCAAAACCCGCGACCGCCAGGTCGCGCGCCTGCTCGACCGGGGCTTCGCGACGCTGAACAACGTCGTCGTGGCGTCGGGCAAGCAGAAGGTGATCGCCTATAATTCAGGGCGGCCGAAGCCGACTGCGAAGTCATCTGTGCGGCCGCAATTCCGATCGGTGGGCAAGCCGCGGAACACGGCATCCGGCAAAACCTCGCCGCGCCTGTCGGCTGCATCCGGCCGCGTCCAGAGCTGGGCGATCCAGGTCGGCGCCTATAACCGCTACGGTCCCGCACATCTGGCGGTCAACCGGGCGGCGCGCGCGCTCCCCAGTCTGCTGGGCAACAAGTTCCGCATCGTGCGCCAGCAGAGCAAGACGCGGCGCGGGCTGCAGATCTACAAGGCCCGCCTACTGGTGCCGACGGAATCCAAGGCGCGCACTTCGTGCAAGTCGCTGAAGCGCCGCAACATCGACTGCATGGTCATCTGGATGGGGCCGCGGTCGTAGCCTGATCCGTTCCCGCGGCTGTCTCAGGCGCGGCCGGCCGAACGTATGCGGGCGAGAAACCGGGCCTTGTACCTCCGTTCCCAGGCCTGAAAATCCCAGCGCTGCACGCCTGGCCGGCTTAGCTTCGATCCGATGAAGACCTCCGCTTCTTCCCCGGACCCTAGGACCAGGGTCGTAACCCGGTATTCCGGCCCCTCGAAATGGGAAAGCCGCCGACGCGCCGACGGCCCGGCTATACCGACCCGGACTCCACGGACCTCGTTCGGCGCGGACGGTACGATGACCGGATAGGTCTTCCCCGACACCAATACGGCACGCCAGCCTTTCAGCGTGTCGTCAATAGCGAGCAGATCCGCCGCGGCCCTGCCAAGCACGGCAGCGCGGATATCAGGATCGATCAGCGTCCCGTAGAAAAAATATGTCCCGATGTCGCCGGACTGCATGAAGGGCGATCAGAAATCGGGCGGTTCGATCCCGCTGGCGCGCACCTGTTCGACAAGCGCGGATTTGAGCCGGTCAAGTCCTTCCTGCGTTTCCGCCTCGCAGCGGGCGACCAGCACGTCCTGCGTGTTCGACGACCGCAGCAGCCACCAGCCGTCGTCGGTCAGCACCCGAACGCCGTCGATGTCGGACACCTGGGCGCCGGACGCCGCAAGCCGGTCACGAACTTCCTCGACCACGGCGAATTTACGTTCCTCCGAACTGGGAAAACGCAGTTCCGGCGTGTTCAGCAGCTGCGGCAGGGATTTCCGTATATCGGCCAGCGTATCGTCGCGGTTCGCCATGCAGGCCAGCAGCCGCACCGCGGCGTAGAGCGCGTCGTCGTAGCCGAAATAACGGTCGGCGAAAAAGATATGGCCGCTCATCTCGCCCGACAGCAGCGCGCCGGTCTCGGCCATCTTGGCCTTGATCAGCGAGTGCCCCGTGCGCCACATCAGCGGCTTGCCGCCCATCTCCGCGACCTGGTCGAACAGAACCTGGCTCGCCTTCACGTCGGCGATGATGGTCGCGCCGGGATTCGCCGCCAGCACGTCTGCAGCCCAGACGACCATCAGCTGATCTCCCCAGAGGATTTCGCCCTCGCTGTCGACGACGCCGATGCGGTCGCCGTCGCCGTCGAAGGCGATGCCGAGGTCGCAGTTCTGCGTCAGCACCACATCGCGCAGCTGCTGCAGGTTTTCGACCACCGTCGGATCGGGATGATGCGCCGGAAAGTTGCCGTCGATCCGTTCGTTCAGCAGGATGTGCTCGCCCGGCAGTCGCGCCGCGACCTGCACCATGGCTTCGCCCGCCGCGCCGTTGCCGGCGTCCCAGGCGACCTTCAGATCGCGGCCGTCGCGGTAGTCCTGCAGGATACGTTCGACATAGCGGTCGAGCATCGGTTCCGCCCGGTCGCTGCCCGCACCGGACGCATAGTCCGCCGCCGCCGCGATCCGGCCGAGGTTGAGGATATTGTCGCCGTAGAACGGCTTGGCGCCGCGCATCATCTTGAAGCCGTTATAGTCCGGCGGATTGTGCGAGCCTGACACCATGATCCCGCCGGCGGCGCCGAGCACGTTGACGGCGAAATAGAGCATCGGCGTCGGCCCGAGACCAACCCGGACCGCTTCGAGCCCGCAGTCCTTCAGACCGTCGACGACGGCCTGCTCCATCTCGGGCGAACTGAGCCGGCCATCGTATCCGACGCAGACGGTGCCGCCGCCCATGCGTGCGATCTCCGACCCGAAGGCACGGCCGATCGCATAGGCGTCGTCGGCTGTCAGGGTATCTCCGACAATGCCGCGAATATCGTATTCACGGAGGATCGTGGCGTCGAACCTATGCGCGCTTCCCCGGCTCATGAAGCGGCGAGCACCGGATCACGTCCGACGCTGTAATAGTCGAACCCGGCTTTGATGATTTCGTCGGCCTTGTAAATATTACGCAGGTCGATCATCAGCGGCTGAGTGAGAAGTCCCTTTGCGCGCTTAAGATCGAGCAGACGGAATTCGTTCCACTCGGTCACGATCGCGAGCGCATCGGCGCCTTCCATGGTCCCGTAGGCATCGTCGCAGAACACCGTGCCCGGCAGCATTTCCTTCGCCTCCGTCATGCCCTGCGGATCGAACGCGCGGACGGTCGCACCCGCTTTCTGGAGAGCCGGCACAATGGCGAGGCTCGGGCTGTCGCGCATGTCGTCGGTGTTGGGCTTGAAGGTCAGTCCAAGGACGGCGATGGTTTTTCCGTCGACGGACCCGCCGCAGGCGGCGACGATCTTGTCCGCCATCTGGTGCTTGCGCTCCTCGTTCACCTGCACCACCGCCTCGATGATCTTCAGCGGCGCGTCGAAATCCCTCGCCGTCTGCACCAGGGCCAGCGTGTCCTTCGGAAAGCAGGAGCCGCCATACCCCGGGCCGGCATGCAGGAACTTGCTGCCGATACGCCCGTCGAGACCGATGCCGCGCGCCACTTCCTGCACATTGGCGCCGACCTTTTCGCACAGATTGGCGATCTCGTTGATGAACGTGATTTTTGCGGCGAGGAATGTGTTTGCCGCGTATTTAATCAGCTCGGCGGTTTCGATCCTGGTGAACAGGATCGGTGTTTCCATCAGATAGAGCGGCCGGTAAAGCTGGCGCAGCACTTCGGACGCCTGTTCGGAATCCGTGCCGATAACAACCCGGTCGGGACGCATGAAATCCTCGATCGCGGACCCTTCGCGCAGGAATTCCGGGTTGGACGCAACGTCGAATTCGTCGGCCGAGCGGATATCGCTGAGAATCCGGTGAACCTCGCGCCCGGTGCCCACCGGAACCGTGGATTTGGTCACCACGACGGTATAGCCGTCGATCGCCCTGCCGATTTCCTCGGCGGCAGCATAAACGTAGGACAGATCGGCATGACCGTCGCCGCGCCGCGTCGGCGTGCCGACCGCGATGAAGACCGCATCGGCGCTTTTCACGGCCGCATCGAGATCGGTCGTGAAACTCAACCTTCCGGCGGCGACGTTTTTTTCGACCAGAGCGTCGAGCCCCGGTTCGTAGATGGGCATGATCCTGTCCAGAAGGCGTTCGATCTTGCCCGCGTCCTTGTCGACGCACACCACTTCGGTGCCGAATTCGGAAAAACAGGCGCCGGACACCAGACCAACATAGCCGGTCCCGATCATGGCAATTCGCATTACGTACTCCGTCTTAGCGGTCCGGTCCGGCCGCGTATCTGTCTATCACTTCCTGAACCTGGTCCCGGAGATCGGGACGCGCCAGCGCAAAGGCGACATTGGCTTCGAAGAAACCCGCCTTGTCGCCGCAATCGAACCGCGTCCCCTCGAAACGCAGGCCGTGAAACGGCGCATTGCCGATCATGCGGGCCATCGAATCCGTCAGCTGGATTTCGCCGCCGGTCCCTCTTTTCTTTTCTTCGAGAAAGCCGAAAACTTCCGGCTGCAGTATGTATCTCCCGATAATGCTGAGCGTCGACGGCGCGTCTTTCGGGTCCGGTTTTTCGACCATGCCCACGACTTCCACCAGACGCCCGTCGTCGGATGCGACCTCCAGGATGCCGTAGCGGTTGGTGTGCTCCTTCGGTACGTCCTCCACCGCGACCACATTGCCGCCGGTTTGCTGGTACACGTCGATCATCTGTTTCAGACATGGGTCGTCCGCCATGACCAGATCGTCGGCGAGCAATACGGCGAACGGCTCGTCGCCGACCAGCTCCCGCGCGCACCAGACCGCGTGGCCCAGTCCCATCGGATCTGCTGGCGGGTATAGGCGACCCGTCCCGGTTCCAGCACCGGAATATCGATGGCGTGTAGTTCGGCCTCCTTGCCGCGTTCGCCCAGCACCTGGCGGAGCTCGAAGCTGTGGTCGAAGAAATCCTCAATCGCCGCCTTGCCGCGTCCGGTAACGAAGATAATCTCCTCGATCCCGGCGGCGAGCGCTTCTTCCACGGCGTACTGAATCAGAGGCTTGTCGACGACGGGCAGCATTTCCTTGGGCATCGCCTTGGTCGCCGGTAAAAACCGGGTGCCGAGCCCGCCGACGGGAAATACCGCTTTTCTAACTCGTTGTGCCACGGACACTTTCCCGTCCTTACCAGCCGCGACAGCGCGAAAGCGATGTTGCGGTGCGAAAATCCATGCGCCGCTTTGTGCCACGGGGCATATTGGGATGCAAGCGGCAGAGCGACTCAGCCGTTGGGGAGCAGCAGGTCCTTGGCGCGGTTGATCTGCGCCGCCAGCCAGGTCGATCCGCCCCGGTCGGGGTGGTTGGATTTCAGCAGGGTCCGGTGCGCTTCGCGAATTTCGTCGTCGGTTGCACCGGGCTGCAGCCCGAGAACTTCATACGCCTGCGCCGCGGTCATCGAGCCGTCGCCGGCCGCCGTGTTTTCGCCCCCGTCCCCCGATGCGTTCCGCCATTCGGCACCATGGACGCGGTCCAGATAGGTTTCCAGCACGTCGGCGGATTGCGGATCGTTGACCCGGCATTCATGCAGCAGCGCCACAATGTCTTCGACCGGCATGTCCTGCAACAGGCGGCCCTCGAACCGCCCTTGCAGCACCGTGCCGCGCAGTACGCCCGTATCGTGTTCCAGCGTCATCCGAAGATAAGCGGTTTCGATGTCCGAGTTCTTGCCCGGCGTAGGTCCGCGCAGATTGCCGAGCGTCTGCCTGATCGCACGCCAGCGAAGCAAAAGCGGCAGCAGGAACAGTAGCCAGCCGAACGGCCCGATACGCCCGCTCGTGACCAGAAAAAGAAGGATGGCCGCGGCGACCAGACCGGTCAGCACCACCAGCACGCCCTGGATGTTCTTCGGGTTGGTTTTCCGCAGGCCACGCACGACAAGGAAGATGCCGATCAGAATGGCTATTCCGAGAATGAAATACGGCACGGCGGGGCTCAGCGCATCTGATTGGTGATCATTTTCGCGGCGCCGCCGGTCCTGCCGGAATAGTCTTCCAGTGCCGCACGCCCGCCCGCCGCGAAAACGGCCACAGCCGACAGCAGTTCGCGCAGCTGCTGCGCCGACGACAGGTCGAAGCTGCAATGCGCGCCGCCGGTCAGCTTGGCGATCTGACGGAACGCAGTCGTCGCGACAGGGTCGTTGCCTTCCTGGAACAGGAACGCGGGTACCCCGCGCACACCCAGTTCGCCGGCGACGTCGCACACGTCGTCAATATCCTCTTCGAAGCTGTCGCCGACGAACACAAGCGCGTTCACGCGCCGGGCCTCGGTTTCCCGGATTGTATGACGCAACACCTTCCTGATCTGGGTCCGCCCACCAAGACAGCGCACCTTGGTCATCCGACGCACCAGTTCGCCCGACGTCGACACCCAGGGGCTGGATTTGCATTCTCCGAAACCGCGAAAGAACACCAGCTGTACCTCCAGCCCGCCCAGGCCGTCGGTGGCGTGGAACATCTCGGCCTGCAGATGGCATGCCTGATCCCAGGACGGCTCGCGGCTGGCGGTCGCATCCATCGCGAACAACAGGCGCCCGCGTCCGCTGGCGGATTTGACGGCCGGCGTCGCCGCGACCTTGGCCAGGAACGCCGACACCTGATCCGCGTTGGCCTGGCTGGGCAGGTTGGATTTCGTCTTGTCGCCCGACATTCTCTCGTTCGCTCCGGGTTAGAGGGTTGAGATAATACGATTGTGGGCGTAATTCCAGATCAACAGATACGACAGCCACACCCGATTGCAGGATACCGCCATGCCGAAAACGCCGGATTTCTTCGACGACAAGACGATTCTGATCACCGGCGGCGCCAGCGGTATCGGGCGCGCCACCGCTGCCATCTTCGCGCGGGAAGGTGCCAACGTGATCGTCGCCGATATCGACGGGGACGGCGCAAAATCGGTGGCCGAAGACCTCCGGGCGTCGAATGTCGGCGTCGACGCCGTCACGATGGACGTGACCGACCGGTCCGCGGTGGACGATATGATCGCGCAGGGCATCGAAACATTCGGACGGATCGATTACCTGTTCAACAGCGCGGGATCTGCCGGACGGCGGTCGCCTTTCCTCGAAATCGATGCGGAACTGTGGCGCCAGACATACGCCCTCAATGTGGACGGGGTTTTCAACACCATGCAATCGGTGCTGCCGCACATGCTGGAAAAAGGGTACGGCGTTATTGTGAACATCGCCAGCATGGCCCACCGCCGAGGCGGCCCCGGTCATTCGACCCATTACGCCTCCGCCAAGGGTGCCGTGGTGACGCTGACAATGGGCGTCGCCCGCGAGTTCGTCGACCGGGGTATCCGCGCCCTGTCGATATCCCCCGGTCCCATTGACACGGCGTTCCAGTCGATCTCGTCGCCGGAGCTTAAGCAGCGGATGACCGACGACGTGCCGATGAAACGCATGGGGACGCCGGAGGAAATCGGCGAGATGGTCCTGTTCATGTGTTCGGATGCCTGCGAATTCATGACTGCTGACACGGTCTATATCAATGGCGGCGGCGGGTTCCGCTAGGAGGTTTGCAATAATGTCGGATGCGGAAGAAATGCAGGCACGACTAGACACGCTTGAAGCGCATATCGCTCATCAGGATCAGGTGCTCGAGGAACTGAGCGATGTCGCCACGAAACAGTGGTCCGAGATAACGGCGCTGAAAGAACGCCTGGAACGGCTCAATAACAGGTTTCAGGAGATGGAGGCGGGGATCGACGACGCCCCGGAAGAGGAACCGCCGCCGCCTCATTACTGAGAATCATGGCGTTGGGGCGAAGGCAGAGATTCGACGGAACGGAAAAATGACGCATCCCCGGGATTCCGCGTGAGATTCGCCCCCCCGTGCGCTAAGCACATACTTATGAAAGCACGCGTTCACATCACGCTGAAAAACGGCGTTCTCGACCCTCAGGGCAAGGCCATCGAGCATGCTCTCGGCGGACTGGGCTTCAGCGGCATCAACGAGGTCCGCCAGGGCAAATACATCGAGCTGGATCTCCGCGAGACCGACGAAACGTCGGCCCGTGCCGCCGTCGAAGCCATGTGCGAGAAATTGCTGGCCAACACCGTGATCGAAAATTACGAGATCGATCTGGACGCATGAAAGCGGCCGTCATCGTCTCTCCCGGTTCCAACTGCGACCGCGACGTGCAGGTGGCGTTGCGGCAGAGCGCGGGCGCCGATCCCATCATGCACTGGCACGGGGATCCGGACCTCCCGGATGTCGATCTGATCGTGGTGCCCGGCGGTTTTTCGTACGGCGATTACCTCCGCGCCGGCGCGATGGCGGCGCATTCGCCGGTCATCCGGGAAGTCGTCGCGCGGGCCAATAAAGGCGTACCGGTGCTCGGCATCTGTAACGGGTTTCAGATTCTGACCGAGTGCGGATTGCTGCCGGGCGTGCTGATGCGTAACGCGGGACTGAAGTTTATCTGCCGGGACGTCGACCTGCGGGTCGAAGCCGCCGACACAGTATTTACGCGGGCCTACGTAAACGGCCAGATCATCCGCATCCCGGTGGCCCATAACGAAGGCAATTATTTCGCCGATGAAGACACGCTGAACCGCCTGGACGGCGACAACCGGGTCGCGTTCCGCTACTGCACACCCGACGGCGAAGTCATCGCGCGCGCCAACCCCAACGGGGCGTCGCGCAATATCGCCGGCATTCTGAACGAGGCCCGCAACGTACTCGGCATGATGCCGCATCCGGAGCGCCTTGCCGACGCGGCGCTGGGCGGTACAGACGGCCGGCCGATGTTCGACAGCCTGGTCGAGGCGCTGGCGGCGGCGGCATGAGCGGGATTACTCCTGAAATCGTCGCCGAACACGGCCTGACGCCGGACGAATACGACCGCGTCCTGAAGATCATGGGGCGCGCGCCCAACCTGACGGAGCTCGGCATCTTTGCGGTCATGTGGTCGGAGCATTGCTCCTACAAGTCGTCGAAATTCTGGCTGAAGAAACTGCCGACAGAGGCGCCATGGGTGATCTGCGGCCCGGGCGAGAATGCCGGGGTGATCGACATCGGCGGCGGCAAGGCCTGCATCTTCAAGATGGAAAGCCACAACCACCCCTCTTTCATCGAACCCTATCAGGGCGCGGCGACCGGCGTCGGCGGCATCCTGCGGGACGTGTTCACCATGGGCGCGCGCCCGGTCGCCAATATGAACGCGCTGCGCTTCGGCTCGCCGGACCATCCGAAAACACGTCATCTGGTCGATGGCGTGGTCGCAGGCATCGGCGGCTACGGTAACTGCATGGGCATCCCGACCGTTGGCGGCGAGACGAATTTCGACCCCAGCTACAACGGCAACATCCTGGTCAATGCGATGACGGTCGGCATCGCCGACGCCGACAAGATCTTCTATTCCGCCGCCGCCGGGATCGGCAATCCGGTCGTCTATGTCGGCTCCAAGACCGGGCGCGACGGCATTCACGGCGCGACCATGGCCTCCGCCGAGTTCGACGACGATTCAGAGGAAAAACGTCCCACAGTGCAGGTCGGCGACCCGTTCACGGAAAAACTGCTGCTGGAAGCCTGTCTGGAACTGATGGCGACCGATGCGATCGTTGCCATTCAGGACATGGGCGCCGCCGGGCTGACGTCGTCGTCGGTCGAAATGTCCGACAAGGGCGGGGTCGGCATCGAATTCGATCTCGACCTGGTGCCGGTGCGCGAAGAGGCAATGACGCCGTACGAGATCATGCTGTCCGAAAGCCAGGAGCGCATGCTGATGGTTCTCAAACCCGGCCGCGAAGACATGGCGCGGGCGATTTTCGAAAAAT
>Ga0181590_10005511_pt1 | contig 10459 bp, 7 predicted proteins | sample 071ome_34_FD_132446 | JGI IMG/M metagenome (GOLD analysis project Ga0181590, IMG submission 132446) | Coastal salt marsh microbial communities from the Groves Creek Marsh, Skidaway Island, Georgia - 071411BT metaG (megahit assembly) | ecosystem: Environmental > Aquatic > Marine > Intertidal zone... | reverse complement strand
ACTTACGATGTAACAGATGTGAACGGAAATGCTGCCACTCAAGTAACAAGAGTTGTTATTATCTCTTCTCCTGGAAGATTAAAAGACATATACAATGAAAATAACTACATGCCAATGTTCCAAAAAGTTACCTTAAATGATGATTATGATTTATTTGTATTTTTCTATGAGTCAACGATAAGAGTTGTTATATACGATGATTCTAATATCTTATATGATGGTAACTACAAAAAATCATACACAAGCGTCGTTGATGATGTCGATGATACATTGAGTGATTTACATGTTACAGATATTTCATTAATTTTTAGTTTACGATTATCCGATGGTTCTTATGTAAATAAAGTATGGCGATATGAAGATCAAGCATTTATGTCATCTAATTATTGTCAAGGTACATTCATTTCTAACGATTTCACAGAAACATCTGTTGAGTTTTATTGGCGTTTAGACATTTTTATTTATAATGTAAGACCTATTTTTGTGGAAACCTCTTGTACTGATGGCGTTTATACAATGAATAATGATGGAAGTTTAGAGTCGATATTATTTGTAGATGAAAAATACACAGATATCCGATCTATTAAAACTGAAAAAACAAATCCTAAAGTCGCATTTGATTTTTATTTGAATTTTAATGAAAATCGTACGATCGTATTTAATTTTGAAACACAAACAATTGCTTTTTCCTCCGAGAAAACATCAGGTAGTAATGTTTATACAAAAGCAGCTATTTACCCTTATTTCACTTATTATAGTGTGAATGGCGGGGGAAGTAATTATATTGTGCTTTTAGATGGATCATCCTATGATGTTGATTCAATGAATGTTAATCGTAATGAGTCCGAGGAAAAATACTTAATTTGTGAAGATGCTAGTTCTGGATACACATGTAACTATAGAAATGAAGATCACAGTTTAATTTATACTTTTGATGTTATTGCAAGACTTAACTTTTTAGAATTTTTACCTAATGATATGTTGCAATTTTCTTATTTAAGTGCAACTGAACATTTTATTTATTTAGTTGATGCTGATGGAACAATGTCTTTACCACCTAAATTTGATCAAATAAAAAATACTGCAGAAGAATTTAAGATTCTTGGTACAATCAATTTTTCTTATAATTGGGTTTATATTACAAGATTTAAGTTATCCACTTCTGAAGATTATCAATACTTATATACTAGTTACTCAAATAACAAAGGTCAATATCACGAATTTGTCAGTGATGTCTTGATTCAATATGAGACCGATTTTTATAAAGAGTCATTTCAATTTGAATTGACTGATTTTCTTGGAATTATTCGTCAAAATGATGATGGTGTCACCACAACTTGGTCTGTATTATCTTATAATTTTGAAGATGATATCGTTGCTTCAGAAACCATTCAATTCAATGCTTTACTTGATTATTATCTATGGAATAATGAACTGACTGAAGATCGTGCATTTATATATGGAAGTGAGTTGTTTGCTTTCTTTAGAGTTAGCGACACTGGAAACATGACGTTATTAAGGTTAGATATGGCAACACTCGAATATGACATTGTTGAAAATATTGACTTTTCATTCAGTCTTCAGCATGTCTCTTATGTCAATCAAGTATTAAAGTTTACGACAACGAGTGACTTCCAGGTTGACTTTGGTCAAGAAACGCTTCTTGTTGAAGAAATCAGAGCATTAGATACAGATGACTTTTATATTTATTATGATGAAACAACAATCATATTAGCAAACAAAGTCATTACCTTATATTATGAAACTATTGATGATTACATTGAAGATACGTATACAGAAAAAGTTGATATATATGTAGATGGAGAATTAATTAGAACACTTACTGGTGAAAGAATTTATTATTTGTATTTATACGAATACAACAATATGGTATATCTTTATAATGCCTACGACAATATGTTATATGGGTTATCGATAAGTTCATCTAGACCTGCTTATTTAGATAATGATGGATTAATGATTTTAAATACTTTATATTTAGAAGAATCATTTGAAAGTGCACCATCTAACGAATGGATTGATATTTTTACATTGTTTGATTATTAAAAAATGGTTGATTAACCAAAAAAAGACTACTTGTTTAGTAGTCTTTTTTTTATAGCATAGGTTTTTACAAAAAAGAAACCGTTTCTTTACACTTATGGGTGTATAATAAATTATATTTTGTATTCGGAGTTCACTTATGACATTTTCAATGTGGTCTTTAGGACATTATGTATTTCTAATATCACCCTTTATCGGCATTGCATTATTATATTATTTTACGAAATCGAATGATCAAGAAAAAAATCAAAAGATTGGTCTCATATTATCTATTATTGCAGTCGTCATATTATTACTTAGGAATATAGAAATCTTTATCAATAATGGCTTTGTATTTGATATAGAATTAATTCCTTTACAAGTATGTCATTTTGCAAACTTTGTCTTATTGTTAGCATTTCTAACTAAGAAACAATCATTATTTAATTTTGCTTTAATATTAAATTTACCAGCAGCGTTTGTATCTATTTTATTTGCAAATTCTCTTGCCAACTATACGACGATTTTAACGTTAAGAGGGTTTGCTTATATCTTTGGGCACATCTTACTTGTGGTCATTCCTGTATGGGCATACATGGTAGGATTTATCAAGCTCAATAAAAAGACACTCATTGAAACATTTAAAATTGTGTCAATACTTTATTTCGTGAGTATTTTCATTAATAATCTGATGTATCTTCTTTTTGGACAGTATGCGAATTACTTTTATACATTAAAACCTGAAAATGGAACACCACTTGAAATGTTTTATAATTGGGGTCAAACGGTGATGTTATCAAGTGGATTCAAATTTAATATCCTTTATTTAATACTTACTGGATTGTTTGGATTCATTGTGATGATTGTTTTATATAAAGGATTTTACATCCATCAAAAGAAACGTCAAATAACATAAAAAAACACCTCAATGAAGAGGTGTTTTTTTATATATTATCCCCAAATTCCAAAAAAGAAAAGTGCACTCAATCCGGTGATGATGAGTCCTGATACTGCTAAAAATGTATGTGCATGATCTCCCCATAGTAGTTTTGCTCTAGCGTGCATGAGTTTATAAAGAACAAACTCACTTTTCTTTAAACCTGATATAAACAAAAATAATCCCATAAAAGCCATTAAGCTTCCCCATACATAATGCATCATCAACCTCCTATTGTTGAATTTTTTCTATGATTTTTTGAATATCTTGTATATCTAATACATCTCTCAAATAGGTTTTCTTATGGTGCGTATCTATGATTGTCATAACACCCGTATTATCAAAGATACGTAATCCGTTATTGGCCTGATATTTAGAAAGTTTAATCGTATCAATATCTTTAAAAAATATTTCTTTATTGGTTTTTTTTATGACGAGTTTGTTTGGGTAAATATCTAGAATTTCTTTAGGCTGGTTATCATAGTTCTGTTTCCATTGAAACAAAACAATGACATAGATAATTAAGCTAACAACAACCCCTACATGAATAATTAAAAAAATTGCAGGTAAATTTAAAGTATAAAGATGTGCAGATGTAAACATAAGTGCAACAATTAATATTGATATACTAAAAATAAACCTATGATAAACGCGTATAATACGTGTATCTTTTAAAACAGTGTATAATACACCCTCATATGAGAAATCATTTTCACCTTTAAATAAAGTATCATGTGAAACTTGAAACACATCTATCAGTTTTTGTATCATTTGAAAGTCTGGCTCTGATAAATCATTTTCCCATTTAGAAATGGTTTGAGGGGTCACATATAATTTATCTGCAAGTTCTTTTTGACGCATATTATTTTTTATTCTTAGTGACCGTATGTTTTCTCCAAATGTCATTGACTTTCTCTTTTCATACTTTTATTCTACACTATTAAATAATAAAAAAACTCAACAATTCGTTGAGTTTATTTTTTGTTATCGTATAGTAACTTTAAATACCTCTCACCATGTTCTTCATAGCCAGTATCCACAAACCCATTATGAATATAAAACTGATATGGCATATCATGTGTCATCGTACATGATACATAGAGTGATTTTAGTCCTTCTTCTTGACACTTGTTTTTAATTAAATCTAAGGTTTGTTTTCCGTATCCTTTATTTTGATAAGGTTTACCAATCATCATGCGCCATATATAATGTCCAGGTCTATTGTATTCAGGGATTTCTTCAGGATGTAATTCTAACATGATAAATCCAACAACAAGATCATCATCCACAATGACTCTTGGCCATGCAACATTAGGATGCACATAGGCTTGCGCAAGACTTACTGCATTTGGTGCCACTTGTTTCTTTTGAATATCATCTAATGTATCATATAAATCTAAACAGGCTTTTAAATTCTTTGGTGTGACTTCTTTAAGTTGTATCATGATTTGTCCTTTATAGGTTTACACTTATTTTATCATTAACATGAATAAATAAAAAAGCCCCGAAGGGCTTTATTTAAAATTAATGGTGGCTTAGGGTAGAATCGAACTGCCGACACAAGGATTTTCAGTCCTTTGCTCAATGTTTTTGGAAGTCCTTTACTCTATTTTGGTTGAATTTTTTTTCTTTTCTATTCTTTTTTTCGTACATGATAACTCGTTTACTATTTCCAGTACTTTTGCTTGATAAAAACAAAATTTTTTCATAATGGATCACCACACTTATAATAAATGTTACTTAAATATACTGAGTTTGAATTCAAAATGTTTGTTCTATTAAATAGGCTGTACATAGATGGAATAATTTTTTCATTGACAAAACAAAAGCTTAGGAATATAATCACTGTAACCGCTATCATTTTGCACAATATTTTTTTAGAGATTAATCGAAACGTTTCGAATAGGAGGAGTTATTCATGATTTTTAAGAAATTTTTTGCTTTATTTTTCGTTTTAGGTGTTTTGCTAACTTTGAGTAGTTGTGCTCTAGATGAGTTATTAGTTGGTAATTTTGTTTTTTTTGAAACAGATGGAGGCACTGATGTGGCATATGAATTTGTTAAAGAGGGCGATGATCTTGTTGTTCCAGAGGCACCAACTAAAACTGGATTTATTTTTTCAGGATGGTATAAAGATGAGGCTAGAACTCAAGTTTATAATTTTGAATATGACAGTATAACTTCAGAAACAACGCTTTATGCAAAATTTAAAGAGAAAACTGACTTTAATCAAACATTTAAAATTCTTTCAATTGGAAATAGTTTCTCTGAGGATGCACATCGTTATTTATGGAGTATAGCTGAATCTTATGGAATTCCAGATGAGAATATCGTCATTGCAAATATGTATATTGGTGGGTCTGAACTTTATCAACACGTCACCAACATTGCTCAAAATAATCCAGCTTATTCATATCAATTGTATGTTGGTGCAACAAAAACTGATACAGCTTCAATGACATTAGAACAAGCTATAGTCGCTGAGGATTGGGATGTTGTTACTATGCAACAAGTTAGTCAAAATAGCGGAGTTGAAAGTTCATATGCTGATTATGTTTCAAGAGTTAGTGCTTTTATTGAAGATAAAGCAACAAATGCGAATGTTCAAATTGCTTGGCATATGACTTGGGCATATCAACAAACGTCCTCACATAGTGGTTTTAAAAATTATAGTTCAGATCAAATGACTATGTATCAGGCTATAGTAGACGTGTTATCTGTTAAAGTTGATACTATTTCTCAAATTAATTACATCATTCCTTCTGGTACAGCCATTCAAAATGCAAGAACTTCATATATCGGTGATTTATTAACACGTGATGGGTTCCATTTATCTGATCCGCTTGGTCGTTTTATTGCAGGGTTAACATTCTTTAAAGCAATAACAGGATTTGAAGTTTCTCCTTCTACTATTGCTTTTACTCCAACAGGTATTTCTGAAACGCTACAATTATTGGCAATGGAATCAGTTAACAACGCAATAAAATCTCCTCGATCAATCACACAGTCAACTTATACAACTGAACCAGAGTCTGAAATCATTGAAGTCAATGGAAACGAATTTATCTTTGATTATGTTCAAGGTTTCTGGGGTAGTGGTGCAACATCTGTATCACCTGAATCAGATGCTTTACATAATAGTTTTGTTGCAGTAATGCCCATACCTAAATACTTATTACCTACAGGAAGTGAAATTACCATTGCAGAAGGTTATCAATATCGTGTGATTTTTTTCACTAAGACCGATGATGTGTATAAAGTTGCTTATCGTACTGGATTATATCAAACGTCTTATTTAGAAATTGATGAGGAATTCTGGGGTAATTATGATTATGTTGGTTTTAATATTGCATCTAATCCTTACTCAGATATCTCAGCTCGCCTAGATGAAGTTGCTGGCAAACTTAATCTTTATCACCCCGAAGGCACTGGTGCTGGTCATGTTGATACAGAATTATCCTGGACATCAGGCACTTGGGTTCTTAATGGAAATTCGATAGAAACAGATTTAAATGTACTTTCGAGCAATCCATTAACTCCAGCATACTATAATAACGATACCGTTATTGAAGTCTCAGAAGGTTATCAAATTGCATTAGTTGTACTCAACTATGATTTAGGATTATATAGAGTAGAAAGTATCAGCAGTTATCAAACTGATCCATTTTATGTGGATGAAGCTTTTGCTGAAGGAAAACCATTGATTGCATTTATGGTAACAAGTGTTTCTGGTGCAGAAGATTTATCATTATTAAATCCGTCTGAAATCATAAGCACTCATCCTAAAAATGTGATTCATTATGATTCAGAAATCACTTATATTTCGGGATATTGGGAAACTGGAAAGACATCTATAACAACCACTAATTCAAATATGGATTTTTTAAATAAATATGCCGCATCTCAACCTCAATCCAAGCAGAATTATAGCGATGTTACAACATTAACCATCGAAGATGGCTACCAAATACGTGTAGTTTTCTTATCTTATGATGGTTATGGCACATATACTGTATTGTCCAGAAGTAATTGGACAACCGGTAGTATAGAGATGGATGACGCGTTCTGGGGAGACAATTTATTTATTGCATTTAACATTTCAACAAATCCTACAACGGATTTATCATCGCTTCTTGATTCGTTACCAAGTAAATTCAGCTATGCAACAACTCCTATGCTTTTTACTTTAGGTTATTGGAATACTGGCGGATCTAGTCTTGTTTCTTCAACATCTTACGCTGGGTCTAATGTGATTCCAAGACAATTTTTACCTTCAGGAACTGTGGTTACGGTAGAAGATGGATATCAAATAAGAGTGATTTTCTTAAGTTATAATGGTGTTGATGGTGTAAAGGTAGAACGACGTACAGAAAATTTTGTTGGAACATTTACAATCAATAATGGTTTCTATTTAGATGATCAATATATTGCATTTAATATTTCAACAACACCTACAACCAATTTAACAGAGGTTTTAGAAGAGCTACCTTCTAAATTAACAATTGCATATTTTGATGATGTCGTCGTTGAGCACGTTGACCAAGACTTATCGTTTACCGTTGGTTATTGGAATAATTATGCGATTGGGACAACAACAGGTGATACTGCATTTATTAAAGGATTTGGTGCATCTAATGTGTTATCCAAAGATTACTTTGATGGATATACACAATTAACGATTGCTGAAGGCTATCAAATACGTGTTATTTATTTAGACTACTCATATAACCAATATTCTGTAATTTTAAGAAGCGCGAACTTTACAGGTACAATAACGTTAGATGATGCATTTTGGGGTGATTATGAATATGTTGCGTTTAACATTTCAACGGTACCCTCTAGCGATCTTTCAAATGATTTGGCAACACTTCCAACTAAGTTAACATTTTCATAAAAAAAAGGACTTCGGTCCTTTTTTTATATTTTATCTTATCGCTTATATTTGTATATTTTTTTAATCACTATTTTGAGAGTTTATCTGATGATAATTTATATACTTTTGGAATTAATAACGAAAAAATAAATCCAATCAGTACAGAAGCAGCACCTGTTATAATTGCCTCCATAAATTCATTAACAATCATAGATGGGTGTGTTAAGAAATCTACTAATGCAATAATAATTCCTGATATTAAAAATCTAATATATTTATTCTTTAAACGGATGATGAACAATAATAATGTGAAAAACATCGCACTAGAAATGCCGACTTGTGAAGCAATAATCACATGTTTCATCCTATAAATAAAAACATCCCCTTGAACCATGACGAGAGAACACGCAGAAAAACCTTCTATAAATCTAAGAATAGCGACTTTATAAAAATCAAATTTTGTCATTTGCATATTTGTTCCTCAAATATTCAATTATTTGTTTTGTTATGTTTAACAAAAGGTAAATATAAAATTATCATTAACGATGCAGCAATCAAAACAAAAATAAATGTATAAACTACCTGGTGAATATCAACAAACACATTTAAAAAATCAACAGGAGGTGTTTTTAAAAATAACTCGTCACTGCCTCCGTAACTAAATGTTGCATATCCTGAAATGGTAGCATAAATCGCAAGCACAATCATAGATAAACGCAAGTCTTTTTTACTTGGGATCCATTTAAATACACTTAATCCGTACATGGCAAGTACACCAATCATGAGATGTGCACCAAAATACGTCCACCCTGACCATCGATCTAATCCGAAAGGTGTATCAAAAAACAAAAATGTTAAAATAGTGCCGAACCAATAAAAATATGTGATTTTAAACACTTTTTCTTTTTTAAATGCAATTGCATAGGTTAATCCATATAATGCGATTGCACACAAGGGCAATCTAAAAAGTGATAGGTTGAGTAATCTATTTTCAAATACGCGCCATTCAAAAAGAAACACAAGTCCAATGATGATGAATCTCATAGGCATTTCATACTTTGAATGATATAGTTTATTTCCAAACAAAAGTACTGTTATAAGTGCTGAAATAAAAAACACAATAATTAAGATGTGTGTGAGTCCAAACCACTCTATTGCTTGGCCAGGCACTTGGTTAAAAAATTCATTCATATTTTTATTATACTATGCTTTAAACCTTATTAAATTTTTTTTTAATTATAATATTTAAATAAGACAATGTTTTTCTCATGATGATTTGACTAATTTATCTTAATATGATAAAGTCACCCAAAGGAGTAACTTATGAAAAAACTATATACGTTTATAACGTTAATTGCATTTTTATTTGTACTTTCAAGTTGTGATAACCCTATAGAGGATGTTATTACAGTGCCTGATATCGAAGACATTTTAGAAGATCCTATTATTGATGAAAATGAAGATCCTGTAGATGACATAGATGAAGATCCCGAGGTAAACGTGAATGCTACAGAAATGGTTCAAGTGTTATCTACTGGTAGAAATAACTTTATGCCTGATATGGACCAAATCGAAAGCGATTTAGAGTCAGGTGATCTTATGAATACAGAGGATTTCAATTTTTATGAAGTTGGGTGTCAATATGGAAATGAATATATTGATAATGGTGATGGCACCTATACACAAACATTCTACTATTATGATTATGATTACGATTATTTTTATATGGCTGAAGAAGTTCTCTATAATGGTATAGATGACGATGATGATGGTGACATTGATGAAGATGATGAAATCTTAGTCATGGTTACTGATGAAATGATGGATGGTGTTGATAACAATAATAACGGTGTGGTTGATGAATATTTTGAAATGACACCAACACACTTTGTAACTTATACGATGACATTTGGTGAAGTCACCACAACATATATAAATGAAGATGGCGTCTCTACAACAACGGGTTCTTATTCATATGAATGGGTTGAAGTGAGAGCACCTTATACAGGCCAAGTTATTGAAACAACAGATTGTTATTACGATGATGATTATGTTGATCCATATGATCCAAACGAGGATGAAGAACTTTATAATACGTTATTAGAAGTCTATGACGCATTAATGCTTGAAGTTGAATCAGTTGTTGGTGATTTAGACAGTATTGATAATCAATCCTTGTACTTTGAATTAATGATTGGTAGACAACTCACCGATGAAGAAAAAGCTGCAATGGAAGTCGTGATGGCACTTTACGAGTCGTTTGAAGATTCAGAGCCTGTCGATGATTTAGAATATGAAATAAGTATGTTTGAATTATATTTAGATCGTCCACTTACAGAAGAAGAAAAAACTGCCTTTGAACTTTATTATAATTTCGATTACAATGAAGAAATGACACCTGAGATTGAAGCTGCTTTTACATTGGTCGACAATTTATACAGTCTTGTGTATGAACGTTCTCAAATTGCCATGCTTGAATTCATGTTAGGTAGATCACTTACCGAAGAGGAAATAACAGCGATAGAAATTGTATTTGCTCTTGATTACTATTATGAAGATGACGTGGAATCATTAACTGAAGAACAACAAGCGGCAATCACAATTGT
>Ga0181590_10005498_pt1 | contig 10468 bp, 10 predicted proteins | sample 071ome_34_FD_132446 | JGI IMG/M metagenome (GOLD analysis project Ga0181590, IMG submission 132446) | Coastal salt marsh microbial communities from the Groves Creek Marsh, Skidaway Island, Georgia - 071411BT metaG (megahit assembly) | ecosystem: Environmental > Aquatic > Marine > Intertidal... | reverse complement strand
GGCATTTGTGCCGCCAAAACCAAAGCTGTTGGATAATGCCAGATTAATGGTTTTATCATCCAGGCGTTCACGCGGCACCGGAATATCGCCAATGGCCGGGTCAGGATTTTCAATATTGATAGATGCGCCAATAAAGTTATTTTGCATCATCAACAGCGTATAAATGGCTTCCTGTACGCCGGTTGCCCCCAAAGAATGACCGGTCAGCGATTTGGTAGAGGTCACCACCGGCAGATAGCCACGCGGGCCAAAAACCGCCTGAACCGCTTCCAGCTCTTTTACATCGCCTACAGGAGTTGAGGTGCCATGGGCATTGATATAATCCACCGGCATTTCCAAACCCTTGCCGGAAAAGCCATCCAGTGCCAGCTGCATACAACGCTGTGCCCCTTCCCCGGAAGGAGCAACCATATCATAGCCATCCGAGTTTGCACCATAACCGACTATTTCGGCATAGATTTTTGCGCCTCTGGCTTTGGCGTGTTCATAATCTTCCAGTACCACCATACCGCCGCCGCCAGCGATGACAAACCCGTCCCTGTCTGCATCATAGGCGCGCGAGGATAATTGCGGTGTATCATTATATTTTGAGGACATGGCGCCCATCGCATCAAACAGCACAGATAACGTCCAATGCAATTCCTCGCCGCCGCCGGCAAAAACGACATCTTGCATCCCGTAGCGGATAGCATCTGCCCCTGCGGTAATACAATGGGCTGAGGTTGAACAGGCAGAGGAGATAGAATAATTCACCCCCTTAATTTCAAAAAAAGTGGCAATACAGGCAGAGACGGTTGAGGACATACAGCGCGGCACCATATAAGGCCCTACCCGTTTTGGCCCTTTTTCGCGGGTGGTATCAAAGGCGGTCAGCATATTGGCGGTAGAAGGCCCGCCCGAGCCAGCGATAAGGCCAGTACGCGGATTGGAAATATCCGATTTTTCCAGACCTGAATCAGCCACTGCCTGTTGCATGGCGACCACCGCATAGCCTGCCCCCTCGCCCATAAAGCGCATCTGCTTGCGGTCGATATGCTCGCTCAGATCTATATCTACCGCGCCTTTTACCTGCGACCTAAAGCCCAGCTCGGCATAATCCGGTGCTGCCACAATGCCAGAGCGCCCATCGAGCAAAGACTGTGTGACCGCAGTCGCATCATTGCCGATAGAAGAAACAATTCCAATACCTGTAATCACAACACGCCGCATTATTTTGCCTCCTCAGCCCCGAATAATCCCACCCGTATATCGGTGGCTTCAAACACGCTCTCGCCATCACATAATACGCGGCCATCTGCGATACCCATCACCAGACGACGCATCAAAACCCGCTTTATATCAATTTGAAAGGTGACCAGCTTGGCAGAGGGTAAAATCTGGCCGGTGAATTTCACTTCCCCGACAGACAGGGCGCGTCCGCGCCCCAAACCGCCCAGCCAGCCAAGATGAAAGCCGACCAGCTGCCATAACCCGTCCATGCCCAAACAACCCGGCATGACCGGATCGCCTTCAAAATGACAGGGGAAAAACCATAAATCGGGATGAATATCAAATTCGGCTTCAATATAGCCCTTGTCATAGGCCCCGCCTGTATCGGTAATGCGGGTAATTCTGTCTGTCATCAGCATAGGCGGCATTGGCAATTGCGGATTGCCTGGCCCGAACAGTTCCCCTTTCGCACAGGAAATCAGTTCATCATAGGAAAATTCATTTTGATGGGTGAGTGCCATAAGCCCTTGCCTTGTCTATCAGTGAAAACAGTTAAAATACTTTATCTATCTGTTTTTAGTATAGAACGCGCAAAATACCAAATAGAAGCCCTATTTTTGTCAATTGACCTCTTCATCTTCCAGGACGCCCCAGAAATTCTGGCGTGTTGTCCAGCCGCGTACCTCGTCGGTGGCTAGTTTACACCATTGTTTTTCGCAATATTGAACCTCTAGCAATATATTTCGCCCGGCAATTGCGACAATATCTGCGGTCTCGTCTGGCTCGGCATAGAGCCTGACTTCTGCCTTGGTGATCAATCCATAGCGTTTCAGGGATAATAGCGAGCTATGCAGCCATCCGGTTGTGCCTTCATGGTCAACCACCTTGCGCCATACATCAAATTCAGAAATTACCTTTAGCGGCAAATTTTCCCGCACATATACCCAGTCAAGGGGATATTCCCGCCCAGGCCCTACTCGCATATAGGCCAAATCCTTTTTCAAGGTCACAAAACGCGGTACCGGATAGCCCGAGCCGCGAATAACCGTGCGCTCAGTCAGGCTATTTTGGGCATTATTATCTGCTGCCTGAACAGGGGCCGGGAAAAAAAGACCGGATAGTACGAAAATACCGCTAATAGTCAGAAAGACAGATAGGAATTTCAAGACCTGGCCAATTTTTTTAAAAAATAGCTCAAAAGCTGGCAGAACTTGCAAATGGCGCGACAATCTCATTACTCAGCTATGTCCTTATAACGGTAATATGGCTAAAATAGCCCTAAAATCAGTTCTCTATTTTTTTATTCGATCTATCTGGAGAGACATCTATACTTGATAGCGTAACTTCGGTTACAAGAAAATACGCATTTAATAATGCAGCGGATATATTATTGCCGGATACGCGCTTTTTTACAAGGAAACGCAGTGGATGAAGCCGAAAGTTGTTCTGACCCGAAAACTGCCTGATGTGACAGAAACGCGTATGCGCGAATTATTTGATGCCGAGCTACGTACACAAGATACCCCCCTTGATCCGGGCAAGCTGGTTGCGGCCATGCAAGATACAGATGTTCTGGTGCCAACTGTAACCGACAAGCTGACAAAAGATATTTTATCAAAGGCAGGTGACAGGCTAAAGCTGATCGCCTCCTTTGGGACAGGGGTGGATCATATCGATCTGGCAGCGGCCAAGGCGCGCGGCATCACCGTAACCAACACCCCGGGCGTCTTAAGCGAGGATACAGCCGATGTGGCGATGGCGCTGATTTTATCTGTGCCGCGCCGGCTGGTAGAGGGCGATAGCCGGGCGCGTTCCGGCAACTGGACAGGCTGGTCACCTACCGGGATGCTCGGCCACCGCATTAATGGCAAGCGTTTGGGCATTATCGGTATGGGGCAAATTGGCCAGGCCATTGCCCGGCGTGCCAAGGGTTTTGGTATGTCTGTGCATTATCATAATCGAAAGGCTGTTCATCCGGCTATTGAAGCAGAACTGGAAGCGACCTATTGGGATAATCTGGATGAAATGCTAAGGCGCATGGATATTGTATCTGTCAATTGCCCCTATACAGAAGCCACCAAAGGTCTGGTCAGTGCCGAGCGGCTGGCACTGATGCCTGAACATGCCTATCTGGTCAACACCGCACGCGGTGAAATTGTCGATGAACAGGCATTGGCTCATGCGCTGGAAACAGGGGCTATCGCGGGGGCAGGTCTGGATGTTTATGCTGATGAGCCTTCTATCCCCGAGGGCTTGCGGGCGCGTGATAATGTGGTGTTGCTGCCGCATATCGGCTCTGCCACCATTGAGGGGCGTCATGCAATGGGGGATAAGGTCATTATCAATATCCAGACCTTTCTGGATGGTCATACCCCGCCAGACAGGGTTCTGGCAGCGATGCTCTAGACCATCACAGGCTTCCGGCCGCAAACAGGGCAGGCAGGATCGCGGGCTATCTCTATCTCGGTAAAACTGCTTGCCAGCCCATCATATAATAGCAGTCTTCCAACCAGAGGCGTGCCAAAGCCGGCGATTATCTTTATCGCTTCTGCGGTTTGCAACCCGCCTATCACCATGGTGCTGCTGCCCAGAATACCGGCATTGGCACAGGAGGGCGCCTGGTCATAATCCAGCTCGGTTTGCGGAAAGATACAGCGCAAACAGGGGCTGTTCGGATCTAGGGGGATAAAGCTGGTTATTTGTCCATCTGTACGCACTGCCCCGCCAAAAATCAGCGGCATTTGTAATTGCTGACAGACCTGATTGGCCAGATAGCGTGTGTGCGGATTGTCGGTGCAATCAATTACCAGATCGCATGGCTCAATCAGCGTTTTTGCGTTTTCCTCTGTGAAACGCGTGATTTGACAGGAAAGGCGAATATCGGGATTCAGGCCTTTAACAAATTGATCTGCGCTCTCGGCTTTTGGCCGAGACAGGCGCTGCATCGTGTGAATAAATTGGCGGTTCAAATTGGTGATATCGGCTTCATCATCATCTATAATGGTCAGATGACCAATTCCGGCTCCGGCCAGACCGGCAATTACCGGCGCGCCAAGCCCCCCCGCCCCCAATATCAGGACATGGGCAGAGAGTAATTTTTTTTGCCCTTCTTCGCCTATTTCCGGCATCACCACCTGACGGGCATAGCGTTCTATTTCTGCATCATTTAATAGCATTTTATCTGCTTTACTGTCCGGTTGACCCAAAGCCGGATGTGCCTCTGATGGTCTCATCCAGTGTTTCTGCCTCGTCAAATTCTGCCTGTATGACCGGGGCGATAATCATCTGGGCAATGCGCATCCCATGGGTGATTTCAATCGGTTCCTGACCCAGATTAATCGCCAGTATTTTTACCTCGCCGCGATAATCGGAATCAATCGTGCCAGGGCTGTTGACCATGCTCAGCCCCTGTTTTATGGCAAGGCCGGAGCGCGGGCGTATCTGGGCTTCATACCCCATCGGGATAGACATGGCCAGGCCAGTGGGGATCGCCATACGTTGCATGGGGTGCAAGAAGACAGCCCCTTGCGGCAAAGCAGCACATATATCTGCCCCGGCAGCGGCCGCGCTTTCATAGGCGGGCAGGGGCAAATCCTGTGCATGGGGCAATTTTTTAATTTTAACGCTTATGGTCATGAAACCAGGCCTCTATTTTCTGGACTAATTTTTCGGCTATTTCTGTTTTGCTTGCGCGCGGCCAATCTGTCTGGCCATCGCTATCTATGAGGGTAACATGATTGGTATCCTGACCAAAAACAGCGGCCTCGCCCGTGCCGCCCACCAGATTGGCCACTATCCAGTCACATTTTTTGCGCGCCCGCTTGGCCAGGGCATATTCAGCCAGATTTTCGGTTTCCGCAGCAAAGCCGATAACCAGGGCCGGCCGGTTTTTATGCTGGCTAAGGCTGGCCAGAATATCGGGATTTTCAGCCAGTGCCAGCTGCGGTGTAGCTTTCATCGTTTTTTTAATTTTCTGCTTCACGCCATTAACCACGTGCCAGTCAGCCACCGCTGCGGCACAAATCGCGCAATCTACCGGCAGCCGTGCCATACAAACATCATACATTTGTTTGGCTGTCTGTATTTTTATCACCTCTACCCCGTCAGGGTCAGCCAGATGAACAGGGCCTGTCACCAGCGTGACCTTTGCCCCCTTTCGGGCGCAGGCATCGGCCAGCGCATGACCCTGCTTGCCAGAAGAATGATTGCCGATATAGCGCACCGGATCTATCGGCTCAAAAGTAGGGCCGGATGTGATAAGAATATGTTTGCCTTGTAACGGGCTCTCGCTATCAGCTGTAGCTTGCCCAAGCTGCTGATCAATCGCGCGGATAATCACTTGTGTGTCGGCCAGCCGGCCGGTGCCTATCTCTCCGCAGGCGGTATCGCCATCTTCCGGGGCGATAAGCTGCACCCCTCTTTTTATCAGTAAATCCAGATTGGCGCGTGTGGCAGGATGGGCCCACATATTCGGGTTCATGGCCGGGGCTATCATCACCGGGCAATCTGTTGCCAGACAAATGGTGCTGGCCAGATCATCTGCCAGCCCATGAGCCATCTTGGCCATAAAATTGGCGGTTGCCGGGGCAACCAGTACCACATCTGCATCACGTGCCAGCCTTATATGCCCCATCTCAGCCTCATCGGTCAGGGAAAATAAATCGCTATAGACTTTTTCGCCGGTCAGGGCAGACAGGCTAAGGGGGGTGATAAATTCCATTGCCGATCTGGTCATCACCCCGCGTATCTGATAGCCCCTATCCATTAATCGGCGTGATAAATCGAGCGCCTTATAGGCTGCAATACCACCTGTTATCAAAAGCAGAATACGCTGTTGCCTGGCCGGGTTTAGGGGTGTGAGTTGCAATCCTTCCAAATCCAGATGCCAGCCTTTTGCCGCCAGCGCTTCTTCCAGCTTTGCCCGTTTGGCCGCCGGAATCTGGGCGCGCTGGCGATAATTGGACAGGGCGCTAGCGCCAACCGATAATAATTTTTGCACCGCTTCGCGGCCGCCCAGCTGGGCGATAGCTGCATCAAAAATAGTTTGAAAATTGCTCATTTAGCCTCTCTTTATTCACAGGTTTGTGAATAATTCACATTTTAGTGAAGAGATAGAAAGCTGTAAAGGGCGACGGCTACGGAAATGGCGCTTACAATATAGGGCCATTTCGGGGTGGGCCGGGGTGGGGGCGGGTTTTCCAGCTTTTTTATCAGCTTTGGCAGTTTCAGATAAAGCTGGCGCACATCCGAGAGTGCGCGTTCAATCTGGGCGCGTATCGTATCTTCTGAACCTATCCAGCTGCTGGCTAATGGCCGGGCAAAATCCCACATATCTGCAGCTGGGTTCAGGCTTCTTGCCACCCCTTCGGCCATCATCATGGTTTTTTGCAGCAAATTAAATTGCGGCTGAATAGAAATTTCAAAGCGGGCAGAGATTTGCAGAATTTGCCCAAGGACAAGACCAAGCGAAATATCGCCAAGCGCCTTGCCAAGCACCGGATCAGCCACACTGCGCAAGCTTTGGGAAAAAGCCGCAAGAGAGACCGTATCATCCAGCATCCCGGCATCATAATGCAGGCGAGCTACCTCATCATAATTGCGGTTCAAAATCGCATCCAGAAGCCGGGCTAAAAACAGCCTGTCGGCAAAATCCAGCTGACCCATAATACCAAAATCAATCGGCACCAGCAGCCCGTCTGCGGTGACAAAAATATTGCCAGGATGCATATCGGCATGAAAATAGCCATCGCGAAAGACCTGATTGAAAAAACTGGTTGCGGCTGCTTCGGTGATTTTGCCGATATCATGTCCGGCCGCTTTGAGTGCGCTGACATTATCAATGCGTATGCCGTCTATCCATTCAATAACCAGCATATGGCTGTTGGTGCGTTCCAAATCGATATAGGGAATACGAATGCCCTTATCGCCAGCCATATTTTCTGCCAGCCGATTACCTGCTGCTGCTTCCATTCGCAAATCCAGCTCAATATCCGAGATATGTTCAAATTGCTGAACCGCGGTAACCAGCTTTAGCCGGCGCAATCCCGGGGCAACCGCCTCTACCAGACGCGCCATCGCCCGAAAAAAGCGCACATCGAGGCGCATTTGATGGGCAATGCCCGGGCGTAATATCTTTACCGCAACAATACGGCCATCTGGCAAGCGCGCTTTATGTACCTGGGCAATAGAGGCCGCCGACACAGCTGTTTCATTGAAATCGGCAAAAAGCTCGGAGACAGATTTCTGGCTGGTCTCTTCAATAATCTGGATAGCTTGTTTGCCGGAAAAAGGGGGCAGCCTGTCTTGTAGTTGACCCAGCGCGCTGGCCAATTCCGGGCCAATTAAATCTGCACGGGTGGCAAGGGCTTGTCCAAATTTGATAAAGCCGGGCCCAAGTGCCTGCAAGGCTTCACATAAGGCCTGGCCAGCATCCTTGCGTGCCTTGCTTCCAGTGATGAGGAAGTTCAGTATCGCCAGCACACGGCAAAACCAGCGAGGCAGCAAATCTATTTTGGCCAGATGCCCCAATACCCCGGCTCGGCCAAGAATAAAACCCGTGCGCGGCAAGCGCCATAACAGGATAAGGCTATCCATTAATCCAGCTTCCAGCCGGAATGAATGGCTGCAATACCGCCAGACAGGTTGCGGATACGGATCTGGCCAAATCCGGCTTCCCCAAAAGACGCGGCCAGCGCTTCGGGACGCGGAAACATACGGATAGATTCGGCCAGATAGCGATAGGCCGCTTCATCTTTGGCAATGTAGCGCCCCAATCGCGGCAAGGCCTGAAACGACCAGAAATCATAGAGCTTTGACAGAGCCTGATTATCGACATGAGAGAATTCAAGGCAGCAAAACCGCCCCCCGGGTTTCAGGATACGATAGGCTTGTGAAAGCGCAGCCTCGCGGTTTGTTACATTGCGAAGGCCAAAGGCAATGGTCACCCTGTCCACGCTGTTATCTGCTATTGGCAAGTCTTCTGCGCTGGCTTGTGTCCATGCCAGCTGGTCAGCATAGGCAACAAGATCGCGCCGCTTTTTGCCAGCGGCCAGCATATCAGGGTTTATATCGACAATATGGGCAGACCCGCCGCCGCGGCGCAAAAACCGCAAGGCGATATCGCCAGTCCCGCCTGCCAGATCCACCAGCCTTTGGGCCGGGCGCGGCGCCATCCAGTCCATCAGCGCATCTTTCCATAGCCGGTGAATACCCGCACTCATCACATCATTCATCAGGTCATAAGAAGGTGCAACAGAGGAAAACACCTCTCCTACCCGCGCCTGTTTCTGGCCGCGCGGCACTTCGGAAAACCCAAAATCAATCACATCCTTTTCGGATTGCGCTGTCACGTCAAAGCATCCTTATCTGGTCTGGTCTAATGATTATATCCTGTACGCATGATGGACAAGCTCGCTTCAGGCTGTAATTTATTTTCTTTTACCTGTATTACGTTCCAAACGGCAAGTTAGCCTTGCTGTGACGTTTATTGGAAATATCCATGAATCGCTGATACATCATGACTATAAAGAAGTTGCAAGGGAATTTGAAGAGTGCCGGAATTACCAGAGGTTGAAACGGTGCGTAGCGCGCTTGAACCTGTCCTGCAAGGCCAGCAGATCAGCACCGTTCGCCTTACGCGCCAGGATTTACGCTGGCCTCTGCCCCGAAATTTGCCCGAATCACTCACCGGCCAGAAATGCGGTCTGCCCTGGCGGCGCGGCAAATATATTTTGATCCCCCTTCTGCCGTCCGGCAAAACATTGCTTATCCATCTGGGTATGTCCGGGGCAATAAGGCTATATCAGCACCAGCCGGCGCAATTTGGAAAACATGATCATTTTTCTGTCGGACTGGCAGATGGGCAATGGTTTGTCTTTTCTGACCCGCGCCGCTTTGGTCATCTGGATTTGCTGGAGAGCGGCAAGGAAGAAGCCCACCCCCTATTGTCAGGGATGGGGGTAGAGCCCTTATCCAATCACTTTTCTTCTGCCTATCTGGACAGGGTTCTGGCCGCGCGCAAACAGCCGATAAAAACCGCCCTTCTGGATCAAAGGCTCATAGCGGGTCTTGGCAATATTTATGTCAGTGAAGCCCTGTTCAGAGCCGGGATTTCGCCGCGTAGACAAGCCCGCAATATTGTTGGCAAGCGCACAGAACGGCTGGTGCCTGCGATTCGCGCCACATTGACAGAAGCGATATCGGCTGGCGGGACAAGCCTGCGTGACCATATCCAGCCAGGCGGCGAAATAGGCTATTTTGTGCAGAACTTGAAGGTATATGGCCGCGAAGGTGCGGGCTGCCCGGTCTGTGATAAACCGATTAAAATGCTAAGACAGGGCGGGCGTTCCGGCTTTTACTGCCCCAATTGCCAGCGATAATATGCCTTTGGCTTAAGCAGCAGAAAGGACAAACATTAAAGCGCCATATTCAGCTAGTGCTGTCACGGGTCTGGTAGCTATTTGCCATCCGGCAAAAGGCCAAAAGCCGATACTGGCCATTTTTCATAAAATACTTGACCTATGTCAGCGTTTTCGCGTATCTTGCGCCATCTTTTGAATTGTTAAGTTAGGGAATAGCTTTATGGCTAATCATAAATCTGCGAAAAAGCGGATCATCCGCAATGCGAATCGCGCCGAGATCAATAAAAGCCGGATCAGCCGAATCAGAACGTTCATCAAGAAAGTTGAAAATGCTATCACTTCTGGCGACCAGGCCGCAGCGCAAACCGCATTAAAAGAAGCCCAGCCTGAAATTATGCGCGGCGTAACAAAAGGCGTTCTGCACAAAAACACCGCATCACGCAAGGTTAGCCGCCTGGCAGCACGGGTAAAGGCTGTTAGCGCCTAATCCTGCAAAAGGCTTTCTCATAGAATTTCAAAAAGGGCGCAGTGCTTCTGATGCCCTTTTTTGCTGTCCGGATTCGGATGTATCGCTTTATGCCGACCATATAATGGCCGCACAAATTGCATTTCAGGCCTCTTTTGGGACTCTTGCCGGCTGTGTTGCAGTCACCGCATTCGGATAGGTAGGCATCTGCTGGTGGATCGATAAATAGCAGTTAGCCAGCATTGTTCCCATGCTACTTTGATTCGTCTTTCCTAACTTATTATCTTCTCTTAAAAAAAAGAATAAGATCTGTCTTTGAACGCTTTTGACGTGCCTGACTGTCAAGGAAAAAAACTGCATAAAACCCAACTTTATTTTCATCAAATGGGCTTTTCGTGACTTGAAAGGCGCGGTCATTTCAGTTTACTTTGGG
>Ga0181590_10005494_pt1 | contig 10473 bp, 9 predicted proteins | sample 071ome_34_FD_132446 | JGI IMG/M metagenome (GOLD analysis project Ga0181590, IMG submission 132446) | Coastal salt marsh microbial communities from the Groves Creek Marsh, Skidaway Island, Georgia - 071411BT metaG (megahit assembly) | ecosystem: Environmental > Aquatic > Marine > Intertidal zone... | reverse complement strand
GCGCGGATCAGGCAGATGAACAGGAAGATCGTGCCGATCACAACGTGGAAGCCGTGGAAACCGGTCGCCATAAAGAAGTTCGCACCATAGATGTTGCCAGAGAAGCCAAAGGCTGCGTGGCTGTATTCGTATGCCTGAAAAGCGGTGAAGATCAGACCCAAAGCAACCGAAATGATCAAGCCCCACTTGATGTCGTTACGGTTGTTTTCATGCGCCAGAGCGTGGTGTGCCCAAGTTGCGGCTGCACCCGAGCACAGCAGGATCAGGGTGTTGATCAGCGGCAGGTGGAATGGATCGAAAGTTTCGATGCCAACCGGAGGCCAAACGCCGTCTTTCAACGGGCTTTCGGGGCCCATCGGGTAAAGGGCGTGCTTGAAGAAGCTCCAGAACCAAGCCGAGAAGAACATGACTTCCGACATGATGAACAGGATAAAACCGTAGCGCAGGCCGATGCGCACAACCGGTGTATGATCGCCGGCGAACTCTTCGTTCACAGTTTCAGCCCACCAGCCGAACATGACGTAAAGAACCGCTACAAAGCCGATCAGGAAGATCCACGGACCATTGTCGTGGAACATCTGAACCGCTCCGAAAAGCATTACAAACGCCGCGACCGCGCCCAGTAGGGGCCAGATCGACGGGGTCAGGATGTGATAGTCGTGATTTTTTTCGTGCGCCATCGCGTGTCCCTCAGTTGGAGGTTAGTTTAGTTTCGTTGTTGTTTCGGTCGTTGCCGGGGAGACATAGTCCTCGGGAACGTCGATCTCATGAAATGTGTATGAGAGCGTGATGTGTTTGGCAAACTTTGCGTCACGATCATCCACAATTTCGGGGTCTACATAGAAGCTTACCGGCATCTGAACCCGCTCGCCGGGTTGCAGAACCTGCTCTTCAAAGCAGAAGCAATCAATCTTCACAAAGAAGCTGCCTGCGTCGTAGGGAAATACGTTGTAGTTGGCTGATCCCGCTACAACGCGGTCGGTGGGGTTGTAAGCCTCGTAAAAGGCCAAGCCGGTTTCGCCGATTTTTATGTCCATTTCACGCTCGACAGCTTTGAATTCCCACGGCATGTCGCGGGTTTTCGAGGCATCGAACTTTATGGTCATGATCTGATCCAAAATCACGTCCGACCCTTGGTCTGACGTGCTGGTCGTGCCGCCAAAGCCGGTGACGCGGCAGAAAAGATCATACAGCGGAACCGATGCCCAAGCTAGCGATCCCATAATGAAGATCACGGCCAGAAGCTGCCAGACCGTCTTGGTTTTAGCCGAATTGCTATGCTCGGTTGCCATCGTCATTGCGAGGCCTCCGAAGTTGGCACGCCTGCTGCCGGGTAATCCTGACGGCTGACCTTGGCGATTGTCAGACCAAACACGATCAGAATGAACGCGCCTAATGTCAGGCCAACGCCCAGATTGCGACCAAAGCGGCGTTTGTGCAATTCGTGGGGTTCGTGGAATCTCATATCACCAGCCCCCCAATCCGAATGGCGCCAAGGCAGCTTCGCCCATCAGCGCGCCGAAATGCACGAACAGGAACAGCAAAGACAGTTTGAAAAACTTGCGTTCTGCAAGATAGTTGTCTTCTTCCGCGGCCGCATCGTCACGGCGCCAAATCTGGAAAGCCCCGCGAATGAACAAGGCGTTCAGAACTACTGCAACGGTCATATAGAGCGGCCCACCGATCGACGTGAAGCCAGCGGCCAGACACACGGCTGCAAGAATAAAGGTGTAGACCAGAATGTGCAGACGGGCCGATTTGCGGCCATGTGTTACGGTCAGCATCGGAACGTCGGCATCGCCGTAATCAGACTTGGTGAACAACGCCAGCGCCCAGAAATGCGGCGGGGTCCACATGAAGGTGATCATGAACATCAGAACCGATTCGATGCTGACGCCACCAGTAGCGACCGCCCAGCCGATCATCGGAGGAAACGCGCCAGCCGCGCCACCGATCACGATGTTCTGCGGGGTCGAGCGTTTGAGCCACATTGTGTAGATCACAACGTAGAAGAAAATCGTAAATGCCAGCAAAAGCCCAGCAAATACGTTGGCCGCCAAGGCCAGCATAACCACTGCAAAGGCCGACAGGGTGATACCGATGGCCAGCGCTTCGGATTCCTCGACCTTACCGGACGGGATCGGACGCTTTTGCGTACGCTTCATCTTGCGGTCGATGTCGGCATCCCACCACATGTTCAGAGCGCCCGAGGCGCCACCGCCAACGGCGATAAACAAGATCGAGGCAAAAGCAACGAACGGGTGCACTGGGTTTGGTGCGACCAGCAAACCGACCAGCGCAGTGAAGACCACCAGCGACATTACGCGCGGCTTCAAAAGCGCGAAATAGTCGCCAAAACTGGCCTCGCCCTCGTGAATACGTGTGTTGATCGATGCGTCGCTCATGATCGTCCTGCTTTTGGTTGCCCCGTTTCAGGGGGCAGATAGTGCCCGCCGAAGCGGGCACCACAGAAGATTAGTTCAGTGCGGCAATCTGGTACGAACCGTCGCTGCCAGCATCTGCGTATTCGTCAATCGCGCCCTTCAGCCAGTCTTCGTAGACTTCTTCAGACACGACTTTGACGGTGATCGGCATATAGGCGTGGTCCTTGCCGCAAAGCTCGGAACACTGACCGAAGTAAACGCCTTCTTTTTCAGCTTTGAACCACAGTTCCGCCAAACGTCCAGGAACACCGTCCTGCTTCACACCAAAGGCTGGAATGGTCCAGCTGTGGATCACGTCTGCTGCGGTCACCTGCATGACGATGGTCTTGCCGACCGGAACAACAACGGCGGTGTCGGTGGCCAGCAACCACTGCTCTTCAGAGTAGCCGTAATCCGCGAGCTCGTCTTTCTGCAGCAGGAAGCTTTCGAAACCAAAGTCATGGTCAACATACTCGTAACCCCAATACCACTGGTAGCCGGTGACCTTGATGGTCACGTCGGCCTCGGGGATCTGCTGCTGTTTAAACAGGGTCGGAACCGAAACCGAACCGATTGCGATCAGGATGATGATCGGGATGATTGTCCAAGCAACCTCGATTGGCGTGTTGTGCGAAAAAGTCGCCGGTGTGGGATTTGCACGGGCATTGTGGCAGATGATCACCCAAGCCAGTAGCGCAATCACAAACACACAGATTGCTGTAATGATGACCAGCAAAAAGCCGTCCAGCCACTGAAGGTCGCGCGCCAGTTCGGTTGCGGCGGGCTGGAAGCCCAAACCACCCGGTGTCGGCTGGCCGATGATTTCAAGACCTTCCTGCGCAGTTGCAGGCATGGCCACTAATGCGGCCATCAGGCCCAGAAGTTTCGTCAGAAGTCGCATGTTTCACCCTGATCGGTTATTAACTTAATTCCCAAACGGCACTCCTGACGGAATCCCGTTGTGTTGTCGGCAGGAGAAACCATATTCTAGAGCGCGGGACAAGAAATAAGCTTGCGGCAAACGGACGCTTTTCTTGATTTAGATCAAAATTCCCGCTTGGAGGCATGATGACAGACGCAAAATTTCGCCCTTTTGACAATAATTTACCCTTCGATGATGCCCTAAAAGTGCTTCAGTTGGCCACAAACGGCGCCGACGACGGTGAAATTTTTGTTGAACGCAAACGCGCCGAAATGCTGGCTTTTGACGACGGACGCCTGAAAATGGCCAGTTACGACGCCTCGGAAGGCTTCGGATTACGGGCGATTAAAGGCGAAGTGGCAGGGTATGCGCATTCGACCGATGTGTCATTGGCGGCGCTCGAGCGTGCCTCTGACACTGCACGGCTGGCGGTTGGCAATGGTGGTGGAACGCTTGCCATGGCACCGGAACGGGCTGGTCCTGCGCTTTATAGTGACCGTGATCCGATTACCGACGCCTCGTTTCCGGTCAAAGTCGACACCTTGCGCGAGATTGACGCCTATGCCCGCGAAAAAGATTCGCGGGTCGTTCAAGTGTCGGCATCCATAGCAGCAGCACTGCAAGAGGTCGCGATTCTGCGCCCCGACGGAACCCTATTGGAAGACATTCGCCCGATGGTTCGCCTGAATGTCTCGGTCATCGTCGAGGAAAACGGACGCCGCGAAACGGGATCGCACGGTGGTGGCGGGCGCGTTGCCCTGAACGGCTATCTCGCACCTGAAAGCTGGAAGGCAACCGTGGACGAAGCGCTGCGCATTGCTCTGGTAAATCTTGACGCCGTCCCTGCCCCTGCTGGCGTGATGGACGTTGTCCTTGGCCCCGGATGGCCCGGCATTCTGCTGCACGAGGCCATCGGCCACGGGCTGGAAGGTGACGCCAACCGCAAAGGCGCAAGCGTATTTGCGGGATTGATGGGTCAACGCATTGCCTCTGAAGGTGTGACTGTTGTCGATGACGGCACGATTGCAGATCGTCGCGGTTCGATCACGATTGATGACGAGGGCACGCCTTCGAGCCGCACCACGTTGATCGAGGACGGAATTCTTGTGGGCTTCATGCAAGACCGCCAGAATGCCCGCCTACTTGGGGTGGCCCCCACAGGCAACGGACGGCGCGAAAGCTATGCACATGCGCCGATGCCACGTATGACCAACACGATTATGTTGGATGGAGACACAAACCCCGACGATTTGGTCAGCGATATGCGCGACGGCATTCACGCCGTGGGATTCGGGGGCGGACAGGTTGATATCACCAACGGCAAGTTCGTGTTCTCGTGCACCGAGGCCTATCTGGTCAAAGACGGTAAACGCGGGGCGCCTGTGAAAGGGGCGACCTTGATTGGCGACGGAGCAACGGCTTTGAAGCAGATTCGCGCCTTGGGCAACGATCTGGCGTTGGACCCGGGCATGGGAACCTGCGGCAAGGCCGGCCAATGGGTGCCGGTCGGTGTGGGCCAACCCAGCGTGCTGATCGGCGGGCTGACTGTAGGTGGGGCTGGATAAATAAGTTTGGGTTACGGCCTATTAACCAAGCGGCGCTACACCTGATTCCGCAATCAGGCGAGGCTGCGATGTCCGGAACCCCAATTTCTTCCAACCATCCCCCACTCCCACCCACCACGGAAGATGACCGGATCTCGTGGCTTCGTCTGTTGCGCTCGCGGCGTGTGGGAATAGCCACGTTTTACCGGCTGATGTCCGAACACGGATCGGCAGCTTCGGCTTTGGACGCTTTGCCGGAAATCGCGCGGGCAGCGGGTGTGGAAAACTACGCCCCCTGTTCCGAAGATGCGGCGCACGCGGAACGACGCCTCGGCCAAAAGGTCGGGGCGTCGCTGTTATTCATCGGTCAGCATGCCTATCCGAAACGCCTGTTGGATTTACCGGACCCGCCCCCAATGCTGTGGGTGCGGGGACAGATCGACATTCTGAACACCGACATGATCGCGCTTGTGGGGGCACGCAACGCCTCGTCCCTTGGCACGCGGATGGCGCGGAAACTGGCCTCTGATCTGGGTATCGCGGGGTATCGCGTGGTGTCAGGTTTGGCGCGGGGCGTTGATACTGCCGCCCATCTGGGCAGTCTGCAATCTGGCAGCGTGGGCGTTCTGGCGGGCGGAATCGACGTTATCTACCCCGCTGAAAACACAGGGCTTGCGGCGGACATTCTTAAATTCGGCGCGCTGATCTCGGACCAACCCGTCGGCACCATCCCGCAAGCGCGGCACTTCCCTTTGCGAAACCGCCTGATCTCGGGCCTGTCCCACAGCGTAGTGGTGGTTGAAGCCGCCACAAAATCCGGCAGCCTGATTACTGCCCGGAACGCTTTGGATCAGGGGCGCGATGTGTTGGCGGTTCCGGGGCATCCGATGGACAGCCGCGCGTCGGGATGCAACATTCTGATTCGCGACGGGGCAACGCTGGTGCGGTCTGCAGCAGACGTGCTTGAGACACTTTCGCTAGAAGCCCAAGCGCCCATCCAAAAAACTCTGTCTCTGGATGTGCCCGAAACCGCACCTAAAAAGCCCAAGCCGCGCAGCCTGCGCGAAACAGCGGCGCTGCACAGCCAAATCCTGAGCCGCCTTAGCCCCTCGCCTATTGCCGAAGACCTGTTGATACGGGACCTTCGGGCAACTTCTTCGCAGGTCTCACCCGCACTAACCGAACTTGAATTGGACGGTCGGATCAAGCGCCACACGGGTGGGCTTTTGTCGTTGTGCCCCTAGGTCAACCTGCCAAGGCCCTGAAAAACTTATTTCAAGATAGGCAAAAGCGTATGTTGACAAACCACCCCGCCCGACGACATTTTCCGCCGCCATACACATTTACATGAATTAAGAGTTGGAATCGCATGCCCGTCGTTGTTGTCGAGTCGCCCGCAAAGGCCAAAACCATCAACAAATATCTGGGCAGTGATTACACCGTTCTGGCATCCTACGGCCATGTGCGCGACCTGCCGCCCAAGGACGGGTCAGTCGATCCCGACCATGACTTCGAGATGACCTGGGAAGTTGGCAACGACTCGCGCAAGCACGTCAAAGCCATTGCCGACGCGCTGAAAGATGATGACGCACTAATCCTTGCCACCGACCCCGACCGCGAGGGCGAGGCGATCAGCTGGCACCTGCAGGAAGCCCTGACAAAACGCCGCGCGATCAAGAAATCCACCGCTGTCAGCCGCGTAACTTTTAACGCGATCACCAAATCCGCCGTCGCCGAGGCTATGAAAAATCCCCGTCAGGTCGATACCCCGCTGGTCGAGGCCTATCTAGCCCGACGTGCTTTGGATTATCTGGTGGGCTTCAAACTGTCTCCGGTGTTGTGGCGCAAATTGCCAGGCGCACGATCCGCCGGGCGCGTGCAATCGGTCTGCCTGCGTCTGATCGTCGAGCGCGAGATGGAGATCGAGGCGTTTAACCCGCAAGAGTACTGGACGGTTAAAGCCCTGCTGAAGACTCCGCGAGGTCAGGAATTCGAGGCACGTCTTGTCACCTTAGCCGGTGACAAGCTGGACAAGTTCGATCTGTCGAACAGCACGCAGGCCGAAATGGCCATTCAAGCGATACAAAGCCGTGATTTGAAGGTCAGCGCAGTTGAAGCCAAGCCCGCCAACCGCAACCCCTCGGCGCCGTTTATGACTTCGACCCTACAACAGGAAGCCAGCCGCAAGTTCGGCATGGGCGCGCGTCAGACAATGAACGCCGCCCAGCGCTTGTACGAAGCCGGACACATTACATATATGCGAACCGACGGCATCGACATGGCCCCCGAAGCGGTGATGGCCGCCCGCGATGCGATCAAGGAACGCTATGGCGACGACTATGTGCCGAACAGCCCGCGCATGTACAAAAACAAGGCCAAGAACGCGCAAGAAGCTCACGAATGTATCCGCCCGACGGATATGCGCCGTGATGCACCCAGCCTGCGCCTGACAGATGCGGACCAGCGCAAGCTTTACGATCTGATCTGGAAGCGCACGATTGCCTGCCAAATGGCTGCGGCCCGTCTGGAACGGACCACCGTGGACATCATCAGCGATGACGGACAGGTCGGTCTGCGTGCCAATGGTCAGTTGGTTCTGTTTGACGGCTTTATGAAGGTCTACGAAGAAGGCCGCGATGATATGGTCGATGACGACGACAAGCGCTTGCCGCAGCTGATGCAGGGCGACAAAACCGCCAAGCGCGACATCCAGCCCGAGCAGCACTTTACCCAACCTCCACCACGCTACACCGAAGCGACGCTTGTGAAACGGATGGAGGAGCTAGGCATCGGGCGACCCTCGACCTATGCCAGCGTGATCACCACGATTCAGGATCGCGAGTATGTCCGCAAAGACAAGAACCGCTTGTTCCCCGAAGATAAGGGGCGGATCGTTACGATCTTCTTGCTGAACTTCTTCCGTAAATATGTGGGCTACGAGTTCACCGCCCAACTGGAAGAGCAGTTGGACAATGTGTCAGCGGGCGACGAAAACTATAAAGACGTGCTTGGCCATTTCTGGCGCGATTTCTCGACGGCGATTGCGGAAACGTCTGAACTGCGCATCACCGAAGTTCTGGATGTGCTGGACGATGCCCTTGCGCCTCAACTTTATCCGCCGCGCGAAGACGGCAGCGATCCGCGCACCTGCCCCAAGTGTGGTGCGGGTCAATTGCATCTGAAAACCTCTCGAACTGGTGGGTTTGTCGGCTGTGGCAACTACCCCGAATGCACCTACACCCGACCCATCGCCGGAGAGGGCGCTGAAGGTGATGAACGGGTGCTGGGCGAAGACAACGGCGATGAAATCCACCTCAAATCGGGCCGTTTCGGACCGTACGTCCAACGTGGAGAGCCGACCCCAGAAAACAAAAAGCCGCCTCGGGCGTCTCTGCCCAAAGGCTGGAGCAAGGACGACATGGACCTTGAAAAGGCCCTGACGCTTTTGTCCCTGCCCCGCGAAATTGGCATGCACCCCGAGGGTGGCATGATCACCTCGAACTTCGGACGGTTCGGGCCGTATGTGATGCACCAGCTGCCGGATGAGGCAAAACCCGTCTACGCCAATGTCAAAGACCCGAACGACGTTTTCGAGATTGGCATGAACCGCGCTGTGGAAATTCTGGCCGAAAAACGCGCCAACCCCGGTCGGCGCGGAGGCGGTACGGCGGCAAAGCCGTTGAAAGAGTTGGGCGAGCATCCAGAAAGCGGCGGTCCGGTGAATGTCATGGAGAGGCGCTACGGACCTTATGTCAAATGGGAAAAGGTCAACGCAACCCTGCCCAAGGACGTTAAGGCCGAAGATGTGACCATGGACATGGCCGTGGCATTGATCGCAGAAAAGGCCGCAAAGAAGGGCGGCAAGAAAAAAGCCCCTGCCAAGAAGAAGGCGGCCACCAAAAAAGCTTCTAGTAAATAGACCAAGCTCTTCATAAGCTTTCCCGATAATATTGCGGGGGAGCTTGGTTTTGTTAAAATCAACTATCGTTCCGGTCGTCTCGGCCGGTATTTGGATTTCTGTGTCCGAGTTTTTCGAAACGAAGTGCTGATTAAGGGGCTTTGGGTCGATCATTACGCCTCACTCGGACTGGTATTTCCGGGCGAGCCGATTAACAGTTTGGTCTGGGGGCTATGGTCCATGGTATTTTCGGCTTGTATCCATGTGATGCTGAAACGGTTCAGCTTTTGGGAAACGCTGGCGCTTGCATGGACGGTAGGATTTCTGATGATGTGGCTGGTCACCGGCAACATGGCCGTACTGCCTTTTGGTATATTGCCAATAGCTGTGCCGCTTAGCCTGCTGGAAGTCGCTATTGCTATCGGGATATTACGGCGATTTGCCCCGAAAGAGTCATATAAGTAGGACTACCTATTCAGGGCTGAATTGGCCTGCATTTCATTGACTCCGCACCTGTGAACAGCCCATATCCGTTTCAAGTATTTCACTTACAGGAGGGCTTTATGGGAAAAGTCTATGCAAATGCCGCCGAGGCATTGGACGGTATCCTGCACGACGGCATGCTGATTGCCTCGGGTGGGTTCGGACTAAGCGGTATTCCGGAGTTGCTGTTGCAGGCGATCAAGGAAAGCGGCGTTAAGGATCTGACCTTTGCTTCGAACAACGCCGGCATCGATGATTTCGGCATCGGGATATTGTTGCAAACACGACAGGTCAAGAAAATGATCTCGTCTTATGTTGGCGAGAACGCAGAGTTCATGCGCCAGTATCTGTCGGGCGAGCTGGAACTGGAGTTCACGCCTCAGGGCACCTTGGCCGAGCGTATGCGCGCAGGTGGTGCGGGCATCCCGGGGTTCTACACCAAAACCGGCGTGGGCACTGTAATTGCTGAAGGCAAAGAAGTGAAAGAATTCGACGGTCAGGACTATATCCTTGAGCGCGGAATTTTCGCGGACCTTGCCATCGTGAAAGCATGGAAGGCCGACACCACTGGCAACCTTGTGTTCCGCAAAACCGCCCGCAACTTTAACCCGCCCGCCGCAATGTGCGGCAAAATCTGCGTGGTCGAGGTGGAAGAGATTGTCGAACCTGGCACTTTGGACCCCGACAACATCCATCTTCCGGGCGTCTACGTGCATCGAATCATCACCGGCACGCACGAAAAGCGGATCGAACAGCGCACCGTGCGCAAGCGGGAGGAAGCATAATGGCTTGGGATCGCAATCAAATGGCCGCGCGAGCGGCGCAAGAACTAGAAGACGGTATGTATGTGAACCTTGGCATCGGCATTCCGACGCTGGTGTCTAACGATATTCCCGAAGGTATGACCGTAACCCTGCAATCGGAAAACGGCATGCTGGGCATGGGTCCGTTCCCCTACGAAGGCGACGAAGACCCTGATTTGATCAACGCAGGCAAGCAAACGATCACCGAGCTGCCGCATTCGGCATACTTCGACAGTGCGACAAGCTTTGGCATGATCCGCGGTGGCAAGATCGCAATGGCGATCCTTGGCGCAATGGAAGTTGCCGAAAACGGCGATCTGGCCAACTGGATGATTCCGGGCAAACTGGTCAAAGGCATGGGTGGCGCGATGGATCTGGTGGCCGGTGTGGGCCGCGTGAT
>Ga0181590_10005491_pt1 | contig 10475 bp, 14 predicted proteins | sample 071ome_34_FD_132446 | JGI IMG/M metagenome (GOLD analysis project Ga0181590, IMG submission 132446) | Coastal salt marsh microbial communities from the Groves Creek Marsh, Skidaway Island, Georgia - 071411BT metaG (megahit assembly) | ecosystem: Environmental > Aquatic > Marine > Intertidal... | reverse complement strand
TTGTTTAAAAACTGTTTTAATTTAGTGCTGTCAGTTTCAGCACGTATTTTGCCCACTGTGTCGCCCTGTGATGGGTCATCATTTGTTTCTTCTGTTTCGCCTGGTGTGCTTTGTCTTTTGAGACTGTCATAGATAGTTGACTTGCGTTTATTAAATTCTTGATAGTCATCATCTTCTGCAAGATCTCTAATACGCAAACTGTCTACATCAAACTCTAGATCTACTTTTGCACCCACACCGCTTGAACTTCTAGTTTTCATTAACTGTATTTGATAGCGTCCACGCTCACGCATTGCTCTGCTTGTAAAGATACCAATCACATTATCTGCTGTTTGGATCTTACTCAATCCACCTGATATGTGCGAATGATCAAATTCAATTTCTTCTACAGCACCTCTGTTTAACTGTGCCGCTGTTACAAACACTGTGTTCAATTCCATTGCCAAGTTACGCAGTTCTTCTGACACATATTTGTCTTTGATAAACAAGTTCTCTGCACTTACTTTTGCACCATTTGGCATCAGCAGATCCAAATAGTCAATCAATAGTACATCAACTTTCTTGCCTGTTTTAATTTCATATTCTTTGATGTAACTTCTAATGTCATTTGGCGTTTTACCACTTGGCATATATTTGACTTGGAATGCACCTGACTTCTTGCCAATCATTTTGACTTTCATTTCAACATCATCGATATTCTTAAATATATCTCTCGTTGGAATGTCAGTTACCATTGCGTCTACACGCATACTAACCAAGTTCTCAGAAAGTTCAAGTGTTAGATACAACACATTCATTCCAATGCTTGCCCAGTTTACACCTAAGTTTGCCAAGAACAAACTCTTACCTGCACCTGAACCACCTGCAAAAATATTCAGTTCGCCTCTGTTGAATCCACCAAACAATTTCTTATCTAAACTTGCCCAACCTGTGCTTACCTGTCCGTTGTTGTCTTTGATTGCTTCAAGTCTGCTTTTAGGATCTGCCCAATAGTCTGTACCAAGATCTTTTTGCAGTCCAATTTGTACAGCCTTCTTGACCAAGTCTTCAACCGGGCCATACTCGCCTTTTTCAAGCAAGTCTGCACCTTTGAGTATTGCCGCTTCTAATGCTTTATGCCTACTGAAAGTTTCAAACTCAATCAAAAGCCAATCATAGTGTTCTTCTTTGAGCTGTCCTGGATCTTTGAAATCAGCTTTTGTTGCGGCATTGATCATATCAAATGTAGGCATAGCATTATGCTCAGATACATAGTCATCTAAGAATTTTGCAGCGTCTTGCAGTCTTCTATCAAACGCAAGTGGATTGAATACAGTTTGACATCTAACAAATGTTTCAGCATCTGTTAGCATCATTTCTAGATATAACTTTTGTATATCATAACCGTAATCAGTATTTTGTCTTGTCATGTACAAACCTTTATTTTATACATTGTAGCAAATTCTTGAGCATCTGTCAAGTTATTTACTATGGGGTTTCCTTTAATATTGAGCGAAGTATTTAACAGCATCGGACATCCTGTGGCCTCATACCAGGCTTCTAACAGTCTCCGTATTCCGCTATTGTCTTTTGGTACCACTTGGACTCTGGATGTACCGTCGAAGTGAGTGATGGCAGGATACAGGTCTGGATGTTTGCAACGGGCGGTAAACTGCATATAACTATTTGCTGGCCCGTCGAACTGTTCGGCAACATGCTCGCTGAGCACCGCAGGTGCAAATGGTCTAAATGACTGTCTACGTTTAATTTTGTTGACCCTGTCTTTGATGTCTGCTCCTCTAGGGTCTGCAAAAAGACTGCGATTACCAAGAGCACGAGGACCGTATTCAGCCCTACCGTTAGCAACTCCACATATGCCGGTGGCTTTGAGCTCTTTGATTGTTTCTTCAACTGGGTATTCTCCTTCTATATTATAGCCCGTATACACATGATCCATTTTCATGTGTTCTTTTTTGTGGGCCAGGACTGCACCTATTGCACTCCCTGCATCTCCTGGATTAGGCATAATCCAAATGTTATCAAAATACTTATAGGCTAGATGATTTGCACTACAGTTTAGAGCGCACCCTCCCATGATAACTAAATTTTTACTGTTAGTATTTTGTTTACACCATTGTAAAATGTTATCAAAGATTGTTTCATATACCCATTGTGTACCTGCCGCTATATTAAAATTGTGATCGTCGTTTAACTCTGGTCTCCACCAATTGCACCCTCTGTGTAAGTTGTGTTTAAACTTAATAGGTAAAGTTTTGCTTTCAAAAAAATCATGCATAATTTGATGACGGTATACTCTACTATCACCATATGCCGCCATGCCCATAAGAATATATTCATCTTCATTTGCTTTTAAACCAATACGTTGAGTCATAGCACTATACCATAATCCTACAGAGTGTGGATACCCTTGACTATAAATCTTCTTAAGTTTGTTACCCTTGCCTGTCCAAACAGTTAGGCTTTCAAATTCTCCAATGCTGTCAATACATACGACAGTAGCATCACTAAAAGGACTAGTATAATAACCTGCGGCAGCATGGCTATGATGGTGACCAGTATACCTAATAGGAGCAGTAATGCCGTACCCTTTAAGATACTGTTTAATATTGTTTTCATTATAGAGCCACCCTTGTCCTGCTCTAAGTTGTCTAAGAGTTTTTCTAAAGGGTCTTTCATACCAAATAACTTCATCAGGTTCTCCCCATCTTCTTGCGTAGTCTAATATTCCTTTATTAAGATGTGCGTCATTCTTTACGCCACTGAAGCGTTCACTATGACTAGCAAACTCTAGTCCGTCTTCAGTGAATACTGCTAGAGCAGCATCATGACTATTAGCAGATATTCCCCATGTTATCATTTGTATATAAAAGGATCTTTTTCTCTTAGTTGTTTAATTTTTTGTTTATGATTTTTATATGCAGAAATTTCATTCCATACTTTATGAAGTATATAAAACCAAACACTGTTAATTGCAGGTTCTACTATTGCAACTGCGCCAGCTTCCCATATACTTGCTCCAGTCATTAGTTTTACAACTAACATTGCTATTAAAATATGGCCTATGAAAAATACAAATGCAAGAGTAATACTATCGCTGTTTTTGATTGCTTGCCACAATCCGTTCCTTATTTCTGTCATGCATATTCCTTCTTCCTGAACCAAGTCTTGGCTCGTAACCTAATCTTAACTGCTGATGTTTCAGCAGCACTGACTATGCTATGTAATGCATAGAGACGTCCGTGTTTTTGCACAGCATCACCTACATCGTTAATATCACTTGTCCACTCGGGCATACTAACACCCCAGCCAAGTTCTATAGCTTGCTCAACAAGTTTAGCGCCTGCATCATCTCTGTCAGGTACAACTATCACCGGTCTGTTTAAACTATTAATTAGCAGAGATTGTTGATCTTTTATTTCGCTGCCAAGCAATGCTACACCTTCTACATGTATAGCATCGACCGGACCTTCTGTTACTACAACAAAAACTTTGTTTTCTCTTTGTTCGTCTATGTTAAAAACATAGCCAGGTTGTTGTTCACTGAGATACTTAGGTTTTTTATCTTTCTTTACAGTACGTGCGGTCCAGCCCACAACTTCGCCTTTGTTGTAAAAAGGAATAATAATTCTGTCTCTGTAACCAAGTTCAGGAGTCCAATGGAAGTTGTAATCGTCAACATATAAATCTCTCTGCTTCATGTATTCAAACACTGCTACAAGATTCGGATCAACACCTGTAGGTTCAAGAGCACAATAGTCTGCCCAATTATTTACAGGCCTTGCACTTGCCGGTAACGGCACAGTGTTAAACTTAGGTAATGCTACCAATCGCTGTTGTATCTCTGTGCCTTCGTTTTCTTGCATTACCTGTAGTGCAAGTTTGTTGATAACGTCATCAGGTGCGTTCATCCACTGTAGTAGTTTACGCATCTTGTGTGAAAGATTACGTCCTGGTTGCCATGAGGCTTTGAAGCCACAGTTGAAACAGTGATAACTTACACCTTCTGTACCATTTGAAATTAATCCGCCACGCTGTCTTGTATCTGCACTTGTGCCATTGTGATGACAGCAAGGTGCATTAAACGAAGTCCAACCACTTGGGGTAGTCTTACGCTTTGAAGGCAAATATGCTGTTAGTGTTTCCAAGACAATACTCATAGTTTAAGTATAGCAAACTATGTTTAGATTGTCAACTAGTTTCTTACCAATATTTTGGATATTGTATTTGTAGGACTTGCTGTGGTTTTAAATCTCAAGTGGCTAAACACACCATTAAAGTTTACAGGCTTTGGTTCAGTTTCGTTGCTTAAACTTACGGTTGCAATATCAGCCCAGTTGGTATTATCAGTCACTTGGTTTTCAAGTGTTGCTTGTACAACTACATCACCTACATAACTGTCTGAATATACTGCGGCTGTGTGTAGAGCTTCATTTCCATTAATTGCAGGTTCTGCACTAATGCTTTCACTGATCCAATAGTTGTCGCTGTCGTCTCCTGCTACACCTAATTCTTCTGTAAATTGAGTTAGACTGTAAGATGATTTAGGACCCGGAAATGCATAACTGTCTACAAATATTGTACCATTGTTATCAAAATGGCTGTCGACATATGTAAGAGTTTTAGTGCTATTGCTGTCCACTAGATATATGTTATATTTTAAATATTGTTGTTTAATATTTAATAAATCATTTTATGTAACTGTAACAGTAAACATACCACGGCTAGCACTGCTATCGTCTAATTGTTGTATACTACCATCATGTTCGATTACAAGATTATTATTTTCATCGTATGCTACAAACTTAGGTGTGTAAGCTGCAACATTTATAGGTTTCTGATCTGCATTAAGCAGTCTAAATTGAAGCACATTATCTATGCCTCTATATACATGTAATTGTCTTTGATACACTGGTCTATACTCCGTGACGAATCCTGCGTCATTTGCTATTATTGTTACTTTATTATTTACTAAATATCTAGGTGTAAACTGCATATACATATTTATCGGAAACAATGTTAAGAAAAGAAATAGAAGAAAATTATCCTTTTATAAGCGTAGTAACTTACGGTGGGCAAGAATACGTAGGGATAATAACGAATCAAGACCAATTTGTAACATCAATGCTTGTTTATTCTAATCTAAGATCATTAGAAGAGAAGAAGCATTTTTTGACCTTAGGCGAAACTTGGTGGTACGAATCTAATAGATTAATACCAATTAATATATTCTTAAGAAAAGATATAGAACCTATTAAGTATTGTCTGATCACAATGAATTCAAAAGATGTTAAAGTAAGTCTAGGCCCTACAGTAAATTTAAACAATCTATCTATCAAAAGAGTAAAAAGAAAGAACGTACAACTAATAAGAAAACCTAAGCGTTAGAAACCCAAACATTATTAGGTCCAACATCATAGTTGACAATTAGTTCTTTTACTGCCCTATTAACTCCGGGAAAATCAATATCATGTCCTGTTAGAAAGCCGTTGTCATTTAATTTATCACGATAGGCAAGTATGTCTGCTTTACATCCATTATAACTGTGATCACCATCTATAAAAATTAAATCAACCGTTGGTGTTTGATCTGCTACCTTAGAACTATTTCCTTGTATAGGTATTAATCTATTACCATATTTTTCTTTGACCGATTGGTTATAAAATTGCGAAATCTGTAAATCAATTCCATATATAGTTAATCTAGGACAGTTATCTAGTAAAAAGAAAGTTGTTCGACCGTCTCGCACTCCAACTTCGATCATTGTTGTAAAATTATTAGATTCAATCAAATGTCTTAAAAAATATTTTCGATTGTTCTTACCAGACCAATCTATGGTCATTGGAACTCTTAATAGGTCATTTCTTCTTGGCATTCAATTGCTCGCATAATAGATTCATATGTACAACACAAGCTATTGCATAAGATACTGCATGTGCTTTTTTAAAATAGTAACTACCGTCGGCAGGTTTAGTCCAAACAGTCTTTAGTATAGTCGTCCAACTTTCGTTCACGAGGTGTCTTTTTGCTGGACGTATTATTGCGAGCACTGCGGCCAGTTGTTCGACGTTGGTTGGCTTCAGTTTCCTGCAAACGTCTCCGTGCCCTTGCAGATGAAATACGTTGTCCACGAATTCGTCGTGTGTCAGTAGATCCCATATAGGTTCAGTCTCCATAAGTTTTTGTAAATGATTTTCATCACGTATATCTTTATAGATAGATACATTTAAAAAATCTAGTTTAAAGTAACCCCTGTCTTCTGCTATTTTATAATCAAGTGTTGAAATATTATCAACTGGATTGTGAGGTACTTCTGTGACATAGACACCAGTATTATGTTTTTTCCCTGTGTCAAGCCGAGCAACACGATGTTGTATCTTGTCAAGTATTAAATCTCTATCTGCAAAATCTATGTCAATATCAGGCATCAAATTTACCTATATAATTTAAATTTAAAACTACTCTACGATTAACATTAGTACAACTAGTACCAGTATGTTTCATTGTAGAAGGAAATGTTACTAAGCGATTTTCTACACTTTCTATTTTTGTGCCATCTTCAAACTTAGAGTAACCATTATTATTTGTTAGATAAAAAATTGCAGTAGTACATAGTTTTGCAAAGTCATAAGGTTCTATATCCATATGCATACCGTGCTCTATAATTTCTTCACTAGCAAAAGTTGTATTTGCTTTTGCTCTTACAAAAATTTCCATTGGTAAATTATCAAGTAAAGGTGCAATTATTGGGAGAGCATCACTCATAACACCTGGAGAAGCATAAAATAAATGTGTCATTTGAATATTATATTTTATCGGAATATCTGTTGAATCGGGTCTAATTACGTTTCCAACATTCCATGAAAAAGTAGGCGACAATATTTTATCTTGCATTTCTTTAAACTGAAATTTATTCATAAAATCGTCGAATACTTTTACATCTGTCATTTATAATTTACCTTCTTCTCTTAACTTAGCTCTAATTTGTGTAGCACTAATATTGTGTATATCTTCGCCTAAATCATGTTGTGTAAATGTATAACCTACACCACGACCATAACTAATATCTACAATATTAGGTACTTTCATTATAACATATTCTATGCCGTATGTAAAGCCTGCTTCTGCCAATCCTTGTTCGATATTCATATATACTTGCTCAAAATCAAAAGGATTATCATCCTGTGCTACTGTCCGACCGGCACCTGCGTCTTGTCCTACGATGCCGCCAACATCGCGAATCATAATACAGACTTGTCCTGTTTCCATAAGTGCTTTTTTAAATAAGGCAGTGTGACCATCGTGCCACGGCTGCCATCTACCTAACATTTGTGTTGTAGGCTTGTTCCAATCAAAACTCATTCTTTAACTCCAAATTTAATATAGTTGTACCAAATTCGTTCATGCCCATAGTAAAGCACAAACTTAATGATTAGATCAGCCACGAAAACAGCCCCAACTGCTTTCGGAGGTAATCCAAAATACCATGCAATTATAGCAGTGGTAATACTTGCAATAATTCTCCAAGTTACTGCTTTTGCTAGATGTCTAGTTCTTGCTACCATTTCTATCCATCCAAGTTGCAACAACTTGCATTAGTTGTGCATGTGTATCGTCGAACCATTCACTTACATGATAGTCCCATTGTGCAGGTTTTACAAACATTTTGTTTGTATCTTCAAATCTGCCCTCTTTGATTGTGTCCATCCATACAGTAAAGTCTGGATTAAATTCACTACGTGCTTGTTCTGTAGGACATACAAAATCAGCAACAGCAACTTTGCCAGCCATTACAACACCATCAGCAAGATGTCGCATACGTGCTGCTTGGCGCATACGGCCTTCAGGTGTAAAATCCCAGTCATCATAATGTTTGCGAACAGCATCTGCATTTATGTGTACTCCGCCGATAAGTTCAGCAAATGGTTTAGCTAAGGTAGTTTTTCCACTACCTGGCAATCCAAATATTAAAATTTTCATCTTATTTCACTCTTCGTTAATGATGGTGCATCTAATGCCTTTTGCATTTCTGCTTTAGAATCATATTTAATCTCATCAAATAAAAATTTTTGTAGATTATCAATTACTTCTATATTACAATTTATCATGTCATGGAAGTTCAAGGTAAAGGTATTGGGTTCATGTTTCCATAATTCAATATTTTCATATTCTTCTTTATTAATAGAACTTCCTCCGTAAAATCTTGCTTTAGAATCTAAATGTTCTTGATAAGGACGAAGCAATAGAATTTTTTTACATGATTCTAATCCAGATATGTATTTTTTGTCATAAGGAGTATGACCTACAGCAAATCCGTCTTGAGGGATCATTTTTATAAAATCATCAAAATATGGTTTTGTTATTGTACGTTGTTGCATGTATTCCTTAACTTGAGTTTTTGTTTCAAATTTAGGATTATAAGTCGGATCGTATATCCTTGCCTTACGGTTTTTAATATGCATACCTGTTGCTTCTAGATTAAAATTAATTAACAAATTACTACACAAATATGTGCCTGCTTTGGGTTGTGAAATAATAAAAAATTTTTTTGTTATAATAGAAGGCGTTTCAGGTTGTGAGTCTTTAAATTTTTTATGAAAAGGCTCTATTCCAAGTTTTTCTAATGCCGTTCCTGACGTAATATGAAATTCGCTTGTACCTCTATACATATATTTTATGACTAATTTATTATCATTAGTTTTATCAGCACTAATCTTTTTCAAACCTGCATCATTAATATCTGCAATTATATTATCAATATACCATCCTGATTGTCCTAAAATAATTTTATTTCCGTTTATTATAATTGTATCCTTAGCAACTATAGGATCGGATTTACTACAAATATGTTCGTAAATATTCACAGATTGGATTCCTTTGCAACTTCTTTTACAAGTTCCACGTCTTTAGGATTGCGTTTAAATCGCATAGCCCAATGTTCTGGATCAAGTACATGATATATCATATTTAGTTGTTCGTCATTCAACTTACTTAACATATCCTTACCGCTTTTGCAATTTAACAGTAACCAAGGAGATATCTTGCCATCTTTTATATGCCATACAGCTCTGTTTAAACTAACGTGTGCAAAATAATGATTCCACGGTGCAGGTTCATTTTCTTCTGCCCATTCCATCATTGTTGTTACCGAACGTTCAAGTGCAGTCTCAACCCCTTCTTTACGAATAAGTTCAATAGCATATTTTTCATACATTTCTTCTCTGCACCAATGATCAAGTTTAACTCTTGATGTTACAACATAGTCGATGTACTTTTCTGGATACAGTGGTTTTACATTGTTAATAAAACTGCCAAACTTTACAAATGCATTGTAGTATTGACTCTTACAAAATTCTTCATAGGTCTTGTCTTTCTTAGCACCGGCGCTAAGTTTGTAAAACTGATTGAATGCATAAAATCCAAGTTGCACTCGTTTTTCGTTTCGCTGTAAATGCCTACGCTTTTGTTCACAAATATGAACTGCAAGAGTTTTTTCTCTTGTGTAGCCTGTGTTACAGTATTCGCATACATAAGGTTTAGATGTCGACATCTTTTTTATCCATACCGAGTGATTCGGCATACTCTTTGATTTCTTGTTTTGTAGATATTCGAGCAAGTAATTCTACCTCGTCTTGTTTCATATTTGGAAAACGTTCTTGCAAAAACTTTGCAATTTTTGAATTGGCTGATTTCTTCTGCTTCAACCCAATCCATTCATGGAACTCAAGTTTACCTGTGTTACCTGCTTGACACAACAGTTGCCATTGCAGTTTAGGGTGTCGTGTACCAAGCACATTCCAGTTCTTGTTGTAGTATTCATTTGTCTTGAACACAGCAAGTTCTTGTTTGTCTCTGTTACCCTTTATGCTTGATGCATATCTATTCATTAACCAAAAACTTATTTGTTTGCGTTCTTCATCTGTAAATTCATCCCATACAGATTTCGCACCCATATCAACTGCGGCTAATATATCTTTTAGTGGAAGTTTTTGTTGTGCCACTGTTCTACATCCTCCGGTGCATTAATTTCTATTCCGTCAAAGTCTACACGAATACAACCTATGTCCCAACCTGCTTTGAGCCAGCGTAGTTGTTCAAGTTTCTCTACACGTTCTTCTTGTTCTATTTCATATGTCATATAATACTCTAACGGGTTTCTACGATAACCATACACTCCTAAGTGCCAATCTCCATAGCCTGTCATGCCTCTGCCAAACCACAAACATTTGTCACCGCTACGTATTAGTTTAACACTATTCGGATCATTTTGCAAGTCTTTTTTCATCTCTGTGTATAGAGTTGTTATAGGATAATGTTGCAAATGCCAAAAGCATTGTTCAATCATTTCAGGTGTAACATCTGGCATGTCACCTTGCACATTTATAAAATTATCATACTCGTCGAACAAACTACTTTTTATTGCACCAGCACAACGTTCTGTACCATTAGCATAATCTTTTGAGTCTATGTAAACTTTA
>Ga0181590_10005490_pt1 | contig 10475 bp, 9 predicted proteins | sample 071ome_34_FD_132446 | JGI IMG/M metagenome (GOLD analysis project Ga0181590, IMG submission 132446) | Coastal salt marsh microbial communities from the Groves Creek Marsh, Skidaway Island, Georgia - 071411BT metaG (megahit assembly) | ecosystem: Environmental > Aquatic > Marine > Intertidal zone... | reverse complement strand
TTGTCCGAACGATGCCGCATTCCCGCGAGATAGTTGGCTACTCGGGCCCAAGTGACTTGCTCGTCGTGAGTGATGCAGCGGACAAAGTCGTCGGCATCGCCATGCGGCACAGCTACGATACGCCAAGCCATGTCGATGACGTGAAACTCGACCTGCTCTTTATGGAATCGTGGAATGGACGAAGCTGGGATGAAATCGCAGCAATCAATGACTTCAACGAGGCGGAGATCTACGCGGTATCCGGCGCCACTCGAACGAGTGAAGCTGTCCGGGAGAGCATTACCCATCGACTTGCGGTAGCGAAAGGCAAAGAGGGAGTGAAGCGGTCGATTCGATTTGGATGGAAAGATGTGCTCCTGCTCGGGTTTCTGATCGTGGGTTGTCTGTTTGCCTTTTGGAAAAATAAGCGTTTCCAAGAACTGAGATGGATTTACTCAGTCGCGACGATTGGAGGACTCGGGTTTTTCCTTGGTGATCTCATTGCGCAATCTCTGCTTGTCGGCTGGATCGAAACACGAGTACCGTGGGAGGCTACGCCGGGTCTTGTTGTTTTCGTCGTCTCTGCCTTTCTCGTGCCATGGTTTACGAAGCAGCCGGTGTATTGTCAGTTCATTTGTTCGCATGGAAATCTGCAGAGGTGGACCATGAAAGCCCTTCCTGCGAAATGGAAAAAACCATTGCCAGGAGACGGGAAGTGGATCGGTCGTCTTGTTCCGGTAATGCTTTTGCTGGTGGTGCTGGGCGTCAGCTTTCTGCAGCTCGACTTCGATCTTGCGGGAATCGAACCCTTTGATGCCTATGTCCTGAAATCTGCCGGGATCGCGACGATCTTCGTCGCGCTGATTGGACTGGCGATTTCGTTCTTCTTTCCCATGGCCTACTGCAAGTTCGGGTGTCCGACGGGATGGTTGCTGGAGTTCGTTCGTCGACGCGGTGGGAAGCAGTCTTTCGAAGATCGGGACTGGATCGGGTTGATCCTCTTGGCGGTTGCCCTGGCCCTGTATTTTGTTCCTCAACACCTGCTCCTCGGATGAATCGCCTGAAGAAAATTCTCATTCGAGCTACCGGGGTAGTGATTCTTGCCGGCGTTGCTGCGGTTCTGCTGTCTCCGTCGATCGCTGAAAAGCGGGAGTCGCGTCGCGTCAAAGCAATGCTCCTGCAAGTGCAGGCCGCTCTTCAAAATTATCATGTCGATGAAGAAATCTACCCTCGGCGAATGATGCCGGGAGCCAAGCTGATTCAATTTTTGCAGGAAAAGAAATTCCTCGAAACCCCGCCCGAAAATCCCTGGTCGGGTGGTCCCTATGCTGAGGGAGACGACTGGCTCCGTTACCGGACTGACCAGCTTGCGGAGACTTATGAGCTGATTGTCGTCTACCCCGAAACCGAGGACATTCAGTTCCGCCTTGATAGCACCGAGAACCAATCTTTGGAGTGATTCCCATGAACATCCACGAATACAATCGCAACGCCTGGAATCTCCAATCGGAGGAAGGCTGTCGCTGGAGCACTCCGTATCCAGACGAGGTGATCGACGCCGCGAAGTCGGGAGATTGGTCGGTCATCCTGACTCCGAACAAGCCGGTTCCGGCCAATTGGTTTCCGTCTTATCCGGATCTGAGTGGAGTCCGCATTCTTGCTCTCGCGAGTGGAGGAGGTCAGCAGGTTCCGATTTTTGCTGCGGCTGGTGCGGAGGTAACTTCGTTTGATGCTTCGGATGTGCAGTTGCAGAAGGATGAGGAAACCTGTGCAGAGCACGGACTCGCTGTCCGAATGATGCAGGGAGATATGGCGGATTTATCAGATTTGGAAGACAGCGAGTTCGATCTGATTTTCAATCCGGTTTCGAATGTCTTTGCGGAGTCCCTTCCTCCGATCTGGCGGGAATGTCATCGCGTGCTTCGACCGGGTGGGGCTTTGCTGTGCGGGTTTATGAATCCGGCGTTTTATCTCTTTGATCACAAGGTATTAGAGGAGTCCGGTGAGTTGGTTGTGGCTCACCGCCTCCCGTATGCGGATATGGAAAATGCTGATACCGATCTGCTGGCGGATCAGTTGGAAGCGCAGGTAAGCTTGGAATACAGCCACAGCTGGGAGGAGCAGATTGGCGGGCAATGCGACGCTGGGTTTGTCATCACCGGATTCTTTGAAGACGACTGGGACAAGGCGTCCACGAAATTGCAGGGATGGTTCCCGATGATGGCTGCTTCGAAGAGTGTGAAGTGGGAAGGGTAATTGGCTCAGGTCTTTTGCCCTGTCGGACGGACGAGAATATCTGTCACCTCGGCCGTCGCCGGCATGGTTACCTGGTGCAAAACAAGTTCGGCGATTTCTTCCGGTTGGAGAATGGGATAGTCGGCAGCCTGGTAGCCTTTACCGTTATCCGAAGAGCCCTGCAGATATTTTTCGAGCAGCTCGGTATCGACGAATCCGGGCGAAATACTGCTGACTCGAGTGAGGTTTTCCTTCGCTCGCAATTCCTGTCGCAGACCTTCGGTCATAGCGCGGACGGCAAATTTCGTGGCGGAGTAGAATCCTCCTTTTCCGGGGACCCGATGTCCTGACATGCTGCTGATATTGACGACGTGCCCTCCGCTATCCGGGAAGTGAGCAAGGGCTTCACGGGTTACGACGGCGAGGGCAAAGACATTGAGGTCGAGCATGGCTCGCCACTTGTCGATATTACCCTCGCTGAGGCTGGCTTGGTGAGCGACTCCGGCGGCATTAACGAGAATATCGAGTCCGTTGAGTGCGCTGGCGGCAAGATTGACGGCGTCTTGTGCCGGACCGCTCTCGGTCAGATCGACGGGGAAGGGGAACGCGCTCGTCCCGGATGCGATCAGTTCCTTGGAGAGGTTTCGCAATCGATCCTCTCTTCGGGCGAGAAGAGCGAGGCTGGCGCCTTCGGATGCGAACATCCGGGCGATGGCTTTTCCGATTCCGCTCGATGCTCCGGTGATGAGCACGCGTTTGCCTGTTAGAGTGGATCCTCGATTCATGGTTGCGAAGGTGGCGTGTTCCGGGGTGTTTTTCCAAGAAAAATACAACCGTATCGGGGGATTTGCCTTACTGTTATCAGATGAACGTTTTCTCGATTCGTTTTTTTCTTCCCGTGGCCGCGATACTCGTCTGTTTCTCAGGTGTGGCCCGTGCCGATGATTGGCCTCATTTCCTGGGACCGAATCAGGATTTTCACAGCGCAGAAACCGGGCTGAATCTGGAGTATTCCGAAGAAGGGCCCAAGGTTCTCTGGGAGGTCGAGCGGGGAAAAGGGCATGCCGGACCTGTCATTGTTGACGGCAAGTTGGTATTCATTCACCAGGTGGAGAAGCAGGAGGAAATCCGCTGTCTGAATGCGGAGACGGGCGAAGAAATCTGGAAGCACGCCTACGCTGTCGAAGTTGCGCAGAGCTATGGCATCACCGATCAGCCACGCTCTAGTCCCGTGATCGATCCCGGGACCAAGTATGTCTACACGCTGGGGAACGATGGAGATTTGCTTTGCCTGCAGCTCGACGACGGGAAAGTGGTATGGAAGATGCGCCTCGAGGAGAAGTTCGGCCCATCACCCTTTTTCTTTGGATACGGATCCAGTCCCCTAGTGTATGGCGAGAGGCTGATTGTTCAGGTCGGCTCGGAAGAGCATTGCGTCGCTGCCTTGAACAAAAAGGACGGCTCGGTGATCTGGACGAACAATCACGAGTGGAACGGGAGCTATGCTTCCCCAGTGATCGGCGAGGTCAATGGCGAGGATCGGCTCTTCGTTTTTGCCGGAGGCATGGTGAAACCACCTCACGGAGGCCTGCTCTGCATCAATCCGGAAAATGGTGACATCCTCGACGCGTTTTCCTGGCGCTCCGATAACTTCGCGAGTGTGAACGCAGCGACGCCGGTTCCCTGCGGACCGAATCGCGTCTTCATTTCCGAGGACTACGGACTGGGGGGCGTAATGTTGCAGTATAGCCCGGATTCCAAGGCGCGTATCATCTGGACTTCCCCGGAGTTCGGCTGCCAGTTTCAGACGCCGATTTATCACGAAGGAATCATCTACGGCTTTGGAGGAAATGGTGGACTCATGCTGGCTTTCGATGCGGGAACCGGCCGCCTCTTCTGGAACGAAGCGTTTTACGACACAACGATTCAGTGGAAAGATCGGCCGATTCCGATCAGCCTGGGGCATGCTCACCTGATCCACGTCGACGGAGCCTTTCTCTGTCTCAGCGAAAATGGAGCTCTCCTGCGGATGGAGCTTGGATCACATGGATTTCAGATTCTGTCGAAGGCGAGGCTGTTTTATGCGCCTGAAACCTGGGCTCCACCAGCTATCAGCAATGGTCTGCTCTACGTCAATCAGAACGAAATGGGTTCACGCTTAGTATGTTATGATTTGCGGAAAAAAGCAGAGTAAACCATTCTGGGTGAACGATCTGACCCTGTCATGTGTTCGAGCTAACCCTGTTGGGTAGGGACATTCTGTGTCGAAAATCGCGTTGCGCCTTCTCGTTTTCCCTCCACTATATCAACCCAACAATTTTCTGACGTGCCTGACGCCCTTACCATCGCCAAAACTTGCGCTCGCTTTGCCGACGAAATCCAAGCAGAGGACATCGTGGTCCTTGATCTGCATGGTATTTCCAGCCTGGCGGATTACTTCGTGATCTGCACGGCGACTTCCTTGCCGCATCTCAAAGCGGTGAGTCGTGATGTCCGCCTCAAGACCGAGGAAGAAATCGGTGAAAAGCCGCGTTCGGCTGATGGCGAGGCCACCAGCATGTGGCTGGTGATCGACTATGTTGATGTCGTGGTTCACATCTTTCACGAGGAAAAACGAAGTCTCTACGCGCTTGAAGACCTTTGGTCTGACGCGCCGCGAGTGGAGTTGGAATCGTCCGTGAGCGAATCCTGATTCGATCAGACTCATGCGCATTGAAGTAGTCAATACAGGGACAGAGCTCTTACTTGGCAAGGTCGTCAATACTCATGCCGCATACTTCGGGCAGGAGCTTTTTAAACTCGGTCTGCGCGTGCAGCGGCAGGTTACGATTCCGGATGGAAATGACATTCGCACCGTCTTGGAAGATGCCTTTTCTCGTTGTGACGCCATTCTGATTACGGGCGGACTTGGTCCTACAAATGATGATATTACCCGCGAGGTGGTTGCAGAAATGTTGGGGCGTGATCTGCATCTCGATGAGGAAATCCTCGAGACGATCAACGAAATGTTTCGCAGTCGAGGACTGTTAGCTAATCGCTCGAACGATCGGCAGGCCATGGTCCCTGAGGGGGCCGAGGTTTTACCCAACCCTCACGGAACCGCTCCCGGACTCTATCTGCCGGCGACGAATGACGGGGTAAAGACGACGCCTCATTTATTTCTCGTTCCGGGTCCTCCCCGCGAATTGAAACCGATGTTTGCCGAGGAAGTTCAGCCAAGACTTTCTGCTTTGCGCGACCCGGATGATCGAGCGGATATCTGGCACAACTTTCGGATCTACGGAGTGGGAGAATCATCGCTCGCCTCCAAGCTCGAACCTTTGCTGGAGCCAATCGAGGAGCTGGAGCTGGGATACTGCGCGCGTCTAGGCGAGGTCGATCTGCGTTTGATCGGTCCTTCGGCAGCGATCGATGTGGCTTCAGAAATCGTTCGAGCGGAATACGAAGAAGAGATCATCGCGGAGTCGGAAGACCCCATCGAGCAGGTGATTCAGATTTTGCTATCCGAGCGCGGTGAGACAGTTGCCACGGCGGAAAGCTGCACGGGTGGCAACATAGCTTCGACAATCACCAATGCCTCGGGATCGAGTGCCGTTTTTCGCCAGGGCTACGTGACCTATGCGAATGAAGCAAAAATCGAACTGCTCGGAGTGTCTGAGGATACGCTGGAGGCCCATGGCGCCGTCAGTGAGCCTGTCGTTCGCGAAATGGCGGAAGGTTGCCTGCGCGTCAGCGGAGCCGATCATGCCATCGCCGTCAGTGGTATTGCTGGACCGACGGGAGGAACAGAGGAAAAGCCCGTCGGGACAGTCTACATCGCCATCGCGAGTCGTGATACCGAGACCTTTGCCAAGCGTCACTTCAGCCCTTCGGATCGAGTGAGTTTTAAAATGCGCGTGACGCGTCTCGTCCTTGATTTGCTACGTCGGAGACTGCGTGGGTTCTCACTCGATTAATTCGCAGTTTCGGGCTAACTTATAGAGGTTGAATTCGTTTTACCTACGCGGAGTCATTCTGCGAATTGGCAAACGAACTACTCTTCGAAAATGTTTCGACCGACCTACAGAGTTGAATGGAAAAAAGTGCGCACCGTTTTTGGTGTCGTGGTTGCCCTTTTGTTTTTTACGACCGCGGCAGACGCGCAGATTTTTGGAGGCAAAGGCCTTTTCAATCGTAAGGAAGATGCCCCCGTTGGACTCACTGCGGACCAAATCGGCTTGCCGACCCCGTTGACTGGTCGAGTTGAGGCGGTCAAGGGAATGGAAATCCAGTTCGAACTGAAGGCGGAATCAAAAACGCCTGCAGCGAAAGTAGAGTTCCTGATCCGGACGTTTCCTTCGGCTGGAAAAATCACTTCGATGACTGATCACCCGACGAAGCGGAATGTCGCTGTCGTGACCTACTATGCTGATCCCGGATCCAGTGCAGAGTCAGATGCTTTTGCCTTTGCGGTGCGATATCGAGGTGGGCGCTATTCCTCGGCGATGCGCTACGATATTGGTTTGGGAGATGTGAAGTCGGAGATTTCGACCGATAAGGAAATTAATTTTGGGGAAGTTTCGATCGGCTCCTCCGCAGAAAAGGAAGTCACGGTGAGAAACCTAGGCAAAGCAAATTTTGAGACCACCTTGTCATTGGCCCCTCCGTGGTATCTGGTGGAACCGGCCAACGGAAAGCTGTCTCTGGCTGGCAACGGGATGCAGAAAGTGAAGGTCTCATTTCGTCCCACTCTCGCTGGTGAGACTAGTTATTTTCTCAGCTTCGCGAGAAGCAAGCATGGGACTACCAAGCTGATCGGGACAGGTGGGGAGCCATTCCAACTGGTCACCCCGCAGGCGACACTTTCGCTGGACGAGGAAAGCGGAAAGCGCGTCGGAGCATTGGTTCTTCAAAACACAGGAGTCAAACCTGTTCGTGTTCTCGCTCGCGCCAGCACGAGGCTCGGGGCGAGCTTGCAGAAGGAGTATTTTCTCGCGCCCGGCAGGGAAACCCCGATCAAGATCGGTCTCCAGAAAACGGATGCGGCTCCATTTGATGGGATGGTTCAGTTTTATCTTGAGAGTGGACTTACTAAAACGGCTCAGGTAGTTGCTCCAGTTGTTCCGGGCAGTCTGCAGATTTCGATTCCTGATTCCGCGACGACGGAACTGATCAACTTCGGACAGGTCAAGGCGGGTGAATTGGCTGAGCGCGCAGTCGTTCTCACGAATCCGGGAGGCGTCGCGGTTCCGCTGGAATTTCACGTGCCTTCTCCCTTTCGCATTCTGAACGATCCGGGGCCGGTGCTTGCCCCGATGGGTTCCGTTCGTATTGGCATCGGTCTGCATCCTTCCGTTGCGTCGAAAGGTCCAGTCGACGTGACGATGAACATCTACGGGAATGAGGAGACGCTGCCATTGCGTCTCATGGGAAATATTCTGAAGTCAAATCGAGTAGCGTCCGGGCCGAGCAATTTGCCGCAGGGACTGCCATTAGGCTCTATGCGAATGTCAGCTGAACCAAAAAATACAGCAAATGTCGGGACGAGTGAAAATTCTTCCCAAGTGGGTAATACGGCAGGATTGGATAATGTCGCTTCGAACTCCTCATCCACTGCAGTAGTCATCGGTTCGAAAGCTCCCGTGCCCGTTGTCAATATTCCCGATGGAGAAGATGTTGTCTATAACGAGGGGATGACGGAGCGGCAAATGCACGCGCTTCGAAGTCCTCTGGGGAATATCATCAGTCCCGCCGTTGGTAGAGAAATCAATTTGGAGATCAGGCGCCCTGAAGATCTCTCCGTTTTGAAAAGCGAAACTGATACCATCACCCTCGCCTGGACCGCGCCGAAAAACCCCGAGCTATATGATTTTGAAGTCGAGCTCTCTGGTATGCTCGACAGCGGAAGCGGGATGCCTACGCACGTTTGGGCGCCTTACAATCAAGTGGAGATCAATCGAGTTGGCCGTCTCGTGAAAGCCGAAATTAAAAACCTTCTCCCCAAATCCGCCTACGAGTTCCGAGTTTTCACGATTGATGAGAATGGCAAGAGTTCTGCCGCTTCGGCTGGTCTACACGCTGAGACACAGCCTCCGATGGATTGGACCTACGTCTATCTGATTATTGCACTCCTCTGCGTTATCGTATTGATCCTTGGCGTGATCAGAATTCGAAAAGACCGCGAAGGTGAGGTCTATCAGGCGCAATACGTCGATGATTAGCGGTCTTTTCCTAACTCAACTCTCAGAGGAAGAGTGAACTGGTGGGCGGCAAACCTCGCAATAATCTTCGCCATCTGCCGTTACGCGGAATGAGCGGTCGGGGTGGCTCTGATCAGTCGCTCCACAGGAATCGCAGGTATGGAATGCGTCATCGAGCGATCCTACGGCTTGTTCGAAACGATGTTTCCGCACTGCGGATTCGCTCCGTTGTCGCATCTCCGTGGCGAAGGTCGGAACAAAAACGAAAATGTAGGGGAGCAATCCAACTAGGACGACAAATGCCAGATAGGGCATCGCTGCTCCGGAGCCCAGAACGGTGGCAGCGAGGAGAAGAGCGTTCGCTATTCCCAACCATTTTGCTTTGATCGGAATAATGGCAAAGAGGTGAATGACCTGACTCGGAAACAGGCTGGCAAAAGCGAGAAATACGGCAGAGAAGAAAATCCCGGTCATAATCTGGCCGATTTCAGACATGTAGGGGACAACAAGCGAAGCAAGAGATAAGCCGACGATCGTGGTGAAAGTGTAGACATTGACCCGGAACTCGCCCCACTGCGACTCTATGCTGTCGCTGATAAAGAACATGAAGAGCAGAGCAATGACAACAAAGAGAATCTCAAACACCGGACTGCCCATTGAGGGAAATCGCGGAAAGAAAATCCAGGTGAAGATGCGCCAGACCTGACCGGACAGAATCGCTGCTTTGTCGAAGGCGAGCCATTCCAGAAAATTGGGAGAAAAGCGATCCAGTGCCCAGGTCAAAACCTGAAAAGAGGCAATCCAGCGTAGAATCTGCGGCAGGGCCAGTTTTCCGAAGCGCCGCTCCATTCCATTTAAAATGGCATTTCCTTTCTCGTGAATCATCGCGGGAACGTGGCTGGTGAAGCCGAAGATTTCAAACGCCAAATGCGTTTGAATCAGGGAATGGAGACGGATACGGCGAATCCAGCCGGCGAATACAGGGTATGGTCGCATTTTTCGAGCCAGCCCGTTGCGTCCTGCTTGCCTTACTGAGTGCCAAAGCGCTGCTTGAGATCGTCGCTGAGGTTCGATCTGTTGACCCATCGGCGACCGCTATTGCCGTCCATGGCGACCAATTCTTCAAGAAGCATGGAGAGGTTCTCGTTGCGCTGTCCCTCGTCGTAGATTTTCGATGCCCAGGTCACTGCGGACTGTGGATCGATGTCGATAATCGCGCTGCTGAAGGTGGAGAGGATTTCGTCGCTTTTTTCGATGCCTTTGAGGTTGCTGTTTACCCAATCTGCAGCTGCAGCTCCGTCTTATTCGCCCCAATCAGTATAAACGGATTCGGTGTAGATGAGTTTGTTTTCGTGTCCGGAAATATCCATGCCGGCGGCGAGCGCAGCCATAGGATCCTAAAGGCCAGCTTCATACCCGGACTGCTCCAGGCTGATCGTAATCATGCTGTTAGCGTTCTTTTTCTTCTTCCCACCTATACCGGCAGCGGTGGCGGCAGCCTGATTCACTGGCCCTTCTCCTCCTCCCGACCGCTGATTTTTGGATGTAAGAACGAGATGCGAAAATCCAATGCCAACGAGAAGAGTGGCAAGGCGCGATACGATGAGGGTGGTTTTGCTCAAGAAGGGGAGGCTCGTGAGGTTTGGCTCGAATTCGAGTGAAAATCTGGTGGTTTAGCGTGCAAAGGGTGATGAAACAGATGAACGATCAATTAGTTTCGCATCAAATAGCTCGTATCGCTCTTTCGTGAGTTCCGTGTCGAGTTTTTGCCGGAGGATTTCCACCACTTTCGTAGCCATATCGGAGACAGGTTGCGCGACCGTAGTGAGCGGCGGGTCGATCAGGGGAGACCACGGTTGTTCGTCGAAAGCGACGAGAGAGAGATCATGCGGAATTTTCAGACTCAGTTCACGGACCGTCGCGAGGAGTCCCAGGATGCCTTGTCCGCTGAGGGTGATGATGCCGGTTGGTCGATCGTTCGAGGTCAGAAGCAAGCGTGCCGCTTCCAGACTTTGCTCGCGTGAATATCCAGTTCCTTCCGAGAGTAGGATTTCCGGATCGATGCCATTTCCTTTCAGTGCG
>Ga0181590_10005489_pt1 | contig 10477 bp, 9 predicted proteins | sample 071ome_34_FD_132446 | JGI IMG/M metagenome (GOLD analysis project Ga0181590, IMG submission 132446) | Coastal salt marsh microbial communities from the Groves Creek Marsh, Skidaway Island, Georgia - 071411BT metaG (megahit assembly) | ecosystem: Environmental > Aquatic > Marine > Intertidal zone... | reverse complement strand
CTTTTCTGGTTGCTTGGGCACATCGCTAACTGGTTCTGGGGCAGGGAGTTCTTCAAGTTGAACCTTTGGCAGAGCCGGTTGAACCGATGCAGGGGGTAACTTGGATGGTTGGGAAACCAAGGCACCCTTTCGCCAAATGCCTTGAACCTTAGTCCCATCTGGGTTGGATAAGGTGCCTTGCCCGTGTTGCAGGTCATCAAACCATTCCCCTGTGTAAATATTTCCATGAGCAGATTGGTAAGTTCCTTTTCCGTGTCTCTTCCCTGCTAAGAATTCGCCCTCATAAAAGGAACCGTCTGGCCAATGGTATGAGCCCTTACCCGTTCTTTCATCGTTGAGGTAATCGCCTTCATAACTTTCTCCATTTGCCCAGAGGAAGCGTCCTTTGCCATGCCGGAGGTCATCCTGGTACTCCCCTTCATAAATTGAGCCGTCGCTCCAACGGTAAATACCCAAGCCATCCTTTTGCCCAGACCGGTTGACCTTTCCTTCGTAGGACCCATCCGAAAAGTCAAGTTTGGCAACTTGGGAGGATTTACAACTGAACAAAGAAAAAAGTAGTAAAAGACAGAGTGAGTAATGGAAATATTTGAAGGACATGGAACCTCTATCCAAAAACATCAGGAACATTCGGGCAAGCGTGTAAATCAAACGAGGCAGAAGTAGGAGGATTGTAGATATTGGTTTGCCAGATGTTTAATTATGTAGGAAAGATTATTTTTTGGTTTGGAGAGGTGGCAGAGTGGTCGAATGTGCCCGACTCGAAATCGGGTGTGCCGCAAGGTACCGCGGGTTCGAATCCCGCCCTCTCCGCCATTGGTAGATTGGCTGGCTATTTCGAGTAAAAAGCGTTTATTTTATCAGCCACATCGCGGAAGGATATGTCAGCTGAGTAAACGGCTTTAAATTCCTCAATCGCTTCTTCAGGCTTCCCCATGGATTCGTAGCAACACCCGAGTTGATAAACCGCATCTTTTTTTCGGTCATCCATAATTTGGATTTCGTTCTTTAAAAGTTTGAACTGTTCAATCGCTAAATCAAAAAAGTTCTTGTTTAAGTATGCACGACCAAGGAAGAGAATGGCGTCCAAGCGCACCTTGGCATTTCTTTGGGCTAATTGAAAGTGAGGCAGGCAGGCATCAAACTCACCTTCCTCGAATAGGATGCAACCAAGTTCGTAACGATACCCATATTCATTGGGGTAGCGCTGTACCAGAGATTGCAACTGATTGAGCTGAAAATTCTTTTTTGCCTGTACCGCATCCGAATAGCCCTTTTGGGATGCAGCATTTTCTGGATCTGTAGCCAACGCTTTTTCCCACTGCTCGATGACTCCATCGTAGTATTCAAGCGTGAGCTGCCTTTCTTTTTCCTCCAGGGAAACATCTCCCTTTCCCGCTTCCAGTTTTCTTGCCTGTTGAATCCATGCGATCGCATTTTGCAGATCCCCATAGCGTTGGTAATAATCACAAAGTTGGCGGTAGTGGTTTAAATTATCAGGTTCGGCCTGTACTTTATCATAAGCTTGACGAATGAGAGCCTCCAAGCCTTTGGCGTCATTTACGGTTTTCGCAGACTGTTCGAGAGCCTCCGCTTCTTCCTTGTCTTTAAGTTGTTCACGGAAATCGGTGGAGCCTTCCCACTTTCCCTGAGTCATGGCCACGGCCACGGAAGCTCGTTTCATCATGTCTTCTGCGTCCCCATCCGATGGGTTGATCTCTAAAATTGAATTACCTGTTTGAATGGCAAGGTCCGACTCTCCAGCTTCCAGATATGCGTTGGCCAGCTTTTTGAGATTGGGGAGACTTTTGGGATCTATGGACCGTATAGTCTCGTAGGCAAAAACAACGGTTCCTTTCATCTCAAGGGAAGAACATGCATCTGCAAGCATTTCATGAGCTGCGATATTGAGCGGATTTTTTGCAATCAATTCCTCCGCAGAAGAAATAGCAATTTCAGGATTCTTGCTGTTCTTTGATTTAAAAAGAAAGGGGGCATTGGTTAGTTTGCCCAATATGGAACTGATGCTTTTGGCTGAAGACTTCGCAATTTTCATTTGTTGCTGCCTCAAGCGTTTCCTGAGTTCCAAGCATCCGGGCGACTGCTTCAGGATGGAGGAATAAATGTCTAGCGAATAGTTAATATCCTTCGATAATGCACGATCTGCCCCTTCTAGCTGTTTGATTTGTCTCGGGTCTAAATCTGAAATGGAAATTTCTTGGATCATGGAAGGATAGGGGGGGCAATTTTTAACTTATGGATAGATACGAAATCATAGCTAGTTACAACGATTTTTGAATAACTTCCGCAATCCTGTTGAAGCTTTGGTTGATTAATTCATTGGAAACGCCTTCCACCAAAAGCCTGATCTTAGGCTCTGTTCCTGAGTAGCGTAGCAGTATGCGACCTTGGTCATGCAAAAATTTTTCTTCAGCTTTTACGCATTGAATGAGATCGGGCACATTATCAATTGGTATTTTTTCAGCCACCGGGAAAGATTCGGACCGCAATGGCCACAAAGCAGTCTCTTTAGCCAGAACCTTTAAATCAGTGGATTGTTTCTGGATTGCATCTAGAACAGAAAGTGCGGCAAAGAGACCGTCTCCCGTGGGCAGGTAATCCATGCAAATAATGTGACCCGAAGATTCCCCTCCCCAGTTGGACTTTTCCTCAAGCATTTTTTGGTGAACATTACGGTCCCCAACTTGGGCTCTCCCCAAACGGATGCCATTGGCTTTGAGTGTCTCTGCTAGGCCACTGTTGCTGTGCACGGTGGATACGAAAGTGGAAGATCGTAAGCTTTTGGTTCGGTGAGCATGCAAGGCAAGCAGCCCTAGTATTTGATCGCCATCGATCGTTTGGCCATCTCGGTCCACCAACCGTACCCGATCCCCATCCCCATCATGAGCAATTCCCAGGTCCGCTTTCTTGTCGCAAACTAGGTTTGCCAGATTTTCTAAATGTTCAGATCCGCAATGATCGTTAATCATTCCCTCCCCCTGATGGATGGACAAAACGGTTGCTCCTAATCGCTCGAGCATAGTTTGGGATGTTTTGCATGTGGCTCCATTGGCTGAGTCCAAAGCGATCCGTATGCCGGAAAGGTTGAGCTCATGAAAGTGGGATTCGAGGTGGCTTAAATAATCTTCCAGCAATGAAATGTGCCCAGGCTGAGGGGTGGAGGAATGAATGGCATCCTGCCCGATCCAGTGCTCAATTTCTTCTTCCGCGGACTCACTTAATTTTGTGCCTGATCCAGAAAAACATTTAATCCCATTATCTTGGTGAGGGTTGTGGGATGCGGTGATCATTACACCAAAATGAAACCCATGCTTAATCACTCCGAAGGCCAAGGCAGGTGTTGGAAGAATGCCGCAATCCTGTACGGTGGCCCCGCCGGAAAGAAGTCCTTTTACCAAGTGTTCCATCAAAGTGGGGCTGGAAGGGCGGGTATCACAACCCACCGCAACTTCAGGGGAATTCAGACCACCCTGGATTAAAAATTGACTGATTGCCCAACCCACTTTGTGAGCAAAACTTTCATTCATTGATTCAGACCCATATGCTCCACGGATTCCATCCGTACCAAAAAAATTTTTCATTTGGAAAAAAATGTTTCTGCTCTTTTGAGCCAATTTGCAACTGTACCAGATTGTAATAACTCCTTGGCAAATAAAACACCTTCCTCGATGGATTGAACTTTGCCAGCTATCCATAGGGCAGAGGATGCGTTGATCAGAACAGTCGAAAGAAGACCAGCGGATGCATCCCCTTGAAGAAGTTTCTGCACGATGGATAGGTTTTGTTTCAGGTCTCCCCCCATTAAGTGCTCAAGAGGATGCTGGTTCTGGCCCCAATGATCTGGGTGAAGTGACTGGAGGCACGAGGAAGACAGGTTTCCATAACCTTGGACAAGGTTTCTGCCACAAGCGGTCAACTCATCCATGCATGCATCCGGTGCTTGGTCCACGGTGCCGTGTACAACCCAGCCAGACTTCCCTCCGTTAGCCTCTAGGCAATGAGCGATTTGTTCAAGATAGGAGGGATCATAAACACCAAGGACTTGAAAAGCTGGCCGAGCAGGATTAAGACAGGGCCCAAGCCGGTTAAACATGGTGATTATCCCTTCTTTTGCCAGGGACTGGCGTACGGGAGCCAGGCTTTTAAAAGATGGGTGAAAGTGGGGCGCAAACAAGAAGCAAAAGTTTAGTTCTGATAAGCTTGCTTTGTTTCTTTCTGGCTTTGTTTCCAAGGGGATTCCCAGTGCTTCGAGGAGGTCGGCACTTCCGCACTTGGAGCTGATTGAGCGATTGCCATGCTTAATCACAGGCACTCCAGCGGAAGCAACCATCATGCTGACAAAAGTCGAAATATTAAAACTACCAGAACGGTCACCACCCGTTCCGCACAGGTCTATGGCACTTCCTGCGAAGTCATCGAGGCCAGGGTCCGTGGCAAAACTTCTAAAAGCAGATACGAAGCCAGTAAACTCTTCATTGGTTTCACCTTTCAGAGCCAGCTCTTTTAGAAAGAGAAACTTACTTTCATCCGTGACTGCCTCTTGGGTTAGAGACTGTGCGATTTCTAAAATTTGATCGGATTGTAAATGGTTTCCGAAAGCAATGTGTTCGATGTATTCTTGTAAAGGATCGTTCATAGTTGGGGCAGGTGTTACCCAATGTTCATTTTGGATCAAAAGACCTTGCTCGTTGGTTCAAAGTAATCAAGTAAGTGAACAACAATGATGCGACAAACAAAATTAGTTATGCTCTTACTTGTATCCATGAGTTTTGCCGGGCAAAAGTCTTTTGGGCAACCGGAGCCAGAGTCCGATGTGGGTGAACCATTGATCGGTTATGAGGACGCTTTTATCTTTGGAGTGGTGGAAGGGGTGACCGAATTCTTACCCATATCTTCAACCGGACACTTAATACTAACCAAACAATGGTTGGTGGATATTTCGAGCCTCAGCCTTACCGAACAAGAGGCGATCAACGCCTATTTGATCGTTATTCAAGGAGGGGCAATCATTGCTGTGGCCCTAATTTATGCTCGTAGAATTTTTGCTATCGTCCTCGGTTTTTTGGGTTTTGACCCTGCGGGAAAAAAGCTGGGTTTAATTATACTGGCCGCTTTTCTGCCAGCAGCTTTACTGGGGCCCTTTCTGGATGATTTGATTGAAGCACTATTATTTGGATCGATTCCGGTAGGCGTTGCCCTAATCCTTGGTGCCTTCCTGATGTATTGGGCGGAGAAAAGAAAGAAAAGATCGGAAGGCATGGATGGGGATAGAGGTAAGAAACTTGGCGACTTAACATTCAAAGACGCACTGCTAGTTGGGCTCCTCCAGTGTGTGGCTATGTGTCCTGGAACAAGCCGTTCAATGATGACTATAGTAGGCGGCTATTTCGTGGGTTTAACTCGTAAGCATTCTGCAGAATTCAGCTTTCTTTTAGGTCTGGTCACTTTGACAGCAGCCGCCGGATACAAAGCAGTTACCAAGGGCAAGGCACTTATTGAAAGCCTGCAATGGGGGCCCATGCTCTTTGGATGCCTCGTGGCTGGGGTTGCCGCAGCACTGTCTGTTCGTTGGCTGGTCGGTTACTTAAGTCGGCACGGTCTCAATTTGTTTGTTTGGTATAGGCTTATTTTGGGTGCTGTCATTTTAGCTTATGCTTTAGCCTTGTAACACTTTTGCCGAGTATACCAAGTTTTACACTAATCTTGACGACCCGCTCCTTGGATGATTTATTTGATGCACTATGGGACAGCCTAAAAGAAAACAATCCAAGCAACGCAGTCGTAAACGTCGCGGTGCAAATCGTTTCCAAGCCCCGCTTCTTGTGAAAGAACCGGACGGATCTTTTTCGCGTCCACACCGCGTCAACCCCGAGACCGGGGAATACCGCGGTCGCCAAGTATTAGACCTCGAGGTTTAATCCTTTGACAGAGCTTCTGCATGGCTAGTCCAGAGGCTCAGATCACCCTTGCAGTCGATGTCATGGGTGGGGACAAGGGCCCCAATGAAGTGTTGGCGGGCTTGCTCAAGTCCTCATCCTTTGCTCCAAGAGACCTAAAATATTTGTTGTTTGGGCCCGACCAAGAATTAGGCACAATTCTCAATGGTCATTCTGAGTGGCAATCGATTCCCCATGAAATTCGACATGCCCCTGAGGTAGTTGGAATGGATGAAAAACCCATTGCAGGGATTAAAAACAAAAAAAACTCTTCCATGGCACTTGCTCTTCAGGCCTTGAAGGATAAAGAGGCAGATGCCATGCTCTGCTGTGGCAACACGGGTTGCTTGATGGCGGGCGGAACGATCCGTTTGCGAACATTGGAGGGTGTGGAGAGACCCGCCCTGTGCACCATTTGGCCTGGCCGGGAAAGATATTTTACTTTGCTGGATGCCGGAGCCAACCCGCATCCCAAACCTTATCACATTGTCCAAAATGCGATCTTAGGTTCGAACTATGCCCGAGTCGCACTCGGGTTGGTGCGACCTAAGATTGGCTTGCTCACCATCGGAACGGAAGAGGGTAAGGGCAATGAACTGATTCACGAGGCTCATTCGATGCTCAAAGATATTGATGGGACAATTATCAATTATGCCGGCTTGATCGAAGGGTTTCAGATCTTTGAAAATGTAGTTGATGTGGTTGTTTGTGACGGTTTTGTTGGAAATATTGTGCTGAAGGCGTGCGAGTCACTCAGTAAGTTAATTGGAAGCTTTCTGGACGAGGAGCTGAAGAGAAATGCGATCCGTAAAACGGGTGCCCTTCTTTCCATGGGTGCTTTTCGAAGTTTAAAACAGCGCATCAATCCGGAACAATTTGGTGGTGCGCCCTTATTGGGCCTGAACCGCAATGTGATCAAAGCTCATGGTTCATCCAACCGAAATCATGTAAGTGGTGCGGTTAAAATTGCCCTTGATTTGGTCAGGCATGACATGCTTGGTCAAATGCAGGAAGATATTAAGGGAGCGAACGAATTATTACGGCCCACTCCCTTGAACCATTAATGGGTAGCCTGAAGCACTCTTGGTTATGACAGCAAATACCACTTCTCGTATCCTTGGAATGGGTGCTTACGGGCCTGATCAAGTTGTGACGAATGCACATCTTAGCCAGACAGTTGATACATCAGATGAATGGATTCGTTCCCGGACAGGGATTCTTGAGAGAAGATTTGGCAACCAGAACCAATCCACCAGTGACCTCGCTTTGCACGCGGCTCAAAATGCCTTGGAAGATGCAAAAGTCCTACCCAGTGAAATCGACTTGGTACTGGTAGCCACCATCACGCCGGATATGGCTTTCCCCTCAACCGCCTGCATTTTACAGCATAAATTAGGGCTCGGTAAGGTTGCCTGTTTCGATCTGGAAGCAGCCTGCTCCGGATTCTTGTATGCATTAGATGTGGCTGATGCGATGCTCGCTTCCGGGCGTTATAAAAAAGCACTTGTTATCGGGGCAGAAAAGATGAGTAGCATCATGGACTGGGAAGACCGTACAACCTGTGTATTGTTCGGGGATGGTGCAGGGGCAGCTGTTCTTTCCAGGGAAGGAAGCGGACCCGAGTTGCTTGGTTTTTATTGTGGTGCCGATGGCTCAAACCCATCCCTTCTCTGCCAACCTGCTGGAGGGTCTGCGCTTCCAGCCAGTTTGGAAACACTTAATGACCGGAAACATTTTTTGAAAATGAATGGTCGGGAAATTTTCAAGTCGGCTGTGCGGGTGATGGAGTCGTCTAGTCGTACTTTACTCAATCAGCACAACCTAGAGCTCAAAGATGTGAGCCTGATCATACCTCATCAGGCAAATATGAGGATTGTGGAGAGTTTATCCCAGCGACTGGATGTACCATTGGATAAATTTTACTGTAATTTAGAGCGCTACGGAAACACATCGGCTGCTTCAATCCCCCTGGCATTAAATGAAGCGTTAAAAAATAAAGCCTTATCCCCGGGTGACCTCTGCTTGCTGGTTGCTTTTGGAGCTGGCTTGACATGGTCTTCCACAATCGTTCGATTCTAGTCATGTCCTCCAAAATCAGTTTCTTTTTCATCGGTATTTGCCTGCATTTGCTATGCTCTAACCAAGCAGATGCCAACCCCCGTGCTCCCCAAAAATCTGAGGAGGAAAAAACCTACCTTTTCCCTGGCACTGGTTTTTTTATTAAGAACCGTGAGCCCTACAAAGATGAGGAGGCCAAAAAGTGGTTTTTAGAAGCGATCGAATTGCAAAAAGCCAACGAGCTTTCGGATGCACTGAAGTTGTATGAGAAATTTACTAAGAGAAGAAGCGATCTGGTCATAAACTATGAGAACACACCCACTTTAATTGGTCCTGAATCAATTTATCGTGCCGCTATCATTCGGGAAAAGCAAGGAGACTGGAAAAAAGCATTCGATCATTTGCAACTCATCGCCCGTGCCTATGTGAGGTATGATTTTGAACGCGTCGCATCCTCCCTCATGCGTATTGCAGAACAAATTGCCACCCAGGACCTTCCCAAGAAGTGGGGAGTCGTGCCCCGGATACGCTCTGCCTCTGAAGACCGGGAAAGATTTAATCAAATTGTAGAACTTTCACGTGGTCCCAAATTTGCACCCCGTGCCCTTATGGTATTAGCGGAAATTTCCCTCAAAGATGATAAAACAGATGAAGCAGTCGATGCATTGGAAAGATTGGTAAATTTCTATCCGAATCACTACCTTTGCGAAAAAGCCTACTTCATGTTGGGTGAAATTCACCAAGGTTTTGTCTCGGGCCCTTCCTATGACCAAGGAGCAACAACAATGGCTCTAAATTATTACGAGGATTATCTGATCTTGTTTGATCAAGCTCCAACAAAAGGGGTGAATGAAACATCCCAACAGTTTGAACTGCGCCTGCGAGAATCCTCGGAGAGAAAGATGCTTGCCCAGAAGGGGAGGCAAGCGATGCGTGAAAGCCTTGCCCAAAGTAAATTAGAAGTCGGAAAATATGTAGAGCAATACGGGAAATATTTTTTGGTTCGCTGGCAGGAGTTGGGCAACGAGCCTGCTTTGCAATTTTACAACCAGGCGATCACCACTGCGCCCGAATCAGACGCTGCCCGAGAAGCTGAGAAGTGTGTTGCGGACTTACGCAATGAATAATAGGCCAACCCTTTTTTTCTTCGCCTGTCACCTTATTTTGATTTTCCTGGGCTCAGGGTGTTCCCTGAAAATGGGAAGTCCGGTTTCTGGGATTCATAAAATACACCTGCGAGTAAAGAATGATTCTTTGGGCCCACTACTGGGACCCAAACTAGACCGGGAAATTAGAAAAAGTTTGGTTAAAGATGGAAGTTTTTATTTGGTCAATAACCCTGGAGATGCCGATGCATTACTAGTTGTAAAACTAACTCATTTTAATGATTCCACAGAAGCGTATCGTCCTGGTGATACCTTGCTGGCGGCGGGTCTTAATCTTCGAGCGTCCGCGACTGTGGAGTTCATTGACCCCAAAGGGAATGAAGTTTTTCAACAAAAAGTAAGTGGAAATTCTTCCGTGCTGAGGAAAGTTTCTACCCGTGTTCCTGATGAAGCTATGGCAATGCAGGCATTAGCAGAGAGTTTGGCCGCTGAGGTTGTACTTTCCTTATTGAACCAGTCTTGGTGAACAGGGTATAGGTTTTTCATGGAAAAAATTTTAGCTCCGTCTTTGCTTGCTGGTAATCATGCAAATCTGGGATCCTCTCTCGCTGAGGTGGAGTCGGATGGCAGGCAGTGGATTCACCTTGATCTGATGGACGGTCACTTTGTTCCCAATCTAAGTTTTGGTCCGCAAACTGTTGCAGATTTACGTCCTGATTCGAATCTCTTCTTTGATGTTCATTTAATGCTGGAAAGACCGGACCTTTATCTTGAACCTTTTATCAAGGCAGGTTCCGAACTTATTACTATTCACTTGGAACCGGAATACGATCATCAAGTTGCGTTGAACCAAATTCGTGATGCAGGTATTAAAACAGGCTTAGCAATTAATCCTGACACCCCGGTGGATCTTTTTTTTCCATACCTCGACCAAGTTGATCTTTGCCTTTGTATGACCGTAAACCCAGGATTTGGTGGACAAAGCTTTAAAGGCTATGTCTTGGACAAGGTAAGGGAACTTTCCCAAAGGCGAACATCAGGCAATCATACCTTTTTGATTGAAGTGGATGGCGGGGTAGGACCCCAGCATGTGGACGAATGTCTTGAGGCTGGAGTGGATGTATTTGTCGCAGGTACATCCTACTATAAATCAAGCTCTAGGGAACGGGCAGAATTTGCCCGTTCCATCGGAGAAGTTGATTAAAATAGCCCGTTGATTGTAATAAACGGAGCAAGCACTAGGGCAACAACTGATATCAACTTTAATAGAATATTAAGAGAGGGACCTGAAGTATCTTTTAATGGATCACCCACTGTGTCGCCAACCACCGCGGCTTTGTGCAGTTCTGATCCTTT
>Ga0181590_10005483_pt1 | contig 10485 bp, 19 predicted proteins | sample 071ome_34_FD_132446 | JGI IMG/M metagenome (GOLD analysis project Ga0181590, IMG submission 132446) | Coastal salt marsh microbial communities from the Groves Creek Marsh, Skidaway Island, Georgia - 071411BT metaG (megahit assembly) | ecosystem: Environmental > Aquatic > Marine > Intertidal... | reverse complement strand
TGTGCTTTCTTTTCGCCTACACGTTTACGCCAAGCAATAAGATGTGTTTTGTCTTTAGTAGCGTCTAGCACTGTGGTAACACTTGCTACAGCATTTCCATCAGGAGTAAGGTATTTTCTTTTACCTTCTATGCTTTTCTTTTCTATTGGCTTGTAGTCATACTTCTCTATTATTAATGTCATAGTGGTTTAAGTTTTCTCTGAGTGCTGTTTAATTTTTTCTGTTCGTATTCAATAGCCAGTATTCGTCTTTCTGCCTGTGTAGGATAAGAGCCATGCCACACTGAGCCATCAATCAATACCATTTTGCCTGCCCAATAAGGACATACATGCACAAACTGTTCTCCGTCGGCTTCAGGCATCACAGCATAAAATGCGCCGTCACTGTGATTATCTGTTTCGTTTGTATCAAAATATAAAATACAACTTATTATTTCTCCAGGACGAGCATGATTGTGAAGTGCTTGCCAGCCGTGTTTATTATATTTTATAGACCAACAGTTTACTAAATTACCTGCTGTTATTGGACTGCCTAAGTTTAAAAAAACATAATTTATGTAATTTTTTATATCTTGTGCAAAGTAGATTGTTTCATCATTAGAATAATAAAACTGCGTACCATTATTAGTAGCAGTATCTTTTTTTCTATTATCTGTATGATTGTCGAATAAAGGTAATAGACATCCGAAATCAGGGTATACAGTTTCTACAAGCCATTTATGCTCATAGGCACTGCTAACTAATCGTGACATTACTTATCGTTGTCTTTTTCTTCTGTAATTGAAATAAGTTCATCATAGTCGTATGTAACTGATTGAGTATAAAAAGGATTATTAAAATTTGGATCATCGAATCCTTCAACACAGTTTACTTCAGGAACCATTTCAGTCATGATGTTTTCTATTCCGTATTTAAGTGTTGCCGTGCTCATTGCGCATCCAGAACAAGATCCGCTCATTTCTAATAGCAAAACTCCGTCTTCGTATTTGTTAAAGTTTACAAAGCCTCCGTGTCCTGCAACTGCTGGTGCTACATATTCGTTCAATACATTTTTGATGTGCGCGACAATTTCTTCTTGACTTCTTTCGGTCATAAGGTTACTCCTATAAACATTAATTATAACAAATTAATTTGTTTTGTCAATACTTTCTTGATGTTTTTTAATTTTGTCTGATGCGTAGGTTTCTAAAACCCCAGGGAACACTCCATGAATAGCAAGTGCAAATGCCATACTCCACGAATGTATTAAGTGTTGAAAGTAAGACATTTTATTATCTTGTAGATGTTTTTTACAAGTCATCGCCTAAGTCTGTGGCTGCTTTAGCCATATCTCCGACAGTGTCTCCTCCATCGCTTGATTGAGGTATGCTGTCTGAACTCTTTTGTTTTAATTCTATTTTAATTTGATCAAAGTTAGTTACGAGTTTTTGAAGTTTAGGATCTGCATCATATGCAGCCTTGAAAACATCATAAGTGAACTGTCCTCTTCCAATGTTCTGCATAACATTGTCAAGTTTTTCTATAGATAGACTGGTTTTTCCTGCGTCTTTGTAGTGATCAAGAACTCTGTAGATAGCATCGCTATCTACAGTTTCGTTTACTTTTTTTTTGAAAGAATGGTGCCTAACTTACGAGAACGTTCTACACTTTCTCTTTTGGCTCTGCCTGCTTCTTCTTCGCCGCCTGCAGCAGGGGCCGAAGCATCAAAATCGTCTGCTGGCTCTTCCATGTCCATGTCCATGTCTGCGTCCATATCTTCTTCGCCGTCGACTGTTGGCTCCATTTCTGGCTCTTCTGCACCCATTGTATCAACAGGCTCTGCTTCCCCTGTTAACATACCTACACCCTGTGTAAGTGTGTTACGAGTTTCTTCCATAGAAGAATAAAGTGCTTCAAGTGCAGGCTTAACTGATGCAACAAATTGTTCTGATTGAGCACTACCCATTTCGTCACGAATAGCATCTGCTAATTCTAGCATTGATTCTGTTTGCATTTCAGCAGTATCTTCCATCCAACTAGTAACTTTGTCGACCATTCCTTTTGCAGCCATTACTAGTTCTGCTTCGTCCTCTGCGCCTTCACGCACTACAGTTTCTTGAGTAATTTCTTGGTCTTGGATACTTTCTCTTTCACTTATTGCTGCATTGAGTACGTCAAGGAACAGTTTGCTCTTCTGATAAGGTTCGTTGTGAACTTCAGTGAAACTCTCCATAGTTTCAACTTGACTTAACTTTGTTCTAATTTTATTTCGTGCATCTTGCAATTGCTCTAATGTAAATTGATCAACGTTAATCTTTTGACCAAACTTCTTAGCAAGGCTTTCATTAAGCGATGCAGCAGTGACTGGTTTTGAAATTTCTCTAATATTCATTTTAAGTATCCATATTGAAATAGTTTTAATTATTTATCATTTAACGGTAGATAAACTTATCTAAATCTTTTCTTAGTTTTGATAAAATTGTTTTTGCATCCTGATATCTAACATCAGCAGTAAATCTTGCTACTTTGTTTTTTGAGTTTTTTTGTATATTGGAGTAAAACATACAATCAGTATTAAGTTTTGCAATGCTATCGTCAAGTTTTTTAACATTGTTTATAACATTGGAACCCTGTACCCACTGTTTTGCAATACAAATAGCAGATGATCTATAATTTGTTTTTGCAATAACTTTCTTTTTTGCTAAATCTTGTACATAAAAATAGTCGTTCTTTTTATATACTGCAAGATTATCTATATGCACTACTCCTTTTGAAGTAACAGGCAAATGAATGTTTTCTAAACCTTTTGATACTAGGTTTTCAACTTCTTTAACAAAATTTCTTTTAGGTTTTGTATTCATTTTTTCTAATTAAAGTGGTTCCGTCTTTATTAACTTTACTTAACAAACTCTTGCGTACTAAGTTCTCGATTACGAACTGATCTCTTTCTGTGTATGCAGTTAAAGGTGCTAAATCAGTAATTTTATCTAAGAGTGCACATTCTTCGTTGGTCAGTGCAATAGTAAATTTACTTATTAGTTCGTTAAATCTCATTGTTGTCCTTGTGTTAATGATCCTACTACAGCATTTATATCATCTTTTTTGTAGACTAATTTTTCAGGCTCGTCTGGTTTTTGTGCAGCGTCTGGATTGATTATTGTAACTTCATCGCCTTGCACATCATCAATTTCAAATTCTTTTGCTTGTCCAGATTTTGTAGGAAACGGTATTTTATTACCTTTTTTAATTAGATCTTGTTGCATGTCTTGTTGACTTTTTTGTGCTGCCTGCGCAATTTTGTCAGTGGCTGCTGATGCAACTGATTTGACTGCTCCTTTAGCAGCAGCACCAACACCTTTTGCTACGCCCTTAGCCGCTCCTTTAGCAACAGCACCAACACCTTTTGCTACGCCTTTGGCTAATGCTCCTGCACCCTTTGCGGCTAATGTTCCTGCACCTTTGGCTATTGCTCCAATTGCAGGTAGGATTTCATCTATCTGTTGTTCATTAAGATCATGTTTAGTTATAAAAGACTCTACAGCATCTTTTTCAAATTCTTCTAACTTCATATCTTTTTCCTTCTAGTTGACTTCCTAGCAGATGTTTTTCGTCTAGTGTTAATTCTGCGCATGCGCTGTGATGCTGGATTAAATTTCTTTGTTCTTTTACTTTTAATTCTAATAGGTGTTGCTTGACGTCTTTTTGTTTGTTTAAACTTTTTCGACTTTGATATGTTTATCGGAGCAGTGCATGTACTGGCTTTAGACACTATTCTTCCTTTTCTAGAGCCTGATGTGCACTTATATTTTCTTACAGTTTTTGAACCTTTTCTCCCCCAAACAGTAGTTACTGCTTCTGTTAACTCACGCAAGTACATTATCGTCTCCTAGTAGATATTTTCGCTCTTCTATTCATAGACTGTAATCTACGACTTGCTGGGTTTACTCTCTTTGTTCTTTTTGCTTTGCGAACAATACGTTTGCCAAGTCTGGCTTTAGTTTGTTTTAGTTTTGCACGTTTTTTAATATCGATAGGAGCAAAGCACTGAGACATAGCAGACACAACTCTGCCGTGACGCTTGCCTCCAGAACAGCGATATTTCCTGACAACCTTGTTGCCAGTCCTGCCCCAAACTTGTTTCTCGTCAAGAGATACTATTTCGAAAACTAACATAGTTGTATTTAGTTGTCTTTAACTGAATTTAAGTAGGATAACGACTATGGTAGAAAGAAGACCAGCAATAATAGTGCCAGTAGATGTGATAATGACCTTTGCCATTGATTGATTACCATCTTTAATATCTTGATGGATACTTTCGACTTTTTCTTCTAGGTTAGTTAGGCGACTGTCTAACTGCTCATAGCGAAGTTGGCACAAATCAACATGTGCTTCGAGACTTGCTTTTTCTAAACTTGTTGGTTTTTTGGCAGATGCCATTTCATTCTCCGTCCCCCGCTCCGGGGTTATTAAGTAAACTCGTAGTTGGCCTTAATGGATTGTGCCTTGTTCTGCCTTTATAGTACAATTATTTATTTAGAGTATATATTAGTAATCTGCTAGTTTAAATAAAATATTTTTATCTTTGCTATCAGTAGTTCTAAATACACTTGTATTTATCTTAACTGACTCATCTAGATTTGTTATAATTGGTACTAAATCAAAATCTTTAATTAATACATCAAGAGATAATGCATCTTCATATTCGACTTCAAATGCAAAGATCCATACTTTTTGTTCGCCTACATATCGAGTGCCAAACTCTTTTGCAGATTTAGTTACTATGGTAGGCTTTTTATTAGTTGCTATATTAACCCTTAGTCCTATAGTTTGAATAACAGTGAGATAATTTTGTTGTTGATTATATAAATTTTTCTCTTGCCCTTTACGAGCGCCTGTTTCAGTAATGTCAACTAGAGTTTCTACTATGAATTTCATACAACTATTTAACCGTCAAAAAAAAGCCCACTTTTGAAAGTGGGCCCTTTGTGTGCTAAAAGCACGATCCTAAGGTAGTAGGATTCTTTTAATTATAGACCTCTAGTTGTACCAGGTGCTGTTACTGTAACAAGTGCTGTTGTACCTGAACCAGTTAGTACGCCTGAACCTCCTACAATTAAGTCTGCTCTGCGAGCAATTGCGTCGATGTCTACAGCATGACCGTCACCGATGATAATCATTGTTGACTTATCGTCGTCGTGTAGTTCAAACAACATTGCGTGTGAACCTAACTCCTGTGCTACCTTACGAAAAGTACCTTCAGTGATAGCAGAGCCAGAACCGCCTGAATCTTCAGTTAATGCTGAACCGAACTCTAATGCGAATAAGTTAAGTTGACCTGTTGAATAAAGTGTACCGTCTACTAGTACGTCACTATTAAATTTGCTTACTGTTGCCATTTTTCTTCTCCTATAATCTTAAATGGACACCTTCGCGCTCCGCGAAGTTGTTATATGTATTTAGTCAAATACGAAAAAAATGTTTATTTTGAGGTCTTTTTGGCTCTCTGATGTATAGTTTTTAGCAAATTTATAGGTGCAACACCGCCTTTTACTATATCATCTATCATTTGTATAATAGGTAAGTAGCCTTGAACAAACTGAGGTGGTATGCCGTTGCCATTTTTAGCAAGTTCTAAAAACTTCTTTGTGCGCATAAGGTTATCAGTACCTACAAGCAGTCTATACATTGCTAGGTCCGCCGAGTCTATGGATAAATCTGGGGTGCTAATTTGAGGTTCTGTATCTTTAACTCTAGAAGTTTCTAAATCTTTACTTGATATTAGCGCAGACAATTCGTCTATTATATCGCTTGATCTTAATTTTGCTCTTGCAGCAAATAACAATTTTGTTGCAACATCCTGTTTGTCTTTAGGCGATAGTCGTTGAAAATTTCCTATATTTCTGCGCACAAGTTTATAATCACTGTTTGAAATGTGCAGTGCTGATTCTATTTTCATTAAAAATGCTTGGACATCGCTAGGAGTAGTATTTGATTTTAGCGCACGAAGATATCTGTTTAATGCTAACTCTGGAAGTGTTGTATTTTGTCTTAGTTTTTTTGCAGATCCCGGATCACGCAAACGTCTAAATGCATCTTCGTCACCTTTTATAAAATATAAGAAATTATATAAGTCTGTCCCAAAGGCTCTGAATTGACTGTAGTCTTCCTTTTCCAGTGTTTTAGATGCGTATAGTTGGGCTTGTCTTTTAGACTTAGTATAATTGCGAAGTAATTCCAGTATTAATAAAATCAGATAGGCACGTTCACAACAATCACTGTACGTTAAAGATTTAACGTTTGATGCGTTGCGGGTAAGACGTGCCTCTTCTAGTTCTTTAATAAAGTCCATTAAAAGTCGTGATCTTCTTCGTCTTCGTCATCGCTTGGTTCAGCGTCTTTTACGCCTGCACCAATTTCTACATCTTTAACTTTAGCAAAAATCTCTTTTGCTTCGTCTACTGAAACGCCTGCTTTTTTCAAAGAATCGCCTACAGTTTTAGGACCAAAGGCAGAGCCTAATGCTACTAAAGATGTGCCTAGTGATGCTGCTTTGTTCCACTGTTCGTCATCTGGCCACTCAACGCCAGAATCTGGTTCTAGTGCTGATGCAATTTTTTGACCCATCTGTACAAATGGCATCAACTTTGGGTCTACATCATAATACCCTTCTTGTAACAAATCGTTTACTTTCATTTTAGTTTCCTTATCGCTCTACGGCTCTGTTAAATTTACTGAATGTTTTCCTAGGCACAAATTTAATTGAACCTTGGGGATGTGCAAGAACGTAGCCTTCGCCACCTTCAACTGAATCATCTTTGCTAGACATGCTCTGTCTCACCGGCACTCCAGGCTGACTATCAAGTTGTGCAATTACATCATCTTTAACCTGTTGTATCTTTGCAACAACTTCCCAAATTGCATTAAAGCCTTGCTGGTTGTTGCCTACATATTCTGCTATCTTCTTCTTTGCTGTTTCACTTAATTGTTTTCTAACTTTAACCCATTCTAAAAAGTCGCCGCCTAGGTTTTCTAATCCAGTATCTACCTTGCTGTTCATGTAGGCATAAAAAACGTCTGGTAAGCCCTTTAGTTTTAGTTGGGTAAGAGTGTTAATGTCTAACAGTTTATCCATTGCGGCAGCATCTTTTGATATAATTGCTTTTAATTCTTTTACACTTGTATCGTCTATCTTAGGTGCATCTGATACAACAACTGGAGGTATAACTAATACTTCCTTGCCTTCTAAGACATCTGCATTTTTTAAAGGTCCTTCAACACCTGACTCATCTACTTCTAGGTGTATTACAATTCCGGTTTTACTTTGTCCAATTTTTTTACCAAGTTCAGAATTTTGTGCAACTCTGTATTCAACAATATTCGGCTTAAACACATAGTCGCCACCTTCAGCAACTGGTGTGTTAAAGTATAACAAGTCACCTTTGAAGAAACCTCTATAGTCTTTTGGAGTTGCTTTTTCATACTCGTCAAAAATGTCTGCCATGTTGGCTGCAAACTGTTTATAACTTTCTGCCTTTTTGGGATCTGGGTTGCTTGCACCAGGGCGATTCATTAACATTTGTTGGAGTTCTTTTGCTGACTTAGATTTGCCGTCATACTTTCCAGCAGTAAAACCACTCTTGTCAGTAAGTATAAAATTACCATCTTGATCCCTACCAAAGATAATAGCAGGACTGCCGTCCCACTTGACTGTGACATCAGTGTGTCCTCCTTTCTCAAGATTGATTAGGCTTTGTAATGCTCTGTTAGCACCCTTACTAGGCGGCAATTCTCTAAACACTAAATCTTCTAGGTGTTCAATACGGGCACCTTCAGTTAAAGGTCTTTTAGTAGTTTGTCTAAATTCATTAAATCTCATCTTGGCAACAACTCTTTAATTCTGTTAAGATGTTTATCTGATAAACTTTCGTCTTGTTTAAGATCATCTGGTATGCCGATGTCTTGTACTTGTTTATTGTTTACAAATCCGTCTAGTATTTGCTGTACTTCTTCTTTTGCGTAGTTTTTTTCTATTGCTGTTTTAAGACTTTCGTAACTGTTTAGGTCTTTGCCGTCATCTAAGTCAAGAGCCTGTGCAATTTTGTCTGCTGTTTTAATAGGCTCGCCAATTATTTCGTTTTTATTCTTCTTTGTGTAACCAGTGCCTGCTTTATTAGGAACAGGTGTGCGTTTAATTCTAACAAGCCCGTCAGTTGGGCTCCACATCCAGCGTTCGCTTTCAACCGGGCGGCCATCATCAATCGTGTCTGCGCTGTCCTGTCTATTGTGCACAGCGGCTATTGTAGCAATCATAATATTACGGAACACACCCTTGTACTTGCTTTCTTTTTCGCTAGGTGAATGATAATATGTTTTAAGCCAACCTGGGTCGCCTGGCATAAAGTCAACTTGTACATAGCCTGTTCTTGGTTTTGATGTTTGTTTTGCTTCATCATATCCAACAATTTGTACTTTGGTCATAATCACTGATGTTTTTTCTATATCAAGTACTTCTGGAGTGTTTTTTAATTTTTCAATAAATTGAGGAATACTCTCCGGGTCTATCTGCAAAGCAACGTCTATATCTCCGGAAAATTCTCTTTTACCTACACTGCCTAGTACATTTCCTTTTAGGTCAATGCCTAACACCTTTTCAAGTGCTGTTAGCGTAGGTTCAATCTCGTCGATATGTATCGGACCTACTCCTGGCATAGCGCCACCTTCTGCTAACACACTTTCACCTAGTCGTTTCGTAGTAGCCTTTACAAATTGTTTAAAGCCAGGTGCTGCTTTCATAGTTTTGCCAGCAGCACTAGTCCAAAGTGCTTCTTTTGCAGCCCATACAAAAAAATCGCCTGCTTTATCTAAAAATCCACTACCGTCAGGCAAGTCTTGTATTCTTGCTGGCATTTTTGTTACAGGTTGGCGAGGTTGTGCAGGCGCTTTTTTAGGTTCATCAACAGGCTTTGCTGTTACTGGAGGACGCATTCCTCTTCTTCCAGTTTGTGTTTGGGCTCGACTAGTTAGTCCTGCAAGTCTAGAATCACGTCCAATTGCTTTGTCTATTTTTCCGCCCTTTTGATAAAACTTTGGCTGTTCAGTGATTTGTTTAATTTTCATCTTGGTGCTCTTTAGCCTCAATTAACTTTGACATAGTACGCTTAAATTTTCTTGGATCACCTGACTTGATAGAATTTAAAAAACGGCGCTCTAACTCACTAGCAGTTGCTTCGTCATAATTTTCAGATATTCTATTAAGTAAATTGATTGCACTTTCAATAATATTATTACCAGTGGCTTCTATCAATAGATCGTTATCCTGAGCCCTGCCTAGGTTGTTTAATTCTGATAATATACTGCGTGTACGTTTTTTCATAAAAAAGAATCCTTAACGTATTTATGCGAGATCCAACACATTATTTTATAACAGAAAGTTGACCTAGTCAAACAAGTTGGCTAAATACTGTTGTAACATAACTGTAACATTGCATATATAGAACCCACACTAGTGATAGTACATAGCAAAAACACAGTTTGTTCATGACAATTAGGAGATTATTATGGCGAAGCCACTAGGAATAGTAGCCATGTTGACTCTACTCATATCAAGTGGAACAGCACTGGCTGATCATCATTTCCCTATTAAGGCAATAGATGATATCAAAGTAACCAATACCAACAAAATTCATTTTGAACTTAGGAACGGAGAGACTGTAACAGGTGTCCTGCCCAACTGTGATGTAATGAGTTTTGTAGAACAAACGGGCGCAGAAAATCTTGGCTTGTATGCACACGGTGCAAAAATGGTAAAGAACGGTAGTAAAATTACATTCCTAAATTTAGGCGAAAAGCGACTTAGAAAGAGAGCAATAGGCTCTTGCCAAGTAGACAACTTAGGAGGAACTGATGATAGCATATTACTGGCACAAACTTGATAAAATTATGAAGTCTGGAAGAATTGATGTTATTACTAATAAAGTATTAATAAATTGAAAAAGGGCCGTTACGGCCCTTTTTGTTAGGTAAGAGTATGTATTGCTACAATTATACCCATGCTTGCCGCAACACCTACCATGAGTTTACCAAAGTCCTTAGCAATCATTGGCATTGCTTTATCCACTGTGCCGCTGAATGTTGCTATGGCAAGTTCACGACCACTTAGCATACCTATGAATACCCATGTAGTACTCATTGGGATATTGTTGTACTGTTTGAAATACCATAGTATAATCAAGTACACCAAATCAATCAGCGTAGCACTGCGTACATAGTTTGTGTCTGTTTTGCTAGTAACTATCTGTTGTATCTTGCCTCCTTGCTCACGAAACATCCAAGCAAGTCCGGCCACAAACAATGCTGAAATCATCAACAACTGTTGCCAAGAAATTTCTCTGGGCAAGAACACAGCCATGTTAGCCATGTCGTGACTTAGCCATGTCCACCACAGCCAGCCAGTAACTGTCCACTGTGCAACACGCCATTGTGCTTCAGAGCCGCCTAGCCGAACATT
>Ga0181590_10005481_pt1 | contig 10485 bp, 6 predicted proteins | sample 071ome_34_FD_132446 | JGI IMG/M metagenome (GOLD analysis project Ga0181590, IMG submission 132446) | Coastal salt marsh microbial communities from the Groves Creek Marsh, Skidaway Island, Georgia - 071411BT metaG (megahit assembly) | ecosystem: Environmental > Aquatic > Marine > Intertidal zone... | reverse complement strand
CCCACCAAGGTTTCATCCCCCGAAAGATCGGCCAATCCAAGGGTCGCTCGATCGCCATTCCAGATCACGGCGGTATTTTCAAGGCTGTCAATCGTCGAACTTTCAAAGGATTCGAGCAGGATGGTTGGTAACTGGGCCGCCTCAGGTTTAACCAGACTGGGCAAGGTGATGCCCTCATCAAGGGAGCGGTAAATCAAGCCTTCCAGAGGCTCACCGTCCAAGGTGAGGTTGATATTGGCACCACCGTGATCCCCTGCTGCATTGGTCCAATCGCCATTGAACCAATTGACCTCGATGGGGTATAGACCCGCTTTGGCAAAGAAAGCGCTCCCATCGGGTGCGGGCCCGGGGGCTCCATGGCCTCCGTCGTTGTTTACCACCACCTGATTGCCAACTCGAATCACCGAACCATCGTCAGAGGAACTGTTGAAATCATGCCACCCAGCCGCGGTAATATCAATCAGGCCCCTCAATTGGACCATGCCATCGTCCAGATTGCCTCCGTTGCCCTGGAACGAAGCCCCATCTCCAGCCAGCCAATCCATGATGGGGGTGAGGTCGTCCCCGGTGTAGTTCACATTCGTGGAAACGAAGGAACCATCGGGCTCGCTATTGATCATGTAAATCCCGTGATCATCTCCCGGTGTGGTCTGAAAGACTGGCCCTTGAGCTCCTTCCCCAAATTCAAATCCCTTGGGTTCGCTCGCCCAGTATCGGCCAGCCAAACCAGCTTCACCTTTTTCTGTGGTGAGGGATGAGGCGGATACGGCTACAGCCCCAACGTCCGAGGCACCATAGAGGATGTCCCCAGGAACGGGGGCACCATCAACCAGGATATTCAAGTTGGCGCCGCCATGATCGCCTGCTGCACTGGTCCAATCTCCATTGAACCAGGCAATCTCGATGGGATAAAGCCCTGCGGTAGCAAAATTATAAAACCCATCAGGCGAGGGTCCTGGAGCGCCGTGACTGCCGTCATTGTCAATCACCCGCTCACCAGCAATCCAAATAATGGATCCATCGTCTGATTCCGATCGGATATCATAATCCCCAGGTGCATCGATGCGCAGGTAACCGGTGAAGCTGAGTAATCCATCATCCATGTTGCCATCGGCTCCATCGTAGGAGTCGCCATCTGCCTGCAGCCAATCGCGAATAGGGGTCAGGTCATTGCCGCCCTGATAGCTCAATCCGGTCGATTTGAACACCCCAGTAGGATGGGCTCCATGCATGATTTTTAGGCCAATGTCCTTGGGGCCACCCTTGTCATCAAGGTTATCAATGGATTTGATCCCTGCCTGCCAGTAACGACCATCCAGGCCACTGCCTGTGTCGGGCGCACCAGTAAGGGGCAGGATTTCCTGAGCTTGAAAGGGAGTGATCAGACCGATCAAAGCACACAACCCAACGGCTAGAACTCGAAGTTGAAGGGACATAAGCATATGTTGCTCAGATTATTACCAACGAGTCAACAGGGATTTGCTAAGACTGCGGAGATTGTCCGAGCTGAAAAACCGGTTCTAAGGCCGAATGCATTTCCACCCTGACAGGCTGATGGCCAGATGTCATGATGATGCCACCATCATGAAACCTACCCTTGCAAACCTGGGACTCATTCCATGGCTTTTCGTGTTGCCACACCTCGCGATTTTGGCACAGACACCGCATTCGAATGAGGCTCCCTCTCCCGGTGCCAGTGGCAACCCCGAAAATGTACCCTTCATCGGTGGAAAGGATCTTTCTGGCAACCCAGTGCGATTGGCCCAAAAAACCGGACATGTGTCCAATTATGATCCGGCCCATGTCGGGAAATACACCCTACCGGATCCTCTGGTCAGTTCTGACGGCAATCAGATCACCACCAAGATTCAATGGGAAAGCAAAAGACGTGGCGAAATTCTGTCATGGTACCGCTCTCAGATTTACGGTGCTGTGCCTCCCTCGGTAAAACCCATTACCTGGAGAGCCATGCCTGGCGACATTTCAGGAACTCGAATTTATGAAGGGACGATTACCGATCATGAGCTTGGTCATCCGATTCGCCTCAGCCTGCAAATCCCTCACGGCAGATCTGGGCCTTGTCCTCTTTTGTTGAACCTTTCCTTTTTCCCTCCCTCAGCGCCTGACTCACCCCCTCAAAGACCACAACGCTTTCAACCCAAGGAGCTTGTTCTTGCGCGCGGGTGGGCCTATGCCCAAATGGGTTATGGTGACATTCAGCCTGATCGACCGGATCGTTGGAAAGATGGGGTCATCGGATCCACCTTGTCGGCAAACCAAGATCGCCCCCTGCCCGATCAATGGGGCACCATCAGCGCCTGGGCCTGGGGTACCAGCCAGGCCCTGGATTTGCTGGAAACCATGCCTGAAATCAATCGTCAGCTGCTGTGCCTCACGGGTGCTTCGCGGTTAGGCAAGACGGCTCTGTGGGCGGCAGCTCAAGACGAGAGGATTGCTGCGGTGATGAGTATCGTGCCCGGCGAGATGGGCGCATCCCTGATCCGTCGAGACTGGGGTGAAACCTTGGACGATATGGCTCAAAATTTTCATTGGCAATTTGCGGGAAACCTACAGCAATGGGTTGGCAAGTGGGATCAACTACCAGTGGACCAGCACATGCTTCTGGCTTTGATCGCCCCTCGGAAAATCTATATCAATGGGGGGTTAACAGACCAGTGGAGCGATCCTGAAGGACAATTTTTAGCCATGAAAGCAGCTGAACCGGTCTTCGAGCTATTGGGGGCCGGTAATCTGGGTGGCAACGAAGGGCTGACATTGGATAAGCCGCTAATGGGAACCCACATGGCCTATCACTACCACTCGAAAGGGCATCAATCACTCCCAGAGGATTGGCACTATTTCATGGATTTTGCCGAGGGGAAGCCACAGCGTCCCTAAGCTGCAAAGGATCCAAGGCTGGCAAACGGTCTGAGGCGGGTTGACTCGAAAGTGATATTCACTCACAAGCGATTGAGAGCGGTTTGAAGCACCCAAAAACGCGGTCCACACCCACTCACTTCATGAAAGGATTTTCCAAGGGACGCCCCTGAGTGGACACGACGTGGATGCCATGAGCATAGGCATTTGAGTGAAAGAGTTCCCAAACCACTTCCTTCTGAGGATTGACCTCGAACACACGCACCTTGGATGAATCCCGCTGGGCGTAACTGGTGATCACCACATTCCCATTGGGTAGGAGCTGTCCACCGCAAGGATCGGCAAAGCGACCCTCTAGATCTCCGTTATCCACCTTCCATACCACCTTGCCTGAAGCATCAAAGATGGCGGTCTTGTTCCCATGGGTGAGATTCACCAAAGTATGCCCATTCTCCATGCGAATGGCCGTGAAAGGCCAGTTCTCGGCCTCTCTACCCCCCAGTTCGGGCAAATCCGTGCGGATTTCATTCACCACTTCACCTGAAGGAGTATATTCCTTGACCTTGAATGCGAGGAGGTGAGGTACCAAGTAATTCCCATTGGGAAGTTTTCTCGCCATACGGGTCTGCATGTGATCGTTGTCGGTTTCAGGCTGCAGGGGAATCTCCGCAGCGATTTTTCCATGCCGGGTGACTTCCAGCAAACGCGGCATGGGGCCTCTCTCCACCACCAAGGTATGACCATTTTCCAAACGCACAGCCGTGCCCAACTCCTTGTTGGCAGGATCCAGGGAGTAGGTCCAAAGGGTTTGCCCCGAACGGCTCATTTCGGTAGCGACATTGCTGGCTGAAAAGAGAATGTTGCCATTGGGCAGGACGTAGCCATCCCGGGACGCTTTGGGGATCTCCCAGATCACTTCGTTCTGTTCATTGATCAATACAGTGGTGTTTCCGCACAAAAGGATGCCGTGACGAATACCGGTGGCACTGGCCTGACGGATCACCGGTTCGGCTGCGTGGAGGGTTGCCCAACCTCGGGCATCCCCCATCAAGAGGAAAACCAGGACCGCAAACCGCGCAGAAAATTGGGCAGTAAATCGGACAGAAATAGGAATGTTCATTTTTGAGATTTTATCGACGTTCATCCACCATCTTATGGGCGGCCTTCACAGTGTTGTTTTCCAGAGCGACTTCACCGGCCTGCTGACCAATCCTTATGCCAGTCTGTTGCTGGCCGCTGCCACTGTCTTCAATCAAATTATTTCGAATAATGGTCCCGTTGGTTGCCCCATCCACAAATAGCCCCCAACCCTTGTTGTCTCGGACTGTATTGCCCTCAAAGGTAATGCGGTGTGCAGCCATGGGCTCACTCTCAGCCCGCCAGTAAACCCCACCCATCTTATTACCCACAATGGTATTGTGCTGAACGAAGTTATCACTGTCCTTGTGTCCGATGGACATACCGTAACCTCCATTGCCTTCGAGCCAATTGCCACGAGCGATGCCTCCTCGCACCCGCCAGCAAAAGAAAAAACCATCCTCATCGTTGGCGATCGCCCGGCAATGAGTCACCGAGGGACGCTGGGAACCACTGCCCGGGTGCAGGCCAAAACCAGCACAAAGCTCAACCACACATTGATCGACCTGCACATCATTGGATTGCTGAAAACTGATCCCATCCCCCATGTAGCCTCTCACCGTGCAATGCTCAATCACGCAGTGATCACCGCGATAAAGGTAAATCCCTGCCGTACGACAACCATCCACCTTGGTAGGATTATGCTCACGATTGCCATCAATGGTTAAATGCTCCACCCGGGCATCCTGAATTTCGTAACCACTGATGACCGGATAAATGGTGGCGGCAAAACCGCCATCAGCGACCATGATGTCGGCATTCATGGAGCGGGTCAGGGTGAAGTAAGCTTCCTTTCTGTTGAGGATTGTGGCACAGACCCCATGGAAATTACGCTGGGTTCTGGAAGCCACGTAAATCCCTCGCCCCAAATCAAACCCTGTGGGGTCTTCGAGGGTCACAGCGGCCTCACCATAATCGCCATCGGCTCTGAGGGCGCTGCGATACTCGCGTTCTTTCTTGAGCACCGTTTGTTCCCCTGCTCCTCGAACGGTGACCCGGCTGCGGAGATGAAGCGAATCCCCCATCTGGTAGACACCGGGGCCAATCTCCACCACGCCTCCGCCCAACTGACCCACATAATCCACGGCCGCCTGCAGGGCACGGTGATCCTTACCAATGATGTCGGCATCATGCTGCCCCACGCGGATCACCACAGCAGGGCGGGCATGCAGTGAGTTCTCGGCATACTCACGACCCGCCTGATCTCCGAGGCAGACCCCGATTGATAAAACGACCCAAAAACCAAAGAAAGCAAGGAGTGGTTTCACAGGGAGAATTTGCCACAGTCTTGAGGATTTCTTCTAGGACAAAGTCTTGGGACGACTTGATCCAGGGAAACCAAGGAAAGGGCAGATGACAGAACATCCCTTCTTTGGTAGGTTCACCCCATGCTCCTGAGTCGTCTTTACTGCTTTGCCTGGCTGTGCCTCCAATTGCAGGATCTCCCCAGCACACAAGCTCAGAAACCCGTCAATCAGCCAAACATTGTATTGATTCTAGCTGATGATGTGGGGCGGGAAGCCCTTGGCTGCTACGGTGGCACCTCGTATCCGACACCGCGCTTGGATCAATTAGCCAAGGAAGGCATGCGCTTGACCCACTTTTTTGCCGCTCCGGTATGCCACCCTACTCGCGTCACCTTAATTTCTGGCCGCTACCTGCACCATATGCAGAACCCAACCTGGGGTTATTATCCCAAGGGGGAGGCCGAGACACAGACCTTGCCTCATGCGCTCAAGCGTGCCGGATACGCCACGGCAGCCGCTGGCAAGTGGCATCTGGCCATGCTGAAGGACGATCCCCAACACCCTTCTCGCATGGGGTTTGATGAACATTGCTTTTTCGGGTGGCATGAAGGCCCGCGTTACTGGGAACCGCTACTTTGGCAAAATGGATCGATTCGCGAAGATGTGGCCCATCGCTTTGGCCCAAATGTTTACGTTGAATTCCTGCTCGACTTCATGAAGCGCCACAAAGGTGGGCCGTTTTTTGCCTACTACCCCATGGCTCTAAGTCACGCCGTCTCAGACGACCTCAGCCCCCATCCTCCCCATGGCCCTGAAGGACGCTACATGACCTACGCGGAAATGATGCGGGCACTCGATCAGCATGTGGGCAGGCTCCTCGATGGCATCGATCAGCTCGGGCTGCGCGAGAACACATTGATTTTTTTCACCAGTGACAATGGCACCACTCCCAAGAACTTCATCCGTCACGAAGGCCGCTCCCTGATTAAGGAACCCACCGTGACTTCAACGATACTTGGGCAACGGTTAGAAGGCCAGAAGGGCCAGTTCAACGACTGGGGCACGCGCGTACCCACCCTTGTTCGATGGCCTGGTAAGGTCACACCCGGCAGCACCGACGACCTGCTGGCCGACATCGCCGATCTGCTCCCTACCTTTGCCGCACTGGCCGGTCGGCCCCAACTCCCTCACGGGGTCGATGGCCATAGTTTTGCTACCCTCTTCACCGAAGGACGGGCGAGATCACGCCCCTGGATCGCTCCGCAAACCCGCTCGAAAATTTCCATCCGCACCCGCGACTGGAAATTACTGAATGACGGTCAACTTTTCGACATGCGAGGGGATCCTTTTCACGAGGTCGCCATCCCAGCCTCAAGGGACACTCCAGAAACCGCTGCTGCCCGCAAGAAACTCACTGCCCTTTTGGCGGGTTTCCCGGCACCCTAAGGATGACTTAAGCCATGGGGAGCCACTGTGGCGCGCCATGGGGAGCAGCCCTTACATTACAAACTAAGCACGCAGCCTGGTTTGTGGGTAGGGCCCTTAGCGATTGGCAAGTTTGAGGCTCACCCCTTCAGGTGGCTTCCCATCGGCGTCCAGCACCCGCAGGCATCCTTGCCAATTCCCCACTTCATTGACCACCTTGAGAATGAGGGTATTGAACCCCTTGCGCAGGGTGAGTCCACGGGCCACATCGCTGTCTCGAGTCAGGGCGCGAGCTTCGAAGGAAGTCGAGACGGCCTCACCATTGAGGTAGATGCGCGCCTGATCATTCCCCCCGGCTAGAAGGGTGATGTTTTCCATGGCCTTTGGAGCGTGCACATACACCGCCAGATAGCCCGCTGCATGATCGTGGTTCCCTCCAAGCACCTTGTTGAAGTCAAACACCACCTCATCGGCACGCTTGGCTACCCACTGGTGGGTTTGACCGGCGATAGTCACCGAGTCGCCAGATTGGGGTTGGAGATCCTTTTCTCGTCGAATAATGGGAAAAACAATGGCCTCGCTACCGCTCTCCTCTTCTTCCAGGGAAACAGGTGCCAACATCAGCCACTGATGAATGTAACCGGCTTCATCCAATGAATCGGTTTGTGCTTGAATCGATGAAATGGCTCCCGTGGTGAAAAAAGACAGCTGAGCTGTCAGTGCCAAAAAGCATGTTTTTAAGAAATTTATCTTCATCATGGATCATGGATGTGGTTTTGGAACCATGCAACAAGTCACGAATTACGAGACCGTCATCGCTTATTTGCAAGAAAGTTATTCCTCCTTGAACCGACAGCCTGTGTGTTTTAACCAACTTTAAAGCAAGAATTTGGACATGAAATCTCCACGACACATCCTCCATGACACGGCCCTGACCGCGCTGATCTTAGGTGCTGTGACCCGCCTAGGCGGGGCCGATTACGCCAACACCCAGTTTGAACCAAACCGAGGCCTGCCAGCTTTCCAATACATGGAAGCACCAGACCGGCTTCCCAATTACACAGCTGGGGCACGATGGGGCACACAAGGCGACCCCATCCGCACGATGCAAAAGCCCTTGAGTCCGGAAGATTCTCAGAAGCACTTGGTCACCTTTCCCGCCTTTGAAATCGATCTCTTCGCTTCCGAACCAGACATCATCAAACCCCTGTGGTTAGCCTTTGATCATCGTGGGCGCCTGTGGATCGCCGAATCGGTCGACTACCCCAACCAGCTCCAGCCCGAGGGAGCGGGTCGTGATCGCTTGAAGATCCTCGAAGACACCGATGGGGATGGCAAGATGGACCATGCCAAAATTTTTGCTGACAAACTGAGTATCCCCACAAGCTTCGTGTTTCACGGGGATGGCGTGATCGTGGTGCATAGCGGCAAAATGGAATGGCTGCGCGACACCAATGGTGATGATGAAGCAGATGTGCGCCAGACCCTCATCACCGGTTGGGGCACTCAGGATACGCACGCCACGGTCAGTAATTTGCGCTACGGCTTTGACAACTGGATCTGGGGGGTGGTCGGTTATTCAGGGTTTCGAGGTACCGTAGGCGGCAAAGAACTACGATTCGGCCAGGGTATTTTTCGTTTCAAACCAGACGGATCCGAACTGGAATTCATCCGTTCAAGCAACAACAACACCTGGGGGCTGGACTTCACGGAGGAAAACATCGTGATTGGATCCACCGCCAATGGGAATGCCAGCATGTACATGCCCATTCCCAACCGCTACTATGAGGCCGTCAAGGGTTGGTCAGCCGCCCGCCTGGAGTCGATCGCTAGCAGCCAGAACTTTTACCCTATTACGGAAAAAGTTCGGCAAGTTGACTGGCATGGGAAATACACCGCGGGATCCGGCAGCGCACTCTACACCGCCCGCAGCTTTCCTGAACCCTTCTGGAATCGAGCTCAGTTCGTGGCCGAGCCTACTGGCCATCTCTTGGGTCTTTTTCTACTTGAGGCCAAAGGCGCTGATTACCATGCCCATAACGCTCACAACATGCTGGCCAGTGATGATGAATGGACAGCTCCGATCTACGGCGAGGTCGGTCCAGACGGCGCCCTTTGGGTGGTTGATTGGTACAATTACATTGTTCAACACAACCCGACTCCTATCGGTTTTGAGACAGGTAAGGGCAACGCCTATGCCACCTCACTACGCGACAAGACCCATGGCCGCATCTATCGGGTTGTGCATCGCGAAGGCACCCCGTCAGCACAACCCGTTCTCAAACGCGAGGATCCTGACTCTCTGATACAGGCCCTTGCCAATGACAACAAACTCTGGCGTCTCCACGCCCAGCGAATGTTGGTGGAACGAGGGCAGCAAGATGTGGTTCCTGAACTGTTGAAAATAATCGGAGACACTCAAGTCGATACCCTTGGGCTGAATCCCGCGGCTATCCATGCACTCTGGACCCTCAAAGGATTAGGCGCGTTGGATCAACCCTCAAGATCCGTTGAGCGAGCAATCACCACCGCTTTGACCCATCCATCAGCTGGCGTCCGAAGGGCGGCGGTCATGGTGGCACCCAAATCGAACCTTATGCTCAAGGCCATCCTTCGAGCTGACCTGGCATCGGATGAAGAGGCTCAAGTGCGCCTGGCCACCCTGCTCACTTTAGCTGAAATGCCAGCTGATGAGGGGGCAGCCAAAGCCATTTTGGGTGCCATCCAAAATCCTGAGAACACCCAGGAGCGCTGGATCATGGACGCAGCCACCGCCGCTGCAGCCACGCACGACGCAGGCTTCCTGCAGGCATTCCTTGGCTCGGGCAATCAGAATGAATCGCTCTCTGATGGCGTGAATCAGGTTCTCTCTCAGGTCACCAGTCATTACGCTGCGCGGGGTCCGGTGGAGAGCATTGTCGCAGTCCTCCAGTCCCTCACCAAGGCCTCCCCGGAACTCTCAGCAGTGGTGCTGGATGGTTTGCTCAGCGGTTGGCCCGAAGAGTCTTCACCCAGTCTCAGCCGAAGGGACCGCCGCCGACTCGAAAGCCTCATGGATGATTTGTCCATCGACGTTCAGGACCGCCTCCTGAGCTTGGGCAGGCGTTGGAATGTAGAAGGTCTATTCGGAGGGCGTCTGGAAACAATCGTTGGCTCTCTGAAATCCACACTAACCAATGATAACGCAGCCGAACAGGCGCGCATGGATGCCGCAGGACGATGGCTGGTCTTGCAAGATGAACCCGAGGTCATTGAACTCATTCTCAGTCAGATCCAACAACTGGGCTCCCCCACTCTTTCAGCCGGCATGTTGACAGCCCTCCAGAAAAGCCAGGACGTCGGCACGGCAGAAGCCATCCTGAAAGCCTGGCCAAGCTACACGCCAGCGGTGCAACGCTCAGCCGTTGCCACGCTGCTGAGACGCCCGGAATGGGCCTTGGTGCTCTTGGACGCCATATCAGATGGATCCATGCAACGTTCGGATGTCTCCCCTGAATACTGGTCACAGCTCAGGGCACACCCAAGCCGACGTGTTGCGGGATTTGCCAGGCGGCTGGCCGATGCCGATGCAACCATATCATCCGACAGGCAGCAAATCGTGAAGGACTTCCTACCACTGGCACAGGAAAAAGGGGATGCCAAACGGGGTCAGGAAGTCTTCGAGACCAGCTGCGCCATCTGCCACAAGATCGATGGTAAGGGAGGCGCTGTAGGCCCCGAACTCACCGGTATCGGTTCCAGAGATCGCGCCGACATCTTGCTGGAAATCATGGACCCCAACCGATCGGTCGAAGCCAAT
>Ga0181590_10005479_pt1 | contig 10486 bp, 19 predicted proteins | sample 071ome_34_FD_132446 | JGI IMG/M metagenome (GOLD analysis project Ga0181590, IMG submission 132446) | Coastal salt marsh microbial communities from the Groves Creek Marsh, Skidaway Island, Georgia - 071411BT metaG (megahit assembly) | ecosystem: Environmental > Aquatic > Marine > Intertidal... | reverse complement strand
ATCTAGAAGAAAACGGAATAGAAAAAGACTAATTATGGATTATTTATTAGGATTATTACTTACTGTATGTGGAGTAATATCAACTTTATTAATCATCAGCGTATTTCATTATGGATATAGAAAAGACAATGAGAGATCTAAAAAGAGCTAAGAGGTGGGAAAAGATTTATCTAACCATTGCAATTATTGCTCTTATTGTATCCTTCTGTTTAATAGTATATGACATAGTTCTACAGACAGGTGATCTATGAAAAAGCTAGTACGTATCCATGTGGATACACATTGGGGAGTATTTTATATAATCCCTTCATTATCAATTACATACACAAGATTACTCAACGGGTACTATGAAATAACCATTCACTGGTTAAGATTTGCTATTTCAATTGCCTTTTAGTTGATATATTAGTAGTAAATTATAATGCTATGAGTGATTTTGTATTTCTTTATTGGGATGATATTGGTGATTCCCAAGAACACGTAGACCATCAACGTATGAAAGCACAAGACATTATAGATAAACGACCAGATCTGGTAAGACAGATTACAAAAAGGTTAGAAAAGCATAATTTAGAAGTTCGCACCAACTATAGAATGGATCCTGACTTCGATACATGCTTAATTAATGGAGGGACATACATTAATGTAGGTCTAGGTAAGAATAATTTTTTAACCGATGAGGATAGATCTAATCTTGAAAAAGCTTTTGCTGATGAGATTGGAGGTATTAAATTTGATGTCCTCACTGTATGGGACTATGATTATGATGAAGAAAGATCATGGTTACCATCAATTGGTTTAACATGTGACATTTTACAACCGTGAAAGAACAAGTAAGACGCATCCGAGAATTTGAAAATGCTTTTAATATTAACCCTGATAGTCAGGATTACCAGTTAAAGCATAAAATTCTTATGGAAGAATTAGATGAATATCTTATTGCTAATAATCATAATGATGAGGTTGAGATCGCTGATGCTATTGTAGATATTTTATACATAGCATTTGGTTTAGTAACTAAACACGGTCTTGATGACGTTATTGAAGATTTATTTGCTGAAGTACATGCATCTAATATGAGCAAGTTAGGAGAAGACGGAAATCCTATCATTAGAAATGATGGTAAAATTCTAAAAGGTCCTAATTACTTTAAGCCAGATATTTCTAAATATTTAAAGTAAACCAATCATGTCTTTTAAAGATCCAGAAGACGAATTTTTTGAGAATAACATAGATAGTTCATCGGATATCTACGATGATGAAAGCAGCTATCCATTAGGAATTTAATACTCTAGCTATATACTTACTTAAAAAGTTAGTAGATAACTGATTGATTATTAGGAAATAACAGCTATCCGATTATATTTGTTATATAATCTAGCTGTTCGTGATATATCAACTTCCAAATGGTAAGGTAATTGAAATCAGTGTTGAGGCATTTCTTGACATGAGTGATGATGAACTGAACAATCTGGTAGCGTATAATTATGGTGAAGAAGTTCAGAACCCGTTTTTTGGTTCAGCCTTAGATGGTAAGAACATGTCATTAGATGATGATACGGAATTAGAACTACCTGATATACCTATATCAGAACGAATATTTGATGAGAACTTTAAACGAGAGGATGTCGAGGAATGACATCCTTTTTTTTGTAATTAACTTTAAAAAAATCAACAAAATGAACATGAAAGTTAAAGTAACTGCTAATGAAGACGGAAGCTTGATTACAGTATCTGGAAACAACTCTGACTACGGTTGGATTCGTTTACAGCAAGAGAGATTTGTACTAGGATCATGGGCACAAAACAAAACAGTTAGTGCACTTATGATGGGTACAGTAGAAAACCTAGAACTAATCATTAATTCTTTGAATCTTAAAGATGGTTCTGAAGTACCAGGTCAGATCGTAACTAAAATGTCACACGAGCCTTTCTATGAAGGTCAGGGTATGCATAGTTACGGTGATAGTGGTATTCCTTGTTTGAAAGATGGTCAACCGATTTATCGTCAAACATTCTACACCCAAGATCTTACTGATACAGATCAATTGATTGATTGGAATAACCAAGAAGACTATAGAGCATACCTTGCTGAAAACAAAGAGTCTAATAAGGTTGAACCAAACACAGATGTAGAAGATGCATTTGATGATATCCAAGAAGTAAGTAGCTCAGCTAATGATTTACTCGAAGAAGTAACTGAAGAGGTTGAGTTTGAGATATAGTAATTTTTGTTTTCTGTAATTATAGGGGAGTAGTTCATTCTGCTCCCCTTTTTATTTCTCCCATCATGAATAATAAACCAGTATACAGTGGAATCTTATCTGAGCATCAGGTAACTCCACGAGTAAGACAAGAACAGCTCATTTTTTCTGGAATGAATGCTGTTCAAACAGAATTGTACCGTAAAGCTCTTTATGGATTAAGAATTTATTCACAACCTGTAATAAGAGCAATGACTAACGCTCAACGTAAAAAGATTACTAAGAAGATGAAGCGCACTCAACGTGTACTTAATCTTTGGAAACAGCAAATATGTAATTATCAAGCAAATAGAGTTATCGAAAACCATTTTAAAATGACTCCTGTTGTAAAACAATTGATTGAGTTACACGCTGATTACGTTGATGTAGAGTATGTTAACAATCTTTCTTTTAGCGATTTAGGTGTTAAACGTCAGCATATTATTCGTAAATTAATAGTAGAGGACATTCTCCCAAAAAACTTTTACGATCTAACTGATGAAGTTCCAAGAGCTAAATAACGAAGAGATTTTATTAATATACCTAAGACAAAAAAGGTTTATGGAAGTTCATGAGGATCTTATCCAGCAAGCATTACATCTATCTACCTATACAGGTATGCTTGATGAGACTCAGGAACTTCTAGTAAACAACTTAGAAAAAATGCAAACTGCAGATCATGTAGTGATGTTAAAAAAGATTAATAAGAAGCTAGAGCCTATTGTTGATCTTATTTATGAAGCAGATCCCAGTATGTATGAAAAGATTTTCAGTATTGTAGACACACCTCTTATAGGTGACGAAGAAGACGAACTCGATGATGAATAAAAAGAAACTCTGTGCCGGTTGCGATGAAGAACAATATATCTGGAAAGCAGTCGGTAAAGAGAAGTATTGTAAATCGTGTTGGTATAAGTTAAAGTTAGAAAAAGGAGATAAGATCGTAAAGATCAAGCAAGTATCTGCTAAAAAAGCTAAACAAGACACAGTTTATTCTAAGCTCAGAAAAGATTATCTTAGTGCTCACCCTTTTTGTGAAGCAAAACTACCCGGTTGTACAGCAAATGCAACAGACATACACCATAAAAAAGGTAGAGGTAAATATTACCTTATCACACCAACCTGGATGTCTGCTTGTAGAACATGTCACGAATGGATAGAAACGCATCCCGCAGAGGCAAAAGAATTAGGATTTTCAGAAAATAGAATATGAGCCAACTATACCGCGAAGAGCGAATTAAACTCACACCTAATGATTATGTTGAAATCGATGGTGTTAGACGTACTGCCCTTTCTTGGACCAGTTACGATGTAGTAAAACTAAAGTTCTTTTTAGATAAGAACCAAGAGTATTCCCCAACTCAGTCTTTAAAACAGATTATAAAGAAGCAACTAAATGCAGGAAACGCAAAGAGAAAAGATTCAGCGTGAAGCTCTTTCTAATGCGTTACAACATAACAGATGTGGATTAGCAATATCAATGGGTGTAGGTAAGACTTATATAGGTCTCCAACACATTGAAGCTAACTATTCTGTGCGCCTTAAGGTGCTCGTTGTAGCGCCTAAAATATCCATATTTGAATCATGGAAACAAGATGCAGTAAAATTCAAGTTAGAACATTTACTGGATCATATGGACTTCACAACATATTTATCATTAAATAAGTATAACCCAGAAGATTATGATGTCGTCTATTTAGATGAGTGTCATAGTCTATTAATAACTCACGAACCTTTTTTAGCTAATTATGATGGTAAGATATTAGGTCTTACCGGTACTCCTCCATTCAAAGGAGAAAAAGCATTAATGGTTGGTAGATATTGTCCTATTGTATATCGTTATACTGTAGATGAAGCAACCGATAGTAATATCCTTAATGATTATCGAATCATTGTACATCATTTAGATCTAAATAGTAAACTCGCAGACGTAGTTGTTAAAACTAAAAATGGAGGTAGCTTTAATAGAACTGAAGTAGATACGTATCGTTACTGGACTAATCGGTTAAATAATTCTCATAGTCCTAAAGACAGACAGATAACCTCTGTAATGAGAATGAGAGCACTAATGGACTTTAAAACTAAAGAACGCTATTCTAAGAGACTTTTAGAGACTTTAAAGACATCTGGTGATAAATGTATTGTATTTGCTAATACACAAGCACAGGCAGATCGTATTTCACCTTATAGTTACCATTCTGGGAACTCTGATAGTGAAGACAATCTAGAAATGTTTAAGAATAACAAAGTTCAAGAGCTATCCTGTGTACTTCAACTCAATGAAGGTGTTAATATACCAGAGTTAAAGCAAGGTATTATTATGCACGCATATGGTAATGAAAGAAAATCTGCTCAACGCTTAGGAAGACTATTACGTTTGAATCCAGATGAGATTTCATATGTGCACATTCTCTGTTATGATAATACAATAGATACAACCTGGTTAAATAGATCTTTAGATGGTTTTGATGATAATAAGATATATCACCTCAATCCAGAAAAAGATACTGTAAAACAAGTACTAACTAACGCTGGATATTATGGGTAATAACTTTGTTATCAGATTAGTAAAGAAAGATGGTGAGCTGATTCATAGAACTATAGCGGATAAAACTGTCTATAAAAACTTTATAGATCAGATCCCAGAAGGAATGAAGTTAGATATGTTCATCTCAGCCTATACTGATGATGGAACATTAGCACAGTTAGCTAAAGTTCATGCTGGAATTAGAGATATATCTCAGCATACAGGAGAGGCAGTAGATGACATTAAAGTACTTGTAAAGAAGAGAATAGGTCTTTTCTTCACCAATGAAACTGAATATTACATGAAGTCATTTGGTGATTGTTCTAAAGAAGAACTTGGACGTGCTATAGATGAAATAACTAAGTTGGGGGAGGAGTTAGGTGTTGTCACCTAATTCCATTTCCTCTTCTGACCACAGTTTTTGCTCTGTAGTTTTCTCCTCTACCTCTTTACATAGTAAAAGCATAGTTTCTACATTGTATTCAAGCACTGTTTCTGCTTTACCATCTACAGCATGCTTGTATATCTTTTGTACATCCTCCGCTTCTATACCTTCAGTAAGAGAGAAAAGAAGTGTCTGCAATCTTTTGTAGAATGCCCCACTTAGTTGTATATCAACGATAGTATCGTCAGGTAAAAAACTTATTTTCTCAGTACTCATATAGTATAAGTGTATACTCAAACTTACAAAATTTATGCCAGATATCCAAAAACAAACCTTTGACAGTCAAGCGATTCAGAAGAAGTTATACAGTAAATTTAACGGTACAGAATGGCAAAGTAAACTAAAGATGTTTATGTTGTCCAGTGATTTTAAGGACATTATAGATCAATTAATTTCTGAAGTAGAAGCTAATAGAAGGTTTACTCCTCCATTAAAGCTCGCATTTAATGGTATAATTAATTGTCCTTATGATGATCTTAAAGTAGTAATGATCGGTCAAGATCCTTATCCTAAACTAGGTGTAGCTGATGGTATAGCTTTTAGTTGTTCATTTAATGATATACCTCAACCGTCTTTAAGAATGTTTCACAATGCATTGAAAGAACATGATCCTGATTATGAACCATTTACAGATCTTACTCCATGGGTAGACCAAGGAGTTTTAATGCTTAATACTGCATTTACTACACAAATCGGTAAACCTGGTACACATCAAAAGATATGGCAGAACTTTACAGCAGAGATTTTAAATCACTTAAGTAAAGCAAAACCAAATCTAGTTTATGTATTCTTCGGTAAGAAAGCACAGGAATGGTCTGATTTTGTACCTGATACTGCAACTAAATTTTATGTAAGTCACCCAGCATCAGCTGTTTACAGTGGAGGTATTTGGAAACACAATGATGTATTTCTTAAAGTTAAAGAAGCAGTAAAAGAAATATTTGATTTTGAAATTGAGTGGTAATAGAAAAGGGGAGTGCATGCTCCCCTTCTCCTCCCAACTAATTTAAAACGGAAGTATAGATTTAAATCTTGTATATAATTTAAACCCAACAACTGCAAGCAAAGCTAAAATAATTCCTGTTAATTGTAACTGTCGTTTATACAACTTGTTTTCAACAGACTTAATAATGTTTTCTTTTTCTTGAATAGAAAGTTTTAAATATGAGTTAGTGCTATCTGCTAGCTCTATATCTCTTTTTAATATTGTTTCCAGTGATCTATCACGAATTGTTTCTGTCTTTGTAATAGTTTTATACTGCACTTTAACAGGACAAGAAACAGTAACATGACCTGAAGAGTCTATAATTAATTGAGCACCATCTGCAAAAACAGTATCTATAGCCTCAGTAACTTTAATATAGTTAACTGCTGAAGAATCAACTTCATACAGTGTATCGATTACTGTTTCAACTACAGTATCATTAACACAGTAACCTCTACGAATTACTTCTTCAGCTACAATATCAAACTTAGATTTGTCTTTAAGAACTTGTTTAACAGGGCTACAAGCTTGTATAATAAACAGTGCGAGACTTAGTAGAGTCGTTTTTAGAAGGAAGGACAGCAACGAACTCTGTTTTATCTGGGAATCTTTCATCTTTGTTACTTGGTTTATCGTTACTACTGTATACTTTTTCTTTTAGATCTTTAATTTCCATTTCAAGATACTCAATTTTAACGGCGTCAGCAGATGATTGAGCCAGTAAGGTCTTTACATCAGCTTTTAATTCTGTGATATCATCGTATAGAAACGTAGCAACCGCTATAATCAACATCGGTGTAAGCCACGCTTTAACCGCTAACAATACTTTTTCAGTATCCATCTTGTAAACAAGTATAAAAATAGTATATTTGAGATTCAGTATCCTCCCAACAGGCTACTTCCTCTACATATATAATATAACCAAAATACTTTGTAATACGAAGTGTAATGGGAGATTATGCTGAAGAAACCAACAAAATAGAAGTATGACTGAGAGAAAAGCACTTGACATTCCAGGAGCGTTAATTGAAGACATCCGGAATTTCCAGCAATCAATGGTAAATAAGTACAGTTATCACTGTCATGTTTACGTTAAAGACAGAGATCTTACTATTAGTGTACCTAAAACTAACCTTAGAAGACTCTGGAATCACATCTGTGATATCGCTTACGAAGAACATAAAATAGATTTAGACGCAGATAGAGCTGTTCGGCTACGAATGCATGTTACTTATCGTCAAATTTATGCCTACATAGCGAGAAAGAAAGGATATAGCCTTCAAGCTATAGGTAGAACAATCGGTAAGGATCACGCTACGATATTAAACAACGTTAGAAAGTTTAAAACACTTCGTAGCATTAATGACCCTGAATTAATGCCTGTATACAACATAGTTGTTGAACAATTAAAAGTAAGAATCAATGCTTCCGATATTGAACCTAGCGACACAAATGCAGTTACAAATGAACCAAGTACACTGCTTATATCTAATTAGTAAGAAGATACAGATACCTGATATATATAATTGGAAGCTTGAAAAGCAGAAACTTATAAATACTGGATATCTAACATTAGAAGGTAATGTAAGTGAAGAAGGTAAGAAAGCCCTTAAAAAGTTTAATAATCTCTTTGATTCTACACGAGCAATAACAACTACAGATCTCTTAGGTCCTGATTATAAAGAGAATATAGAAACTTTTAGAAAAGCTTTTCCAGTAAAAGCGGGCAATAGAAAAGGTGTCAGATCTAGTTACAGTCAACTTCTACCTAAGTTTGAATGGTTTTTTAAAATGCATCCTGATACAACATGGGAAGATATACATGCTGCAACAACACTGTATTTAGATTCCGTTAGCAATCAGTATGTTAAAAATGCCGTTTACTTTATTAAGAAGATGGAACCAGATAAAACCTGGGTATCTGAATTAGCATCATACATAGAGACTTATAAAGAAGACCAAACCTCACCACAAGAAGATCGCTTCAGTGGTTCAAGTACACTTTTATGAATACACGTGGGATCAAAACTAATGAGGAATCTAAACCTCAAGTACAACAACCGGAACTGTGGGAATCTAAAAAGAAAGGTTATATACAAGCTGTAGAGCAGATTATAAAGCGAAGAGATAATCCTGACTATATACCTAATCTTATTACACCCTGGGACAAAATTAATGATCAAACATTAGGAGGTTTAGCATGGAATACATTAAACGTATTTGCAGGTAGACCTGGTTCAGGTAAAACTCTGATTAAAGATCAGATATTAAGATATGCTAATGATCACTTACCTAACGTAAGGGTATTAGAATTTCAGTTAGAAATGTCAGGTGAGCAACATGCTCTCAGAGACATCTCTTCTTATATGAAAATACCTATCAAGAAATTGCTTAGCTATAAAGTAGAAGATCAAGATAAACTCAGTGATGAAGATATCAATAAGATCAAGCAACGTATTGAATATGTGGGTAATAGACCCTGGAACCTGGTAACAACTTCAGGTACAGTAAGTCATATTAAAAAAGTAATATTAGCATATAGAAAGAAGTATCCTAAAGAAAAACTTCTTATTGCAATTGACCATAGTGATTTGGTACAGAACGATAATCGTCAGAACAAACTGGATAAAGCTTATGCACTTTGTGAGATGATTACTCAACTCAATACTGATTCTAACATAGGTGATATACTATTTATTGTATTATCTCAAATGAATAGAGGTATTGAAGAAACTTCAAGGATGGAACCAGGTAAGATTGGTAACTATCCTACAGCAAATGACATATTCGGTGCTGATGCTTTTCAGCAACACGCACACTTTGTTGTTTGTTTTAACAGACCGCGCTTATCTCATATTGATTTCTATGGACCTGAGAAGTTCTTTATTCCAAAAGAAACCAAAGAGGAAGCAACAGTTGTCTGGCATATTGTAAAAAATCGTACAGGTTCTTTAGGTATGATATTTTTTAAAGCTTTCTGGAATCAAATGGAAATGTATGTAGATAAAGATTTCTATGATACACCAGAAGCTACAAATAATACTGTACCTAATCCACCTACTACAACACTGTCCACTAAACAAGTAAAAACAAAATGAGTTTATCCAGAGAAGAAAGATCAAAGAAGATGGAAGAACTGATTTCCAAGCACGCAGATTATTTAGATTCTGTGAATGCAAGAAAAAATCAGTTTAAAGGTAAGGTGAAGTTTTTTTCAAAGAGCGCTAACGAAGAGGTAATTAGTTGCTTCCCAAGCGAACTTAACAATGAAGGTGGTATCTACTTAGAATTTACCACTGATCAACTTGTACCAATTAGTGAAGGTAGAGAACTTTACTACCTGAATCACAATCCCTTTTGGGAAGAAGAGTATGCTAAGAACACATACATAGAGAAGATTAAAGAGTACACCTATTTAGTACCCATTAATCTACTAACTAAGGTAGATACTAATCAACCTAAAGAGAACCCCAGTCAGATTCTTAAAACGAATAAAAAGAGTAATCAGACAGAACTGTTTGATTCTAATTTCTTAATGGATTTTGATGAGGATTTGATGTTTAATCAAATGTCAGTAAGAGATTTAGCTGCAATACTATGGCAACAACCAGTTAGTCAAAGAGAGTGGTTAAATAAGTTAATTCGTGAAGTAAATAAGAGTAAATAAATGGCACAATCTGTATTAGTTATTGCTGACTCCGGTAGTGGTAAGTCTAGCAGTATGAGAAATTTAGATCCAAGCGAAACGTTTGTTATTAATATCGCTAACAAACCTCTACCGTTCAAAGGATGGAAAAGTAAGTATCAGCCGTTGAGTAGCAGAGATATTACTACTGGTAATATGTCTAAAGCTCATACAGCAAAAAGTATTTTATGGTGTCTGCAAGAAATCAGTGAAAACAGACCTGATATTAAGAACATCGTTATAGATGATCTACAATACATGTCTGCTTTCGAATACTTCGACAGAGCAAATGAAAGAGGATATGATAAGTTTACTGATATCGCAACAAATCTTGCCACCATAGCAAGATTCCCTAAAGATATGAGAGACGATCAGTATGTTTTCTTTCTAACTCATTCTGAAGACTTTACTGATGCAGCCGGAGGCCGTAGAGTTAAAGCTAAAACTGTAGGTAAAATGATTGATAACGCTCTTACATTAGAAGGGTTGTTCTCTATTGTTTTATATGCAAAAGTTAACAAAGATGCTGAGGGAGAAATCCAGTATGTATTTGAAACACAGAATAATGGTGAGAACACATGTAAGGCACCAATGGGAATGT
>Ga0181590_10005478_pt1 | contig 10487 bp, 6 predicted proteins | sample 071ome_34_FD_132446 | JGI IMG/M metagenome (GOLD analysis project Ga0181590, IMG submission 132446) | Coastal salt marsh microbial communities from the Groves Creek Marsh, Skidaway Island, Georgia - 071411BT metaG (megahit assembly) | ecosystem: Environmental > Aquatic > Marine > Intertidal zone... | reverse complement strand
GAGGCCTGCTTCGCGAGAAAGTACTCGAGGAGCGATCCGGTGCTGGGAGACCCAAGCGCTTTCTCGATCTAGTCGGAGGCCACGGCTGCTTTCTCGGGATTGACTTTGACGCGCGCTTCCTCTATGTGGTCCTCGTTGATTTCGCTCAAAAAACGATTTCGGAAAAACAAATCTCGCTGGGCAGAAACCCAACTCGGAAAAAGGTCCTCGGCATACTTCGCGACACTCTCGAGGTTCATCACCAACAAGCTCCTGCTCCCATCATTGGGCACGGGATCGGCGTGCCGGGACGAGTGCAGCAGAGCGAACGCATCGCGCTGGGATACCCTTACATCAGCGACTGGGAGAGTGTCGATCTCTGCGCGGAACTTCAACTGACTGCGGAACAACTCTGCATCGAGAACAACACCCGGACCATTGCCCTCGGGGAATACTGGCTTGGCAAACCCAACTCGATTGAAAATCTCGTCTGTCTAAGCATACGAACAGGAATTTCCGCTGCCGTGATTTCCGACGGAAAACTCTTTCGAGGTCATCACGAAACCGCCGGAGAAATCCGGGGATGGAATGTCCTCGGGGCCACCAGCGGCAAACGTGCGTGGCTCGAAGACGAAGCCACTGTCCGCAGCATTGGTAAAAAATCGAAAACCGCGCCCGGCGAATGGGAAGCTTTTATCGAAGGCTGTCTCGCAAGCGATGCAAAATCGCTCGGTGCTCTTGATCGGTTCATCTCCCTGCACGCCGATACGGTGACGCGGCTCGTTCAACTGTCCGACCCCGAGCTTGTCGTAATTGCCGGTGCCTTTAACGAACTTGGCGATCTCTACCTCGAAAAACTACAGAGCAAGTGTCGCAGATTCCTGACAGATCATTATTTTCCACCGCCGGAAATTCGATATGTGAAACGCGCTGAATTCGCCGGCGCTCATGGAGCCGCCGCTCTGGCCGCCCAGAACTTCGTCCCCGGCGAAGAGTGATCTCCCCTATCGAGTCGATACAGACATTCGCCAGATGGAAGCAAGAATAATGGATCGTGACGCCTTCCAGATCGGAGATTTCTGCAAGCATCGCAGCATTAGCGCGAGATCGATCGAGGCCAAGATGTGCGAGTAAGACTATTGTCGATTTCATATTTTCATAAAAGATCGGTAACAGAGGAGACGGCAATGCGACCGCAAAACTTCTTTACCGCATTATGAGGCATCCGCAAAACTGTGTTATGAAAATCCCTTATCTAAAATGGCTATGTCTCTTCGCTTTCTCTTTTGTAGTGGGAACTATGTCGGCCACAGCCCAGCTTGAGGCGGGTTTCTCCATGATGGATATCACGCCTCCGAAATGGCCAGTCACTCTGCGTGGATCTTTCAATCCGAAGCCAACAGACGCAGCCCATGATCCTCTACATGCGAGGTCGTTTGCATTTCGAAATGGCGAAGGGCGAGTCGTGATGACCGTCGTCGATATCCTCTATATTTCACAGGACAAGATCGATGAGATTAAGGCAGAAGCAGCCAGGCGCAGCGGCTGGAGAACGACGGAAATGTTGATCTCCGGAACCCACACCCACTCGGCTCCCTCTGCCGATGGCTCCAGCGAAGAGCCTGCAGAAGTTGCGTTTCGCCAGCACGCCTTCGATGGGATCGTCAAAGCGATCACCTCCGCAATTGATCGACTTGAGCCGGCCAAAATGGCTTTCGGCTCTGCCGAAGAGGCTTCGGAGGTCTTCAATCGACGCTGGTATCTGAAGGAAGGAACCATGCCACCCAACCCATTCGGAGGAATTGACAAGGTAAAGATGAATCCGCCCCGCGACCTCATCGTAAAACCTGCCGGTCCAATCGATCCCGAGGTCGCCGTGATCGCAGTGAAAAACGGTCGAAACAAACCGATGGGACTATTTGCCAATTATGCTCTGCACTATGTCGGCGCCGTTCCGAACCGCAATGTATCAGCTGACTATTTCGGGCAGTTTGCGGAACTCGCCAAGTACAAGGTTGGCGGCCGAAATGCACCGGACGACTACGTCGCGATACTCTCAAACGGCACCAGCGGCGACATCAACAATATCGATTTTCGCGGAAAGCGCCCACCCCGGGCTCCTTTCGAGCAGATTCAGCAGGTTGCCACGAAAGTTTCGGATGCTGCTCACATGGCCGTGAAGGACGTCGAATTCCAATCGAATCTCCCAGTCAGCATCGTGGAGCGGCGGGTCACCTTGAAAAATCGAAAGCCAGACCCCGCCCTCATCGAGAAATCGAAAAAGATTCTCGAAATGACGGGAGAGGAACTGAAGAAAGAGCCGCGTCTCGCGATCCACTATGCGATGCGTGCCCTGCGTCTCAACGAGGGACCTGATGAAACCGACGTGGCGATACAAGCAATACGCCTCGGAGACCAGGCAATCGTTTCCCTGCCGTTTGAAGTGCTCGTCGAAATCGGAATGGAGCTGAAAGAGAAAAGCCCGTTTGAGCGAACCATGATCGTTGAACTCGCTAACGGAGGCTTTGGCTATCTACCACCACCCCACCAGCACGAGCTTGGCGGATACGAGACATGGCTCGGAACAAGCAAAATGGAGAAGCAGGCTTCTGTCATTCTGACAAAGCACCTCCTGGAAATGCTGGAGGAGTTGAAGAAGCAGTAGCTTCGACGGTTATGAATGAAGGGAAGGAGCTTGCTCCTTCCCACGAAATCACCGCCTCTACTGCTTGTCCCCTGCTGAGGGAGACCACTCTTCCTCTTCTGGAGTGGAGCCTTCCGAGGCTTGATCATCGGAAGGGACCTCTTCCACCCTGATCTCGGCTTCCGCAGCTTCTTCCACCGGAGCCGGCTCTTCAGAGGGAGCCTCCTCGGCGCTGGTTTCAGCTTCAACAGCTTCAACGGCTTCAACGGCTTCAACGGCTTCAACGGCTTCAACGGCTTCAACGGCTTCAACGGCTTCAACGGCTTCAACGGCTTCAGTTTCAGCTTCGGAAGTCTCGGGAGCTCCCCCTACCTGCGGTTCAGCCTCGGCTGCCCCGCCCTTGTCGGCGGCTTCTCCGTTAAACGCGGTAACTTTCAACTGGTGGCCCATGAAGGACTTCCCTTGCAAAAGTTCGACGGCAGTTTGCGCACCTTCAACTTCGGAAAATTCCACTTTGAGATCCTGGGTCAGCTTATCAGCACCTTCTCCAACAGCCTCTTTGCTGGCGACAGCCCCAATTCCGTCGAAAAGATCCTGAATATCCTGATCCGATGCATCAGCATTCACATTGCCGACAAGCAGAATCGGAGACTCCACTTTTTCGATTTCGATCTGGCGAACCTGGCGGCTTTGTTTCTTTTCCTCATCAGCACCACGTCGGTCACGAGGCTTGCGATCCCGCCGACTTCTATCACTGCGATCTGAAGAGGATAATTCTCTGCGACCGCCCTCGCGGCGACCGCCATCACGATCGCTCCGCGATCTTGAATCACCACGCCGATCATCGCCTGATCGTGGCTTCTGCGCCTTTGCTCCTGTGACAAAAATACTGCGCCCCTGGATTTCCTTGTCATTCAACTTGGAGGCCGCAGCCTTAGCTTCCTCCAGCGAACTCATTTCCACGAACGCAAATCCCTTGGAACGACCGGAACCTCCGTGACGAACAACAGAAGCTTCCTTCACAGTTCCGCTTCCCGAGAAAACTTCATTCAATTCCTCATCTGTTACATCGTAACTGAGGTTTCCCACATAAAGACGAGGAGTCGTTGGCTCGACGATCTCTGGCTTTCGTCTTGCTCCGCCCTTTTTGGAAGGAGCGGACTTTCTCGACGACGGTTTCCGCGAGCCAGATTTGGGCTTCTTTCTCGGATCGATCAGACCAAAACTGATTGCTTTGAGAAATTTTTGAAAACCAGTCAATTGCGGCTGACGAGGTCTCCGGCGACCGCCTCGATTGCCGCCACCCTGACGACTACCCTGGTTTCGATTTTGAGAGCCGTCACCTTGGGAACTGCGATTTCCCGAACTTCTTCTTCGGGGGCCGCCGCTCCGCGAGCCTCCACGATTACGATTATTTCCTGACGATGATTCAGACATACTTGTTCTTTCTTTGCGATCCGACCCTCGGTCGTGATTCTTCCAAATTTTTAAAACGGGATATCATCGTCAGCTTCCTGACCATGACCACCTGGAGGCTCGTTCAAATGCGAAGGAGGAGCCTCCGTATCACTGAATCCTCCGTCTGCGGGAGCAGCACTACCTCCGCCAACTTTTTCCAGCTTCCAGGCATTGAGGTTCACGTAGTAACGACCGTTGTATTCATTTCCACGGATATCAAAAGTCACTTTGACCTGCTCGTCCGTATTGAGTCCATCTGTGAGAGCAGTCTTTTCTTTGACGCACTCAAATTTGATCATCTGCGGGTAGTTTCCATCCGCTACTTCCACGACGAATTCTCGCTTCGAGAATCCGCTCGCGAACGTCTGAATTTCGTTAATTATCTTAAGGGTTCCTTCCAATTCGAAATTTTTAGCCATAGGTCTTATTGGGGTGGCGCATTCGATCACCCCGTTTCGACCGAAACGAAAGCGGAAATTTCCCTTTCTTCGCGCAGTCGCGAAGGACGGGAATTCTCAAAAAGAGCCCCTAATCACTCTTCGATCAGGTTCGAATCCGCTGGTCTGAACACCGGAGTCCTCGCGGCATTTCGCTCGCTGATCTGGGTATTCAGAGTGCAGTAGTCGTAGGCCCAGCCAATTCCTGCCAGTCCTGCGGTGCACAGATAGAGAATTCCCGTGATCCATTTCTCCATATACATTCGATGGATTCCGAGAGGCCCCAGAAAGGTCTGGAGAACCCAGGCTACCGTGTAATTGATCGGTCCCTCTTTGTAGCGAAGCTCGGCTTTTTTCTCCATCCCCGGAATCAGGAAAAGGTCGACAATCCAGCCGACGAGAAAAAGCCCGCCTGTGCAAAGCCAAAGAATTCCCGTGAGAGGCTTTCCGAAATAGAATCGATGCGATCCCGTAAATCCGAAAATCCAAAGGATGTATCCGACAGTTTTGCTGTGAGTGGGTTCTCTCATGAGGAATACTTGCCGCGAATTGAATGGAATACCAATTACAATCCGGGCACAAATTTCGAACGGGTCACCAAATTACAACAGCACATCCTTGACAACATGCCCATGCACATCGGTAAGTCGGAAATCGCGCCCCTGGAAGCGGTGAGTCAGTCTTTCGTGATCAAAGCCTAGCTGATGCAGTATTGTCGCATGCAGATCGTGAACGTGAACTTTCTCATCGACCACTTCGTAGCCAAAATCGTCCGTTTTTCCGTAGACTGCGCCCGGTCGAAACCCGCCTCCGGCAGCCCACATCGTAAACGCATCAATATGGTGATCACGCCCGCCAACCTTATTATTTCGCGTTTCCCCCATCGGCGTGCGGCCGAATTCGCCCCCCCAGACAACGATGGTATCTTCCAGCAACCCTCGTTGCTTGAGGTCGAGAACCAATGCTGCTGACGCCTGGTCGACTTGCTTTGTCACTTTCTCCAGATCCTTGCCCAACGTCTGCCCTGGCCCACCGTGGTGGTCCCAATCGGTATGATACAATTGCACAAAACGCACTCCTCGCTCCACGAGACGACGGGCTAGAAGACAGTTGTTCGCGTAAGAATTTCCTCCCGGAGTTGCTCCATAAAGATCGAGCGTCGCCTGTGATTCCCCTTTTAAATCCATCAACTCCGGCGCACTTGTCTGCATGCGATATGCCATTTCGTAGGCATTGATCCGCGTCGCAATTTCCGGATCGCTTGTCACACCGAGACGCTCCCGGTTCAGCGCGCTGACTGCGTCGACAAAATCTCTCTGCCGCTCTTTTGAAATCCCCTCGGGATTCGCCAGATTGAGAATTGGATCCCCGCTTCCACGAAACGGAACTCCCTGGTAGCTCGATGGCAAAAATCCAGCCGACCAGAGCGCATTGCCGGCACGAGGTCCGCGCGGCCCCGACTGAAGCACGACAAAGCCGGGAAGATCTCTCGACTCGCTGCCAATTCCGTAAGTTACCCACGATCCCATACTCGGACGCCCCGGCACCTGGAAACCTGTATTCATAAAAAGCTTGGCCGGACCATGATTGAAGACCTCTGTCTTCATCCCGCGAAGCCATGTCACTTCATCAACAATCTTTCGATGATGTGGGAAGAGCTCGCTCAAAGTCATGCGCGACTCGCCGTAGTGCTCGAACTTGCGTTCCGAGCCGAGGATTTTGGCATCCTGTCCCAGGAAGGCAAAACGCTTGCCTTTGACCAGAGATTCCGGCGGTTTCTGGCCGTGATACTCACGCAAAGTCGGCTTGTCCTCGAAAAGCTCGAGATGACTTGGCCCACCCGCCATGAACATGAAGATCACGTTTTTGGCTTTGGCCGGGTGATGAGATTTCCGCACCGCCATGGGATCGGAAACCGTCGCAGCCCCTGCCTCCTGATGAAGCATGTCGCTGAGTGCAATGGCACCCAACCCAACCCCGCACTTCTCGAAGAAATGGCGGCGGGTTTCGTATTGAGAAAAATCAGTCATCGTATTGATATTCGAATCTCTACTCCCTCGTAATAAATTCATCCGTGTTCATCAATGCCCGCGCCAAAGCAGACCACGACGCGGCCGTTGCGACCGAGAACGTCTTTGGGTATTCCATTGGAGCCACTTCCCCTGCCCCTTTGTCATCCTTCGCAAAAGCAGCTTCCTGCTTCTTCTGGAATCCGGCAAGCAATTCGAGTTCGTTCTCCGAAGGCTTCCTGGAATAACACAGTTCAAACGCGCGGCTGATCCGGTCGCGATTGGCGGAGCTATCCGCGCCCTCGACCTCTCGCAACAATCGTCCACCGAGCCCGCGAGCGAGCTCGAACATCCCTTCATCGTTTGCCATGGTCAGTGACTGCAAAGGGGTATTCGATCGCACCCGTGCTGTGCAGACACTCTGAAAATCAGGAGAATCGAATGTCGTCAAAAGCGGATAGGGAGCACTCCGATAAAACTTCGTGTAGAGAGTGCGCCGATAGCGGTTTTCGTCTTTGGCCGCGACCCAATTAACTTTTCTCTGGGTAAACGCGTAAACCCCTTCCGGCTGGGGCGGCATTACACCCGGGCCTCCAAGTTTCGGATGAAGCAAGCCACTCGCCGACAGCGCGGCGTCGCGCACGATCTCGGCGTCAAAACGGATTCGTGCCTGTCGGGCGAGCAAGTGATTGAGCGGGTCCTGCTTCACACCGTTTTCACGATAGGAGGACTGCCGGTAGGTCGCCGAATTGACGATCAAGCGATGAAGTTTCTTCATCGACCAGCCTTCGTTTACGAACCGTTGCGCCAGCCAATCGAGTAACTCAGGGTGCGTGGGAAATGTCCCCTGCGTTCCGAAATCGTTTTCTGTCTCGACAATACCGCGACCGAAGTAGCGCATCCATACCCGATTCACTGTCACTCGCGGAGTCAGCGGATGGTCGGGCCGAACCAACCACCGAGCGAGGTCGAGACGGTTGCGAGGTTTCGCGGCACCCTTTTGCTCCAGCAAGTCCGGAAGAACTGCTGGCACCCCGGGAGCAAGTGCGCCGACCTCCTTATCGTGGCGGAGAAAATCCCCTCGGGTGTGAATGAAAGTCTCCCTCTTGTCATCGAGATCACTCATCACCATTGTTCTCACCTGAGGCCCGATCCCGAGATCGTTGCGCGCTTTCTCCAGATCTGCGACTGCCATTCGACGCTCGACATCTTCTTTCGCAAATTCGGCGACAAGAAATTTTTTATCTTCGTCGCTCCGCTTTGCTGGATCGATGCGCAGCCTTGTCAGGATCTTTTCATCCTTCATCGGGGCAGGCGCAGTAGCTGAAATATCCAAGGCAAAACGACCGATGTTGTAATTCGAATTCTTTTCGTGCCGCAGAATTACCTCGACGGGTTCTCCGGAACCAATTGGCTCGGCAAAAGTGAATTGGATCTCGTGCTCGGCATTCATTTTCACTCCGGGTTCCGTACCCTTGCCAACATTAATCGCCCAACCGGTGTCCGGATTTCCATCGATCGTAAACGCTCCGGAAAAACCAGGCTGCGCGTGATCGTGCTCGGCATGTTTAACCACTAACGGATTGCCCCCCTGTAGAAATTCGACACGAGTCAGAACAATATTCCCGTTCGCGGCGAGGCCCGGACCATTTTTGGGCAAGGATTCGTGAGGAAGTAGCTTGAGTCGCAATGCCCCTACCGGCTTCCCTTTCGTTGGCACCGTCACTCGATAGACTTCATTCGGTCCAGCATCGGAAACAATGAGAGAATGATCCTCAAGCATTTTCATTCGTCCTCCCCCTTCCGCGAGAAAGGTAGCGGGCTTGACCCGTTTCCAATCCGCAATCGCTTCGGAAATCGTCAACTCAAGCAACGCTTTCTCCCACTTGCTCTGCCGCTCCACCTTCGTCGCGTCGAGCGTCGCCAGCCTTGCTTTGGCAGCGTCCACCTTGGCAATCAACTTCGGGTCCGGATCCTTGAGGAACAACTCCCCTTCCCCGACCTCCACCGTTGCTCCGGTGTTGTTGATGTCCGTCCCCTGATTGAAGAAAGCGAACATCTCGAAGTATTCCTTGTGCGTGATCGGGTCAAACTTGTGGGTGTGACACTGCGCACATCCCAAAGTCAGCCCAAGCCAGACAGCACCGGTCGTATTGATCCGATCGACCATTCCCTCGTTTCGAAACTGTTCATCGTCGGTGCCACCTTCCTGGTTGATGAGCGTATTTCGATGAAATCCGGTTGCGACGAGAGTTGCTTTGTCAGGGTCCGGCAACAGGTCACCCGCGATTTGTTTGATCGTAAACTGGTCAAAAGGAAGGTCCTCATTGAGCGAACGAATCACCCAATCCCGATACGGCCACATGACACGCTCTCCATCGATGGTGTATCCGTTAGAGTCCGCGTAGCGCGCTTGATCCAGCCAATGCCGCCCCCAACGCTCTCCGTAGTGCGGCGAAGCCAGCATCTCGTCAACAAACGAAGTTACCGCCGCGTCGGCATCAACTTGATACTGTTGAATGAAGGACCCAACCCCATCAGGTGCCGGGAGCAACCCTGTTAGGTCGAGAGATATGCGGCGCGCAAGAGTGGCGGGAGCCGCCTCCGGTGAAAGGGAAAGACCTTCCTGCTCCAATCGAGCTAGAATAAAACGATCGATCTCATTTTTGGCACCCGCTTGATCTTTCACCTTCGGAATTTCTCTCGGCGTAACAGGTTCAAAAGCCCAATGACCGGAATACTCGGCGCCCTCATCGATCCATTTTTGCAGCAGCTCCGCCTCCTCTTTCGTGACTGGCTTTTTCACCTTTGGTGGGGGCATGACTTCGTCCGGATCTGAAGCGAAAATGCGGGCGATCACTTCGCTCTCGGCCGACTTCCCAGGAACAATCGCCCCGTCGCCTGTCGCCGACTCTCTCTGATCGAGACGCAGCTTTGCCTTCAGCGTGTCTTCATCTGGTCCATGGCACTGGAAACACTTGTCAGCCAGAATCGGACGAATCTGACGATTGAAATCAACAGTATCCTCAGCCGTCGCAATGACGACGGGAAGGACCATCACGATCAGCGCTGTCGATAATTTCTCCATGAGGCCTCTACAGTAACTAAAATAGAGAGCGAACTCTATCTACGTAAAGGCGTGTCCGCGTCAGTTCGACCTCTTGACGCAACACGACCAATCCTGTCGAGTTGAGTTGATCATGCCAACAGAACCCCAAACACTTCGCTGCGATGTCCTCGTAGCCGGAGGCGGTCCCGCTGGCGTTCCATGCGCCCTCGCCGCAGCTCGAAACGGAGCACGCGTGATCCTCTGTCAGGACCGGCCCGTTCTCGGCGGCAATGCATCGAGCGAGGTTCGAATGCATATTGTCGGCGCGAACGGAACGGGAAAATTTGACCGGGGCGAGGAGCTAGTCACCGAAGCAAGGGAAGGCGGAATCATCGAAGAAATTCGACTCGAAAATACTGTGAAAAACCCGCAACGCTCCGCCTCGGTTTTTGACCTCATTCTCTACGACCTCTGCCGTTCAGAGCCGAATCTGGATTTGATGCTGAACACTTCCGTCGTCCGTGCCGAAACGGAAGATTCAAAGATCACCGCAGCAATCGCAGTGCGGCAGTCGACAGAAGATCGATTTCGAATCGAAGCCGCAAGCTTTGTCGATTGCACGGGAGATGGACGACTCGGTGCTGAGGCCGGTGCTGCCTTCATGGAGGGGCGCGAGGCGGTCGGGACATTCGGAGAGAAACTCGCCCAGCCCGAAGCAGACAATCAGCGACTCGGCTCGACGATCCTTTTGCAGGCGCGAAAGCACGACCGGGAAATGCCATTCGAGGCACCGTCATGGGCTCGCAAATTCTCCCGCGAGGAACTCCGCTTGCGTCTCTACGCGACACCAGGCGAAGAAGAACCCACTCACGAATACGGCTATTGGTGGGCCGAGTGGGGCGGAACGCTCG
>Ga0181590_10005474_pt1 | contig 10489 bp, 9 predicted proteins | sample 071ome_34_FD_132446 | JGI IMG/M metagenome (GOLD analysis project Ga0181590, IMG submission 132446) | Coastal salt marsh microbial communities from the Groves Creek Marsh, Skidaway Island, Georgia - 071411BT metaG (megahit assembly) | ecosystem: Environmental > Aquatic > Marine > Intertidal zone... | reverse complement strand
GTTTGGCATGCGTTTGATGACATGCAAGGCGGTGAAATTTATGTTAAGAAAATTCCTTCGATGAATATTCTAGATATTGCCAGAGCAGTTAGCTCCGAAGCTTATCATAAAATTATTGGCATTCGACCAGGTGAGAAAATTCATGAACAAATGATTGGTCCAGAAGATGCACCACATACCTATGAATATGAGGATCATTACAAGATTCTTCCAGCGATTTACAATTGGTCCTCAGATCCTGAACGTAATAAGGACGGCGTTAAAGTGAGCGAAGATTTTGTCTATTCATCAGAGATTAATAAAGAATGGATGAGTGTTGAGGACTTGCAACGCTGGATTGAAGATAACCTTCATAAGATTGGAAAAATCTAATTGAAAAAAATACTCATTACTGGCGGTTCCGGTCTATTAGCAGTTAATTGGGCTTTATATCTTAGGGAAAAATTTAAAATAACTTTGTTACTTCATAGCAGAAAAATTGTTATGGATGAGGTGAATTGTTTTTTTGAAGATTTAAGTTCATATCATAATTGTGTCAAAGTTCTAGAAAAATATGAACCAGATTATGTAATCAACACTGCTGCAATAACAAGTATTGAAGTTTGCGAAAAAAATGAAAATCTTGCTTATGAAATAAATGTCGACTTAGCAATTAATCTTGCAAAAGCGTGTAATAATTTGTCAATCAAATTAATTCACATTTCAACTGATCATCTTTTTTCTGGTATCAAGAAAGTTTATAAAGAAATTGATAAAGCAGAACCCTTGAATATATATGCCTTAACTAAGCAAATAGCAGAACAAGGTGTTTTAGATTCATCTGATACTGCTATAGTAATAAGAACAAATTTCTACGGATGGGGCCCTTCTTATAGATTATCTTTTAGTGACTATATAATTGAGGCGTTAAAAAAAGATAAGATAATTCATCTTTTTAAAGATGTTTTTTTTACCCCGGTTTATGTGGATTGCTTATTTGATTTTGTAGATGAACTTATATTTAGAGATTTCAAAGGAATTTACAACATATCCTCCAATGAGGTTATAAGTAAATATGATTTTGGTATTTTAATCTCAAAAGAGTTTGGGTTTAATCCTGATTTAATTATTCCAATTAGCATAGATGAAAAAACTAATTTGATTAAAAGACCCAAAAATATGAGTCTCGATAATGAAAAAATTTCCATCAAAACTGGAAAAGTTATGCCAAAGATTGATCTTCAATTAAATCAATTAGCCGAAAGCAAAAATAAACTTTTACTAGAAAAACTATGAGAATAAGTTTTCTTTTTTCTAAGAAAGAAAAAAAGCGTTTCACATATCTAATTATTTTTTCAATATTGGTGTCATTGATTGAGGTAATTGGCATATCTGCAATAATGCCGTTTATTGACATCTCTATTGATTTTCAGTCGATTCACCAAAATATATACTATTCGTATTTTTATGAGAAGTTTGGCTTCTCTAGTGAAGTTGAATTTGCAATAACATTTGGCTTATTATTAATGGTGTTCTATTTTTTTAGGGGATTTGCTAATTTCATCTTTACCTATCAAACAAACTTATTTTCTCAGAGAATTTACTCAAGCATAACTAAGAAGTTATTTGATAAATATCTAACAATGCCATATGTAAATTTTACAAGCTACAATTTGAATTTTTTATCAAAAAATCTTGTAGCTGAAGCAAATTATATTTCATTAATATCTGGCTCAATCTTATTAGTTGTTTCCGAGTTTTTTGTAATAATAATGATTCTCACTGTGCTTTTGGCGGCCAATTGGAAGATCACACTTATATTTTCCTTAATATTAGTTATTAAATTGCTGCTCTTGGGTAATACTATTACAAGTAAGATTAAGAAAGCTGGAGATAGAAGGCTTAGCGCTCAAAACAATCTATTTGAGTTAATAAATAGACTTCTCAAAAACTTTAAATTGATAAAACTCATGAAGCCCCAAGATAAAGTTAAATTAAATAATGAGTTTCATCTAACTGTCGATGAGTTTGCATTTGCAAGCGCTTTAAATAATATCTTTGGTGCAATGCCAAGAATAATACTTGAAACTATTGGCTTTTCAATGATAGTTCTATTTTTGGTGGTTTTATTATATAAATCTGAATCAGATATTTCTTTCATACTTCCAACTTTAAGTTTATTTATCTTAAGTTTATATCGGCTATTACCCTCTGTTAATAGGATTGTTAGTAGCGTAAATAAGATTATTTTCTATAGAAATTCTTTAAAAATCATAGAAACACAGTTAGACCAAACCTCTGAAAATAATGGAAATAATAAAATTAGATTTGATGACAAAATTGAGTTAAAAGATATTTTCTTTAAGTATGAAAAAAATAAAATTCTTACTAACATAAATCTTGAAATTAAGAAAGGGGAAAAGGTTGCTTTTATTGGTGAGAGTGGTTCAGGTAAAACTACTCTAGTAGACATTGTTATTGGGCTTCTTCAACCTACCGAAGGATACATCTATATTGATGGGGAATTATTATCTAATTCAAATATTGAAACCTGGAGGAGCTCTGTAGGTTATATTCCTCAAGATACAACTTTATTTGATGGTTCAATATCGGATAACATTTGTTTTGGAAGGGAGTTTAACTCGAAAAAAATCAAGGATGTTTTAGACAAAGTAAATCTTTTGGATTTTGTGAAAACAAAAGATGGTCTAGATACTATGGTTGGTGATAATGGAGTGCAGTTGAGTGGCGGGCAGATACAAAGAGTTGTTATTGCAAGAGCCATTTATGACGATCCAGATATCATTGTGCTTGATGAGGCAACTAGTGCTCTTGATAAAAAAAATGAGTCTAAAATCTTGCAAGAAATTTTCAATTCAACAATTGATAAAACATTAATAATTATTTCTCATAATGTCAAAACTTTAACTTTCTGCGATAAGATTTATGAAATAAAGGATCAGAAATTAATGCAATTATCATCAAATACATAAATGCTTAACAGACAAATATTATCTATCATTGGAAGAAATTATGAATTATTCTCTGATGATCTCCAAAATTTGAGGGGTGAAATTAACTACAAGGTTTCAAATTCAAGATTTTTAGTTATTGGTGGTGCAGGCTCTATTGGTCAAGCAGTCGTCAGAGAGATATTCTCCAGGAGGCCACTAAAAATTCATGTTGTAGATATCAATGAAAACAACCTGGCTGAACTTGTAAGAGATCTCAGGAGCTCCTTTGGCTATATCAAGGGGGACTTCCAAACCTTTTGTCTTGATGTTGGCTCACTTGAATTTGAGTGCTTATTGGAAAAAGACTGCGGATATGACTATGTATTGAATTTATCAGCACTAAAACATGTAAGAAGTGAAGCAGATCCTTACACTTTAATGCGAATGATTTCTGTGAACATTATTAATACCAATAAGACACTTGAATATTTTGAACATAAAGGCGTAGAAAAATATTTCTCAGTTAGTACTGATAAGGCATCTAATCCTGTTAATTTGATGGGTGCATCAAAGCTAATAATGGAAAAGTTTATTGCAAATAAATCAAAAAAACTTAATACCTCATCCGCAAGATTTGCAAATGTAGCATTCAGCGATGGCTCACTGCTCCATAGCTTCAACCAAAGAATAAAAAAAAATCAGCCAATAGTTGCCCCAAATGATATAAACAGATATTTTATAACTCCAAAAGAAAGTGGAGAATTATGCTTATTAAGTTCTTTATTTGGAAACAACCTAGATATTTTTTTTCCTAAACTAAACAGGAATAAAGACTTAATTAATTTCTCCACAATTGCGATTACTTATTTGAAGAGTATTGGTTATGAGCCATTAATATGTTATTCCGAGAAGGAGGCAAGAGAGAAGATTAAATTTATTGAGCAAAATAAATGGCCATGTCTCTTTTCTGAAAGTGACACCACTGGAGAAAAAGACGAAGAAGAATTCCACACTAAAGAAGAAGTAATAGACTTAAAGACATTTAAAACTATTGGTATTATTAAAAATACTCATAATTTTGATGAAAAAAAGCTCTCTGAGTTTCTTTCTAATATTAATAGACTTCAGCGAAATAAGAAGTGGTCGAAATATGAGATTGTCGAGCTATTTCGAGATTTAATTCCAGAATTTAATTATTTCGATAAAAGGAAATATCTTAACGAGAAAATGTAGTGTTTGAAAAAGAGATTGAGTTTATTCGGCAATTGTATTCCAAAAGTGAGTTCGTACCTCTTCACGAACCTAGATTTTCTAAAAATGACATAAATACTGTTTCAGAATGTATTAAATCATCATATGTATCTTCAATTGGAGAGTATGTAGAGTTATTGGAAAATAAGATATCAAAAATTGCTTGTTCTGATTATGCTGTAGCAACCTCCTCTGGTACATCAGCACTCCATATTGCTTTATTAGTTGCAGGTGTAGTGAGAAATGATGAGGTAATTACTCAGCCCTTGTCTTTTGTCGCAACTTCCAATGCTATTAAATATTGTGGGGCAAACCCTGTTTTTGTTGATGTAGATATTGATACTATGGGTCTTGCCCCTAACTCCCTAAGAAAATTCTTGGAAACTTCAACATATATGTTGAATGGGTTTTGTATCAATAAATTAACCCAAAAGATAATTAGGGCATGTATTCCAGTACATACTTTTGGTAACCCTTGCAGAATAGATGAAATCGTGAAAGTTTGCAGAGAGTTTAATATTGTCGTAATTGAGGATGCAGCCGAAAGCCTTGGAAGTACATATAAGAACAAGAGTACTGGAGGAATTGCTGATATAGGCATATATAGCTTCAATGGCAATAAGATAGTAACTGGTGGCTCTGGCGGTTGTATAGTAACTAATAATGAGGAATACGCTATTCGCGCAAAACACTTATCAACTACGGCAAGAATACAAAATGGTGCAAGTTTTTTTCATGACCAGATTGGATATAACTATCGACTTCCAAATATCAATGCCTCATTGCTATGTTCTCAGCTAGAAAACTTAGATTTATTTATTGAAAACAAAAGGAAGATACATCATGAATATTCAAAATTATTTAGTTGTTCTGAAATTAAACTATTAAATGAAATTACTTTTGCTAAGTCAAATTATTGGCTCAATACTATAATTTTAAAAGATCAAAATTGCAGAGATTCTTTTATAGAAGAAATGAATAAAAACAAAATTATGACTAGACCGACATGGACCCTCCTAAACCAGTTACCAATGTTTGAAAGTTGCCAAACTCATAGCGAAGAAAATGCAAAGTTCATTTCTCTAAGGGCTGTAAATATTCCAAGCAGCGTAAACTTATGAGAAAGATTGTCTTAATAGGTGCTGGGGGTCATTGTAAATCCGTAATAGATGTCATTGAAAAAGATGGATATTTTGAAATTATTGGAATTCTAGATAAGAACTATAAATCTTTAAAAAATGTTTTGGGTTATCCAATTCTTGGAGATGATTCACTATTAACTTCCATTAAGAAAAAATGTGATAATGCTTTTGTATCAATAGGATCTTCAGAACTATCGAATTTGCGCGAAGAAAAATATAATTTTTTAAAAAAAGTTGGATTCAGAGTTCCATCTATTATTTCTCCAAATGCTTATGTCTCTGATCATTCAAAGATTGGTACAGGAACAATAATTATGCATTTTGCTCAAGTTAACGCAGATTCTGAAGTTGGTGTTAATTGCATTATAAACTCAGGCTCTCTTATTGAGCATGATAGTTTTATTGGGGATCATTCACATGTTTCAACCAATGCAGTTATAAATGGTAATGTTGAAGTTGGAAGGGGTTGTTTTATAGGAAGTAACTCAACAATTAAGCATGGAATTACCATCAAAGAAAAATCTTTTATAAAGGCTAGCTCATTAATTAAATGAATACATACCTTATTGCTGAAATCGGAGTTAATCACAATGGATCTATTGATGTTGCCAAGAAATTAATTAGGGCCGCTAAGAGATCTGGGGCAAGTGCGGTAAAATTTCAATCCTTTAAAACACATTCAATCGTTTCTAAACAGACACCTTTAGCTAACTATCAAAAAGAAAATAACCCTAATCTATTATCTCAGTATGACCTTCTTAAAAGTTTAGAGCTCTCTTTTGAGCAACAAAGATATTTACAAAAATACTGCAAAAAGATTCAAATAGATTTCATCTCTTCTCCATTTGATCAAGAAAGTTTAGATGACTTGGTTAATCTGGACTTAAAAATTATTAAAATTCCGAGTGGAGAGATTACTAATATGCCTTTATTGAGAAAAATCGGAGGTCTAAATAAAAATCTTATTCTATCGACTGGGTTATCAAATATGACTGAAATCAGTGACGCTATCGATATTCTTACTAATTCAGGTACAAGCAAAAAAAATATTTCAATACTTCACGCAAATACGATGTATCCGACTCCTTATGAGGATGTAAATTTATCTGCCATGATAAATATCAAAGAAACATTTTCTTTAGATGTTGGTTACAGCGACCATACTCTTGGTATTCAGGTGTCATTAGCGGCAGTAACTTTGGGTGCAAAAATTATAGAAAAACACTTTACCCTTTCAAGGGATTTGACTGGCCCAGACCACAAGGCCTCTATTGAGCCTCATGAATTAGAAGAAATGGTAAAGGGTATAAAAATTATTGAGACTGTTTTAGGCTCAAGAGAGAAATATCCTACTAAAAGCGAGATAAAAAATTTAAATGCTGTAAGGAAATCAATTGTAGCGAGTCAATTTATTAGGAAGGGAGAGGTGTTTTCAAACAAAAATTTAACTACCAAACGCCCAGGAGATGGCATTTCTCCGATGTTATGGGATAGCGTCATTGGCACTGAAGCAAAATATGATTTTTATCTGGATGATAAGATTATATTATGAGAAAAATATGTGTCATTTCAGGTTCCAGGGCTGAATATGGAATATTAAAAGGTCTCATTAAGCTTATTGACCAAGATAATGAACTTGAATTACAAATAATTGCCTCTGGTATGCATGTTTCTGAGAGGTTCGGAAACACTTATAAAGAAATTTTAGATGATAATCTTGCCATATCAGAAATGATAGATATTAAGCTTATATCAGACACTCCCAGCTCAGTTTGCAATTCTATAGCCATTGGCGTGAAACTCTTTAGTGAGAAATTTCATAAACTCAAGCCTGATTTAATAGTTGTATTAGGTGACAGGTTCGAGATTCTATCATCTGTTATTTCGGCAATGATTATGAAAATTCCTATAGCGCATATTCATGGGGGTGAGATTACCAAAGAATCTTTTGATGATAATATAAGGCACTCTATAACTAAAATGAGTCATATTCATTTTGCATCCACAGATATCTATAGGAATAGAATTATTCAGATGGGGGAAAATCCAAAAAAAGTATTCAATGTAGGCAGTTTAGGAGTTGAAAATATTCAGTTACATAATCAGCACACCATTCAAGAATTAGAGAGGTTTATAGGAAAGAGTTTTTTAGAGAAAAATATTTTAATTACTTTTCATCCGGAAACTTTAAATGCCAAATCTTCGCATTTAAACTTCAAAGAATTATTAGTTGCAGTTTCAGAACTTAAAAATACTCTTTTGATTTTTACTCAGGCAAATAGTGATCCAGGAGGGGACAAAATAAATAGAATGATTATGGATTATGTTAAAGGAACAAAAAATTCATGCTTTGTAAAATCATTTGGAAATAATAAATACCTTAGTGTTATGGGTTTTGTTGATGTTGTCTTAGGCAACAGTTCCAGTGGAATAATTGAGGCGCCTAGTCTTAAGACACCAACTGTTAATATTGGTAACAGGCAACTTGGCAGAATTCATGCAGATTCAGTGATAAATGTTAACCCAATAAGCGATGAAATTTTGGGCGCAATCAACAAAATCTACAGCAAAGATTTTTTGAAGGATCAAAAAATCTTTCTCAATCCTTATGAAAAGAATAATACAAGTAAAGAAATTTTAAAAGTTATCAAATCAACTCCTTTGGGTAAAATTTTAATTAAAGACTTTTATGACATAGACAATTTAAAATTATGAGAAATATTCAAAATATCATCATAAGTCCTAACACCTCAATAAGAAAATCAATGGAAGTAATTGATAAGGGAGAGGTAAAAATTGCATTAATCGTAGAGAATGATAAATTTCTTGGAACTTTAAATGATGGAGATATAAGGAGATCAATTCTTAAAGGTCTTAGCCTAGATGACCCTATAGAGCATGCTTATTGTAAAAACTCAGTAACTGCAAACTTTGGTATCAAGAAGCAACTTCTAATTGATATCTGCTCTGAAAACAAAATAAAGCATATTCCTATTCTTGATTATGGAAATAGAGTCGTTGATCTTTTTGTATTCGATGAAACTTTAAAAGAAGAAATTTATCCAAATAAGGTTGTTTTGATGGTTGGAGGCCAGGGAAAAAGATTAAGACCCCTAACTGAAAAATTACCAAAACCTATGCTAAAAGTAGGTGACGAGCCTTTGCTAAGAACAATTATTGATGGTTTTGCAAAATATGGTTTCTTGAATTTTGTTATGTGTCTAGGTTACAAAGCAGATTCAATTAAAGATTACTTTGGCGATGGTTCCAAATTCGGCGTATCTATCGAATACGTCATAGAAGATAAACCACTTGGAACAGCAGGGGGTCTCAAATTAGCCAGCTCTAAACTAAAAGAGCCTTTTTTTGTAATGAACGGAGACTTATTAACAAATGTAAATTTTGAGAAACTTTATGACTTCCACTACAGTAGCAAATCAGTTGCTACTATGTGTGTTAGGCAATATGAAATTGAGATTCCTTACGGTGTTGTGAACACTAATAAAGATGAGATTATTAGTATAGAAGAGAAACCAAGTCAAAGTTTATTTGTCAGTGCCGGTATATATATGCTTAAACCCGATTGTTTAAACTTCATACCAGAAAATACCTTTTTTGATATGCCAAACTTGTTTGATGAATTAATTAAACAAGAAACAAAGGTTACAGCATTTCCACTTCCAGAATATTGGATAGATATTGGCAATATAGATAAATATCATTTAGCAAATAAGGACTTCAAAAGAATTTTTAATGTTTAATAATAGGACTTATGTGGCTATAGTGCCTGCTCGAGCTGGCAGCAAAAGACTTCCCAAAAAAAATATAAAATTATTGAATGGTATTCCTTTAATTCAATATTCTATTGATGCCGCCTTAAAGAGTAAGTTCATAGATGAGGTGATTGTAACTTCTGATGATTCAAGGGTCTTAGAAATTGCAAAAAAATCGAGAGTAAACTCAATCAAAAGACCTTCATCATTATCTCAAGATCACTCTACAACAGAAAGTGTTGTAAATCATGCTTTAGCAAAAATTGAAGCATTTGACAACATTGTTCTTCTTCAACCCACTAGCCCTCTTAGAAATGAATTCCATATTGATGAAGCTATAGAACTTTTTGACAAAATGAAGGCTAATTCTGTAATCAGTGTTTGTAAATCAAATTATCACCCAGCGCTTACCCAGCCTATTGATAGCTCTTTGTCGATGAATGGCTTTTCAAAACCCCCTCAGAAGTTAGATATTAATTATTACAGCTATAATGGGGCTATATATATATGTGATGCTGAAATTTTTAAAAAAACAGGAAAGTTTTTAAACAAGAAAAGTTTTGCGTATATTATGGATAGAAACTCTTCAGTTGATATTGACGAAAAAATAGATTTTTCTCTTTGTGAGGCAATTATGCAAGACAGCAAAATGTCTGCTTAGGTTAAATTTTTACAGCCTTTTAATAGTTTTTTATGACAACCAAATCAAAAGTTTTTATAGTTCATTGTGTTGATACAGAAGGGCCATTATATGAGTCAATTGAGGAAACTTTCGCTAGGATTCACTCCATATTTGGAGTGAATATAGAATGCACTCGTGAAAATCTCATCAAATTGCAATCTGGCAGGATTGATTTAAATGGAATTGAAGATAAAGTCAAAAACCTCGTAAGTCGTAAAAGAATATCAACAAATGAAACTTGGGATGATATTGATAAAATGCTTGATAATATTTTGTCTAACGACTTTCGTAATTCTTTTCTAGATAGTTATGGCAATGGCTGGGTCTATTCTTGGTTCTGTCTTGATCATGTTGGTTTTTCAGGTCTAAATCCAAGAAGAAGAGATTCGACCCACCATAGTGTTTTTGATTTTTACAAGAGAAGATTGTGTGAAACCTCAAAGGATACAATTCAATGGCATTATCACCCAATACCTGTGAATGGGAATTTTCATTCATCAGGTATTACATATCTCAATAGTTCAAATCTATGGGAAATTATTAGTAGAAAAATTATTGATAGATTTTGGTTTCCATCTGTCTACAGACCTGGATTTCATGCCGAAAGGCCTGATTCAAATTGGTTTTTAGAGCAATGGATTCCATTTGATTTTGGAAATCAGTCAACGTTAACCCATAATACATCTAATGCACAACCGGATTTAGTAG
>Ga0181590_10005471_pt1 | contig 10493 bp, 10 predicted proteins | sample 071ome_34_FD_132446 | JGI IMG/M metagenome (GOLD analysis project Ga0181590, IMG submission 132446) | Coastal salt marsh microbial communities from the Groves Creek Marsh, Skidaway Island, Georgia - 071411BT metaG (megahit assembly) | ecosystem: Environmental > Aquatic > Marine > Intertidal... | reverse complement strand
CGTTTCTGTACTAAGTATTGAAGACGGTGTATTTGAAGTAAAAGCAACCGCGGGTGATACACACTTAGGAGGTGAAGATTTTGACAATAGAATCGTGGAACACTGCATTAAAGATTTCAAAAGAAAGAATAGAATGGATATGAGTGAGAATCCACGTGCTATGAGAAGACTTAAAACCGCATGTGAAACAGCAAAACGTACACTATCTTCTTCTACAACAGCTAATATTGAAATTGATTCACTACATGAAGGAAATGATTATTCACTGTCATTAAGTCGTGCAAAATTCGAATCTCTTTGTTCAGACTTATTCAACAATTGTTTAAAACCGGTAGAACAAGTATTGAGTGATTCTAAAATGAGCAAAGGAGATATTCATGAGGTGATATTAGTTGGTGGGTCCACTAGAGTTCCCAAAGTTCAAGAGTTGCTTCAATCGTTTTTCAATGGCAAAGCACTTAATAAATCTATCAATCCTGATGAATCTGTAGCGTATGGAGCTGCAGTACAAGCTTCTATATTGAATGGTGATATCGACGAAAAAAATAGTGACTTGCTATTAATTGACGTCGTACCATTGTCGGTTGGTTTGGAAACTGCTGGTGGTATAATGACTCCATTAATTGAAAGAAATTCAACAATACCCACGAAAAAGTCTCAAGTATTTTCGACATATGCTGACAATCAACCCGGTGTATTGATCCAAGTATATGAAGGTGAGCGCAAATTTACAAAAGACTGCAATCTTTTGGGCAGGTTTCAATTGGACGGAATTCCTCCTGCACCTCGTGGTGTGCCACAAATTGAAGTTTCTTTTGATATAGATGCAAACGGTATTTTGAATGTATCTGCGCTGGATAAATCCACAAATAAATCAAATAATATTGTAATAACAAATGAAAAAGGACGCCTTTCTAAAGAAGAAATTGACGCAAAGTGCAAAGAAGCAGAACAATTTGCAGAAGAAGATAACAAGAGGGCTGCTGTAATTGAAGCTAAAAACGGTCTTGAAAGCTATTGTTACAATATGAAATCTAGTTTAGATAAACCAGAAATAAGTGAAGAAATTAAAGAAAAGGCAAAGCCAGGATTGGAGAAGATAGACGAAATTATTTCATGGCTAGACGATCACCAAGAAGAGTCTAAAGAAACGTACGAAGAGAAACAAAAAGAAATAGAGAATATAATGAATCCAATCATGCAAGAAATGTATGCTGGCTCTGGAATGAACAAAGCACCTGATATGAATACAACACCAAGTGAACCAGTTGTTGAAGAGGTTGATTAATTTATTTAGGATAAATATGTAAAGAAAGTGAAGTCGTATTGTCACTTGTGTTATGAATGGAATGGATATGTTTCTGATTATCAATAAATTGAAATTCATTCAAAGGTAATGTTTGTGTGTTTAATAAATTTTGTGTATGTATACAATACTTTTTTTCCAGTAGTTCATTTTTTAATAAAAACATTATACAACCTTTATCATGGTGATCATGTATGGGAGAATAACTGTTAGGGTTCCATTCTAGAAGAAGTATTTCCACATTTGTGAAGTTATAAAGAGGTATGCGTCTATATCCATACGGATTGAATTCTATATTTGACCGTTTTAAGATTGAATTGTAATAGTATTTTTGATTATCATATGTATTGTGTTTCATACATTGAATTATATATGTTTTATGACAATTCAATGTTTTGGCTGAAGTTATATAACGATTTATATACTTTGACAGATTTAATAATGTCATTAAAATATATTAACATTATTAAATGATTAAGTAAAATAATAACCAGCAACGGCAAATATTGAAAACAATTGTACATAATTCAAAAAACGAAACGGTATTGATTCTGTCGCGTTAGCATCAAAATGTGAATTAGTAAAACCTACAGTTGACTGAGTGATACAAGAGAAATGAAAATGATCAAAAAACTTGTCTACTTTTTTAATTTTTCCTAAATGTAACATATGAGCAATATGAGCATACCGATCCATAAGTAAATCACTAAGATAATATAATAATCCAAATAAAACAGATAAAGCGACATTTACAAGTAAATATTCAGTGCAAACACTTTTTCGAAACATATATAATAACGCAATACTAAAATTTATGTATATTTTAATTGTTTTGTTCGAATCATACCTGGTGAATAATCTAAAATATCTTTCGGTGTGTACGTGGTCGGGAAAAATGTTGAACCATATATATCTTGTAGACACAACCATTCAAATAATCCACCAGTATATATATATACATTTATGAAACCTAATTTTTTAATTTGGTCGTATTTTTCAAATACTTTAATATCAGACGAATGTTTGCCGTAAATGCATATATGTATAGACTTATCTTTTTGCAAAAAATGATTCATAGCTTCTTCTTCTTTCGAGATAGAATATGTATTTTTAATCAAGCATTGTTGTGTGGTTTCGTCAAGAGTATTTATTATTATGCTTCTATCTTGACCTAATTCGATACAATTTTGCACATCTTTGTACGAATATAAATTATAAGGATAGGAATATTGAACACCCATATAATTTTATAATATAATATTCATTTAACTTAGTTAAAATGAACAACTATTTCGATGTCTTCTTTCTTAATACTTTTGACAACGGATATTGACAATTCTTCTCTTCGTTTTCTTGTTTTATTTATTGCGTCAATAATTTTCAACTTTTTCTTTGAATGTTTGGGTTCGCTTATAAAGTCAATAATAAATAGAAAATACAAATTACATGACAAATGATTATTTTATGCGTTTTATATGTATTATGATAAATGGTGTGGGTTAGAAAATGAAAAGTGGTATTGTCTTCAATAAGTTATATAAAAATTATTACATGTATAATTTAAATAATTCAAATTATAATGCTCCAAAACAGAAATTACTTTTGATAATGCTGACAAATCTTGGAAATAATAACTAGCTCATGTATTGAAAGAATGTAAATTTAATATAATCTGTTTATTAATTACTATGTTTTTTTAATTAAATTAAAATTGAATTTTATAAATCAATATAAAGAGAATATAAATCGAATAAACAAATATGATGAAAATTATGAGTACGAGTGAATTTATGAAGATTAAGGTGGAGAATTGGAAATACAATAGACCGATAGATATAAATAGGTTACCAGAAATAATAAAATATATTGAAGAGATGAATCGAATGGAAGGAATAATATATTTAGCCAAAAAAGACGAAATATATTATTGTTATGATGGAATACATAGATATAATGCGTTGAAGGAAATATATAGAAAACGAGAGGAATATGGAGATTTATTGGGAATAATGAATACGGATATGATAGTAAATGTGGATATCATGGAATATAATGAAGAAATGATAAAAAAACGGTTTATAAACATAAATTCTTCAATTCCGGTTCCCGAAGTATATACAGAAGCAGAACGTAAATTGGATAAGATATATGGTGTAGAAGAGGTGATGAAATATATGATGAAACATTATCCAGAATTTGTAAGAAATACACAGAGATTTATGAAACCGAATGTGAGTAAAACGGAATTTATGGATGTATTGAAAAGAAAGATGGATGAGAACGGAGTGTATAGAAGTGAATATTGGATAGAACGAATAGAAGATGAAAATAATAGAATGAAGTGTATGAAATATGAAATAAAAGAAGGAAAGTAAAAAGATAGAATAAAAGAAGAAAATGTAATATATGTAACGAAGAAACAATATGACAAATATGGGATGTATATATTGTTGACGCAAAAACACAACGATCTATAGCTGATTTGTTTACAATCAGAAGGAATATTGAACACCCATATAATTTTATAATATAATATTCATTTAACTTAGTTAAAATGAACAACTATTTCGATATCTTCTTTCTTAATACTTTTAACCGCAGATATTGACAATTCTTCTCTTCGTTTTCTTGTTTTATTTTTTGCGTCATTAATTTTCAACTTTTTCTTGGAGTTGCTATTTCGTTCTAACATGTCTTGTTCAATGTTGCGTATATTCGAAGTAATATATTTTATAATGTCATTATCTAGAGCCCATTTAAAAAAATTCAACTGACCCAATGTGGTTTGAATATGTGTATTGTTCTTATATGGAATATAGATTCGTTCCCAACGACAAAAAGGATCAAATCTTCGTTTACTGTAAGCTTTTAATTTTAGCTTATAATCGGTATACACTTTGAATCGTTTTAATGTATTTGTATGTGTATCATGAATAGAATATACAGTGTAATATTGTTTGGAATAATTTGTGACAAACCAGTCAATGATTCTGATAGACAATTCTGATGTTCCGTTAATAATAGGTAGGATTGTATCCAAACGATTATTTTTTGAATAATACTCAGTTAAATTATTCAGTAGTAATTGATTTTGTGTTGAATAAATAAAATTTGTAGTCATTAAACAAATTTGAATGGTTAGATTTAAGTATTTTTATTTATTGTTTCACATTATAATTAGAATTTTGTGGTCGTAGATATTGGCATTCTGTCATTAAATCTTCAACATAGTCATTATCTTTCATAAATGGGTTAGATAATGTTTGTTTATACATGGTTGACTCTTTATTCGTGTTATCAGGTACAAAATTAGTGCGGGTAAACTTTTGTATAAATTCTTCGTGTATTTCATCTTTTGTGTTTTGATTTTTTGATTTTGGTGTTCGGATACAGACTTCGCCATTTTTTGTCCAGGTCCAATATTTCATACTTATTATAAGCAACAATAATTATTCGTCAAGTTTTTCTAATTTAAGTTGTTTTGTAAACTTAAATTTATCTGAATCTTTAATATGTCTTTTCATGTTGCATTGTAAACAGGAAATAATACAATTATTTACGTGATGATTTTTAGTGTTATCAATTCTGTCTAACGTCCATTGTTTTATTCGTATACTTTCATCGTATTCAATAAAAATGTTTTCTAAACAGTAATAACAAATCATATTTGACTTTCTCAACAAATCTCTTACTTCAATGGTAAACTCAGTAAGATTTGATATATCTAATATATTATTTTTATATATTTCACAAGTGTTTTCTTCTTTTATTATTTGTATAGGTATTCGAAATTTTATTTCATCTTGTTTTTGATATTGTCTACATTTTACTCGAATATATTTCATGTATTTGGTGTTTGTTTCATTCAATATCTGTAGTTGTTCTTCGTGTGTTGGTAGATTTAGCATAATTATACTATAGCACTAAAATAATTAAAGATATTTGTAGTTGTTTATATAATTATAAAATATAATGCTATCTGATATGGAATATATATTAAGTGATATAGAAAATATTTTAATAAATGAAGAAAGTAGAGAATCGATAACATTGGATTCAGATGAAATTCAGCATATTAGCGAATGTATATATAATACTATATATAAAGAATGCAATTTTCATATGATGGAATATAAATATAAAGAAATATGGAAAGATTTAATACATTTTGAAACTCAAACGTATTTTGATATGCTCCCTGTCGAACTATATGATGTTCAAACTGAAGAGAATATACGTACGATTTACGAAAATGTTTCATTGTTATTGGAAACACAGTTACTTCCGCGTTCAGAGCATACTATAAAATATCCAATTCTCAATAACATTGAAATGAAAATAGAAAATCTGCGAAAAATAAATAAAAATTCACCAAAACAACGTACAGATGAGTGGTTTAAAATACGAAATAATTGTATATCTGCAAGTACCTTATGGAAAGTATTACATACACAATCTACAAAAAATCAAATTATATATGAAAAGTGTGTGGGTATCAAACATATTAAAAATGGTATACATTCCCCTATGCATTGGGGTCAAAAGTACGAACAGGTAGCTCAAATGTTTTATGAAAGTATGTATGGTGCAACGATAGAAGAATATGGGTGTATTCCACACCCAATATACCCATTTTTAGGAGCTTCACCAGACGGATTAAATGTAAATCAAAGTAGTAGCAGATATGGGCGTCTACTCGAAATCAAATGTATAAAAAACAGAGAATTGACTGGAATTCCAAAAAAAGAATATTGGATTCAAATGCAAAGTCAAATGGAATGTTGTGATATTGATATATGCGACTTTTTGGAATGTAGGTTTTTAGAATATGACAATCGAGAACAATTTGAAAATGACGGAACATATACAAAAACGGCAAATAATCAGGTAAAAGGTTTAATGTTATGTTTTTTAGATGAAGACAATAACCCAATATATAAATACAAACCTATTGAATTAGAGAAACAAGAAACAGAACAATGGATTGAAAATATACTTGAAAATTCCAACTATACATATGTTCACACGTATTACTGGTATTTACAAGAATACTCTTGTGTATCAGTAGAACGTAATCGTCTGTGGTTTTCACAAATCTTACCTGTCGTAAAAGAAACTTGGGATACTATATTGTATGAGCGAGAACATGGTTGCGAACACAGAAAACCAGCATCGAATACAGAAAGGAATAAAGTTATTGACATGAGTGACTCATTTGACAGTGAAGGAAAATGTCTTGTAATTCATGTGGATATTTAAATATTGTATCATGTTGTTTGAAATGGTTCCAAAACAATGTTATTATGATGATATTTATGAATATACCATAATAATAAATTAATAAATAAACTAATAGTTATTTATGAAATCATTATTATAAATAACTAATTATAAACAGAAACAGTATATAGAGAATCAAACATTTCAGGACTATATGGTTTTAATTCTACATTTTCACGTGTTTCGATAACTTTATTTGGATCGTCTTGTTCATATGTATTATTCGTTTTTTGTTCATATGAAGATATATTCTGACGATTCTCTTGATTATGGTCTTCTGTGATTATTGGAATAGTATTTTTGTTTGTATCTACAACAAACTCTTTTTCTGATATTGGGTTCAGTATAGAAGATTCACTGTTTTGGATATTGATAGTGCTTGTCGAAGATATGTAAAGTACAAACATTGCAACAAAAAATAAAGTTGCTAGAAAGAACCGTAATGAATTCATTATATAAAACGCATATAAAATTATTTGCAAATATTCATTTAAATATTACAGTTGTCAACATATCATATGTCATCATCTAAAACAATGTATCCTGATGAAATGGTTGTACAAAAACGTTCAGGAAGAAGAGAATCAGTTAGTTTTGACAAAATATTGAACAGAATTAAAAAACTGGCAAATATGCATATTTCAGGTGTTAAAAATATTACGTCCGTTAATTTTACTGAACTCTCTATGAAAGTCATCCAACAATTATATGAAGGTATCAAAACTAGTGAATTAGACGAATTAACAGCTCAACAATGTGCTTCACTATCGTCTATTCATCCAGATTACGGTATTCTTGCTGGTCGAATTGTTGTATCCAATCATCATAAAAACACTCCAAGTAATATTAAAGATACCGTTTCTCAATTATATTACAATAAAGATATTCATGGGGAACATTCACCGATCATATCTAAAGACTATTATGATATTGTTGTGGAGAATCACGAAATAATTGACAATGAAATTCAATATTCTCGTGATTATTTAATTGATTATTTTGGTTTCAAAACGTTAGAAAGGGCATATTTATTAAAAGTAAATGATTCTATAATAGAAAGACCACAACATATGTGGTTTCGTGTATCCGTTGGTATTCATGGACACGATTTAAAACGTGTTTTTGAAACATATCATCTCATGAGTCAGAAATATTTTACACATGCTACGCCAACTTTATTTAATGCTGGGACTCCAAGACCCCAACTTAGTTCATGCTATCTATTGGCGATGGAGGAAGATAGTATCCACGGTATCTACAATACACTAACTGATTGTGCCTTGATATCGAAATGGGCAGGTGGTATTGGTTTACATATTCACAATGTTAGGGCAACTGGAACACGTATAAAAGGAACTAATGGAGTTAGTAATGGGATTGTACCTATGTTACGTGTATTTAATAATACAGCACGATATGTTGATCAAGGTGGAGGAAAACGGAATGGAAGTTTTGCGATGTATTTGGAGCCTTGGCATTTAGATATTGAAGACTTTATTGAAATGAGAAAAAATCATGGTGATGAAGAAAAGAAAGCTAGAGATTTGTTTTATGCATTATGGATTCCTGATTTGTTTATGAAAAGAGTGAAAGAAAATAAGGAATGGACGTTAATGTGTCCAGAAAAATGCAAAGGATTAAGTGATTGTTACGGAGAAGAATTCACAGAATTGTACGAAAAATATGAAAAGGAACACATTGGAAATAAATCAATTTCTGCTAGAAAATTGTGGTTTTCTATTCTAGATAGTCAAATTGAAACTGGAACTCCGTATATGTTATATAAGGACGCTAGTAATTTCAAATCTAATCAAAAAAATTTGGGAGTAATTAAATCAAGTAATCTGTGTACAGAAATTATCCAATATTCAGATGCGAACGAAACAGCTGTATGTAATCTGGCTTCAATTGGGCTTCCTAAATTTGTGCGTTCACCAATTCTATCGGATGATATATATGTTAAAGTTTACACTAAAACAAATTGTAATTACTGTAAGTTAGCAAAGGCTTATTTTCATGAACATGGAATCAAATATGAAGAAGAAAATTGTGACGATAATGAAAAACGCAAAAATTTATATTCAACGTTACGTATGGAATATGGAGATATATCTGAATCTGTTCCTCAAATAGTATTACATTCTGTGAACAAGGTACGTAAAAACGTTTATATTGGTGGATATGATAACTTGATACAATTATTGCCTACAACATTTGATTTTGAGAAATTACACAGTGTAACCCGTACTGTAACTCGTAATCTTAACAAAGTAATTGATATTAACTTTTATCCAACAGAAAAAACCAAAAAGAGCAATCAAAAACATAGGCCAATTGGTTTAGGTGTTCAAGGACTGGCTGACGTGTTTGCATTATTGAATATATCATTTGATTCGGATAAAGCAAAACAATTTAATGTAGATATTTTCAAAACAATATACCACGCAGCATTGGAAGAGAGTAATTGTTTAGCTAGAGAGAATTGTACTTCATATAGTAGTTTTGAAAATTCACCAATGTACAATGGTAAATTTCAATTCGATTTATGGGGTGTTAATCCAAATATACCTGTGTATGGAAACGACTGTAATATTATATACGATTGGAACGTACTCCGTGAAAATATTCAGAAATACGGAGTTTACAATTCTCTTTTAGTTGCTCCTATGCCAACAGCTTCTACTAGTCAAATTCTTGGAAACAATGAGTGTTTTGAACCATTCACAACGAATATGTATGCGAGACGTACTCTAGCAGGTGAGTTCGCAATTATAAATAAACATTTATTAAAAGACATGATCAATATTGGGTGGTGGAATGAAAAAAATAAAAATTTATTGGTGAAAGCGAGAGGAAGTATTCAAGAATTTTCAGATATACCAAAATGTTTACGTGATAAATACAAAACTGTATGGGAAATTTCGATGAAAGTATTGATTGATATGTCTAAAGACAGAGGAGCGTATGTATGTCAAAGTCAAAGTTTGAATTTATGGATGGAAGATCCAACATACGATAAATTAACTTCTATGCATTTTTATGCATGGCAAAATGGTTTGAAAACAGGCATGTATTATTTACGTTCTAGAGCAAAAGCTTCTCCTCAACAATTTACAATAGATCCTTCTTTGACGAATTCATGTGAATCTTGTAGTGGTTGATAGTGTAATGTGAGTTAAAATTCGATAGTTCAATATGTTCTATAATATATGATTTTATAACACCATAACGTTAATAAATCAAAACAAAAATTACAATTGATTTTTCTGCAAAATTGATTTAAAGATTAATTAACAACATAATTCAATTATCTATATACGATGACTTCCGAAGCAAAAAACTTGATTACTCACTTCAACGAATGGGAACCAAAGGATATTAACTATGGAACCGTTAAAATCAATGCAAGAGGTGGTAAGAGTCTTCGTATAATGGACTGTAACAATAATGTTCTTCGATTAAACACTCCATTAATGTTAACATGGGGTATTAACAAAATTGTTGATGACAATTCGGGTAAAGAAAGCTACAATTTGGCGTTGCAATTTCCAGAAGAAAAATATAGTAATGATGGTGTTACAGATTTCTTTAACAAAATGAAAGAATTCGAATCATTACTACTTAATTATGCTGTCGAACATTCAAGTGAACTGTTTGGTCGTAAAATGTCAAAGGAAGTCCTAGAAGCCCTGTATAATCCAATTCTGAGGTACCCTAATATCAAAGGTACTAATGAACCAGATTATTCGCGTATGCCTACAATGAAAATCAAAATTCCATATTGGGAAGGTAAGTTTAATGTTGAATTATATGATACAAATCACGAATCTATCTTCCAGCCAACAGACGATCTTGAAGGTGAACTATTCGAAGATTTTATTACAAAGGCGTCTCACATTGCTAGTAT
>Ga0181590_10005469_pt1 | contig 10494 bp, 11 predicted proteins | sample 071ome_34_FD_132446 | JGI IMG/M metagenome (GOLD analysis project Ga0181590, IMG submission 132446) | Coastal salt marsh microbial communities from the Groves Creek Marsh, Skidaway Island, Georgia - 071411BT metaG (megahit assembly) | ecosystem: Environmental > Aquatic > Marine > Intertidal... | reverse complement strand
TTGGAATGCTCTAGCGGATCTTGATGACACTCCATCAAAAAATACCTTTCAATATGATTCAGTGAATACTTATATTAAATCTAACAAAAGACCAGTCATAGCAATTGGCATGAAAGATACGATTATCGTGGATACTTCAGATGCGGTTCTAGTTGCTAGCAAAGATCATGCTGAAAAAGTTAAAGAAGTGGTGGCTGATCTATCGAAAAAAAACATTAAACAATCTAAAGAACACAACTATTCAAATAGACCATGGGGAAGATTTGATTCTATTGAGGATGGTGAGGGTTATAAAGTTAAGAATATTACTGTTAAACCTGGCGAGAGTTTAAGCCTTCAAAGACATCAGCATCGAGCTGAGCACTGGGTAGTCGTTGGGGGTATTGCGGAAGTTACTTGTGGGGATGAAACATTTACACTTCAGCAAAATGAATCCACATATATTCCGAAAGGTGAGATTCATCAGCTTTCTAATCCAGATAAGGAAGTATTAAAAATAATTGAGATTCAAACGGGAGATTATCTTGAGGAAGATGATATCGAGCGTTTGGATGATCGATATGGAAGAGATAATTGATCTCAAAAAATATCCAAGATGATCTTATTGAGCTTGCTAGATTAGCAGGCCAAAAGATTATGGAGATCTATGAAAAAGATTTCTCTGTTTTTGAAAAGGAGGATCAAAGTCCTTTGACTGAAGCTGATCTCACCTCACACCAGACCATCGTCAATCGACTTGCTGAAATCACACCCGATGTTCCTATTTTATCTGAGGAGTCGGCAAATGAAGAGCTTCAGAATCGAATGAGTTGGGATAGGTATTGGCTCATTGATCCATTGGATGGCACCAAGGAATTTATTAAAAAAAATGGTGAGTTCACCGTCAATATCGCTTTGATTGAATCTCATGCCCCATCCTTTGGAGTGGTCTATGCACCCGCGCTGGATATCATTTATTACGGGGGAAGAGAGATTGGTTCTTTTAAAGAAATTGGCGAAGAGGGCGCAGTTGAAATTCGAACTAAAAAGAGCACTTCAGGGACCATGAAAATAGTGGGTAGCAGGTCTCACCAGTCTGAGGAATTTAAAAAGTTCATTGAGAACTACCCTAACGCAGATATCATTTCCATGGGAAGCTCACTGAAGATTTGTCTGGTTGCTGAGGGAGGGGCAGATTTATACCCACGACTCGGACCAACTTCAGAGTGGGATACGGCAGCAGCCCAAGCAGTACTTGAGGGGGCAGGTGGTCAGTTAGAGGATTACAATACTGGTGAAATTTTAGGCTATAACCTAAAAAAAGACTCCCTATTAAATCCATACTTCTTAGCAAAAAGTTAGCCAAATGAAAAATAACAACTTTACGCCCTTACAGAATTTTGATATCAGCTCTCATAATAGAGCCCAAATTAAAAATCAGAATCCGAAGTGTATCTGGTTAACGGGTCTGTCAGGTTCAGGTAAATCGACCTTAGCTAATGCGCTTGATAAAGAACTCACCAAAATGGGGATGCATACTTATATCCTGGATGGGGATAATATACGAAATGGTCTTTGTTCAGATTTGAAGTTTGATGATAAAGATCGTCATGAGAATATCAGACGGGTTGCTGAGGTTTCAAAACTTATGTTCGATGCAGGACTCATCGTGATTTGTGCATTTATATCACCCTTTCAAAAGGACAGAAACTTTGCAAGGTCTCTTTTTGTTGAGGGAAGTTTTATCGAGGTATTTGTCGATACCCCAATGGATGTTTTAATGAAAAGAGATTCCAAAGGTCATTATCAGAATGCAAAAAAAGGTCTCATTGAAAACTTCACGGGAATAGATTCTGTTTATGAGAGTCCTGAGAACCCTGAGATGGTTATAGATACCAAAAAACTTTCCGTGGATGAGTCGATCAAGCAAATTAGAAAATATCTAGGAATGTTGCAGTAATGTAATCCGTTTTATTGATAGGTGGGATGGGCTATAGTGGATCTCATACTGCAATAGTTTTACTAGAGGCGGGGCGTGAGTCGTCCCCTATTACAATTTGTCAAATAGCAATATCGGGGATATGCGTCGTGATACATGGAAATTCCTAATGAAATCAAAAGAGAAAAATATATGAAAAAAGCATTTATTACTGGCATCACAGGACAAGACGGCTCATATTTGGCTGAATTGTTACTAGAAAAAGGATATGAGGTTCATGCAATACTGCGTCGTGCTTCAGTGTTTACATCCATACGTATAAACCATATATTTGATAATCCGAAGCTGATTACTTATCATGGAGATTTGACAGACTCTAGTAATTTGCATAGATTGCTAATGCAGATTAGACCTGATGAGATATACAATCTTGGTGCGCAGTCACATGTCAGAGTTTCCTTTGAGGTCCCTGAATATACAGCTGATGTAGTAGGCTTGGGCACTATTCGAATATTAGATGCTGTCCGTGACTTAGGGCCTGAATGTAGATACTATCAAGCATCCACGTCAGAGCTCTTCGGTGGTATTCCAGGCACCGAACCACAAAGTGAAGAGACTCCATTCCACCCTAAGTCTCCATACGGTGTAGCAAAACTTTATGCTTATTGGATAACGGTAAATTATAGAGAAGCATATAATCTATTTGCCTGTAACGGGATTTTATTTAATCATGAATCTCCAAGGCGAGGTGAAACTTTTGTAACCAAGAAAATCACAAAGGCAGTAGCAAGAATTTACCAAGGCAAGCAGGATATTTTAAAGTTAGGTAATTTAGATGCTAAAAGAGATTGGGGTCATGCCAAAGATTATGTATATGCTCAATGGTTGATGCTTCAGCAAGACTCTCCAAAGGATTACGTTATAGCAACTGGAGAAACTCACACAGTCCGTGAATTTGTGGAAATAGCTTTTCAACAGGTGGGGATAGCTATTAGATGGGAAGGTAACAACAAAAATGAAAAAGGTATTGATTCAAATACTGGTAAAGTTCTCGTTAAGGTGGATGAAAAATATTTCAGACCGGCAGAAGTTGAACTATTATTAGGTAATCCATCTAAGGCTGAAAAAGAGTTAGGATGGAGAAGGCAAGTTTCATTTAAGGAGTTGGTTTCAGGTATGGTTAAGTATGACCTGGAGAATGACGACTTTGGCGGTAAAGAATGAAAATTGAATTTGATATTCAGGAATCAACAAAAATTAGCGGAGTTTATATTTTGACTCCATCAATATCAGAGGATATAAGAGGAAATATTTGGACTTCGTTTTTGGAAGAAAAGATCAAAAGATTTTTGCCAAACGACATAGTATTTAAGCATGATAAATTTTCAGTCTCCAAACACAATGTTTTAAGGGGCATACATGGCGATACAAAATCATGGAAGTTGGTCACTTGTGTTCATGGAGAAATCCAACAGGTGGTGGTTGATATGCGTAAAGATTCGCCAACTTATAAACATTGGCAAGATTTTATTATCGGCAAACACAATCAGAAAATAATTCTTATTCCTCCAAATATGGGGAATGCCTATTATGTTAAAAGTTCAGAGGCTGTGTATCATTACAAGCTTGCCTATAGAGGTAATTATATTGATGCAGATGAACAATTTTCAATCTATTGGAATGACCCGAGTATTGGGGTTAAATGGTTATCTAAAAATCCAATTTTGTCTAACAGGGATAGTAAATAAGTGGAGATAATTAAACATAATGGAAAGATAATCTCAATTGTCTATAGAGAACAGGATTGGGTAAAGGGTTTAAACTTTATCACACCCGATGAGCTCTTTATTCAGGTGGGGTCTTGGTGGTACGATAAAGGAATGAAGCTCGATTCTCATATTCATAAAGAATTTGACAGGACAGCAAATCGCACACAAGAGTCTATATATGTGAAACAGGGGTCTGTTAAGGTTCTTCTTTTTAAAGAAGACGAACAATTTCTTAAAGAGTATGAATTAAAGCAGGGAGATTTGGCAGTATTTGTTTATGGTGGCCATGGCTATGAGATTCTTGAGGATAATACTCAAATTATTGAATCAAAGAATGGTCCATTCATCTCTGTTAGTCAAGACAAGAAAAAATTTAAAAATTAGAAATGAAAATTCATTTAGGATGTTGGCATAGAAATATACCAGGTTTCGTAAATGTCGATTTATGCGATATGGATCACATTGATAAAGACTAAGGGACTATTGATATCTTTGAATATCGAGGCAATCAAAATATGACTGACTATATCATGCAAATGAGACCTCTTTTCGGAGAAGAGGAGAAGAGAGCTATCTGTAGTTACATGGATGAAGATGGTTTTTTAACAGAATATAAACATACTGAAGAATTTGAGAATAAGATTGCAGAATTCACTGGCGCCAAACATTGTATTGTTGTTAATAATGGCACAGTTTCACTGACCCTTGCGGCAATTGCCTTAGGCATAACTTCAGGTGATGATGTTATAGTGCCGAACTATACAATGATTGCCACCCCAAATTCAATAAAAATATTAGGAGCGAATCCTATATTCGTTGATGTAGAACCCCAAACTCTTATTCTGGATATTAATTTGGTGCGTAAGGCTATTACATCGAACACTAAGGCGATTATGCTTGTCTCAGCTAATGGTCGTGCTCCTTCCGTTGATATAGATAAATTTGAAGCGTTATCTGAGGAGACTGGAATACCATTAATTGAGGATTCAGCTCAATCTCTTGGATCCTATTATCCAGATGGTCGTCATATTGGCAGAGCAGGATGTATTGGTTCTTTGAGTTTCAGTGCCCCAAAAATTATCTCTACTGGCCAAGGCGGCGCATTAATTACCGATAATACAGAAATAGCAAAAAAACTCAGAAAGTTAAAAGATTTTGGTCGTTCATCGGGTGGCAATGATTTCCATGATATGGTTGGCTACAACTTCAAATTTACAGAACTTCAGGCATGTATTGGATTGGCACAAATTCAGAAACTACCTGATAGATTGAATAGAAAGAAAGAGATATGGAAGCGTTATAAGAATAACTTGAAAGGGTTAAAGGGTATAGATCTTTTTGATCATGATCTTTCCCTATGCACTCCTTGGTTTATTGATTCTATCTGTGAAAATAGGGATCAACTCAAGAAATATTTGCATGAATGTGGTATTGGTTCGCGAGAAATGTATCCACCAATAAATGAGCAAATTGCATATTCATTTCCTGGAGATTTTCCTGTTTCAAAAAAAGTTGGGTCATCTGGATTATGGCTCCCTTCGATGATTCAGTTAACCGATATGCAAATAGATTTTATTTGTGAGTCAATACATAAGTTTTTCAAAGCACCAAAAATCGATTTATAGATGACTCACTCTCTAGTGGGAGTGAGTTATTCAGGTTCATTTAAACTTCTAAAAGAAGTTCTAATTAATCTAAATGTATTTAAAAAAAAGATAACCTTAATATAACACCACTAAAACGGTGATAAAAAAGAAGCTCTAACTCAAAGAAACAGTTAAGGAAAATGAGAAAAATAAATTTAAATAACGAGAAAGAATTTGAAAATAGAAAAGCCAATGGAGAGAATGTAAGAGCCTCTCAATCAAAGTTTTTTTGGGCTATTGAAATTCCATTAAATAGACACAAAAAACAAACGCTTGAAGTAATAGAAGATATGCATGTTTTAGAAATAGGATGTGCTAGTGGCTATGATGCTATAGATTACTCTAATTGCGCCAAAATCTATACTGGCTTTTAAATAAATTCAAGGTTGCTATAACCACTTCATTAGTTAGTCTCATAGCTAAAAAATTTTCTGATAATTAATAATTTTTTAAAGATATAAATCTGGATTAAAAATTGAAAATATTATGACTAAGATTGTAATCACACTTTACGATAGATTTTTACTAGCCGAGACAGCATTAGCAACTTTAAAAGAGTGGGCATTGGAATGTGATGAGTTGACGGAATTAATAATATGTGTTGATTATGCTCACAACAATCTAGAAAGAGATAGAGTTTTTAATCTTGTCTCTAATTTCACTATAGATAATAGTAAGGTCAATGTTACTAAGTTTCTTCCATCTAACAACTTAGGTGCCAAGGTAATTATGACGACGATATGGAACACTTCTATATGTGAAAAAGAATGCGACTTTGTTTGGATTGAAGATGATATTGAATTTAAGGCAAAGGATTTAAATTCAATGATTTCATTAATCAGAAATCATTGTTCTGAGAATAGTCCAATCATATGCGCTTATGATTTTGGAGGCGATTTAATAGTAGGCCATAGATATCAAGGAGTTTTATGGTTTTGGGGGGGGTCAGGTCGATACCATAAAGCGTTAGATCTTACTCTTAGTAATATCTCAATTCTACAAAATTTATCTAAATTCACAGATGATTGGTTTATTTATTTATATTGGGCAATAATAGGCTTTCGTCTTCGTTATTTAAGATTGCATCACTGGGATTATGCGTTAATGTTTCATCTTTGGAATGATGGAAAACAAGTCTATTGGCAAAGTATTAGGGGTGTTAAGAACGTTGGTTTCAATTCTAAGGGGACGCATACGCAAAGATATAAACCTTTGAGCTATATTAAAGATGCTCACGCAACAGATGTTGATATATTCTATTCATATGCAGCAATTAGACGGACAAGGTTAAGTCGCACTTTTTTTATAATAAAAATGGTTATTAAAACTTTTTTAAATCTTTTTAGTAATCGTGCTTAATTTGGTTTGCATATCAAAAGGTGGAAGAGGCCTAGAAAAAACTCTAGCATCTTTTCAAATACAAAAAAATAAAGATGCCAACATCGTATTTGTTCTTAGGGATATTAATGACACTTTTCAAAAACATATTGAGAATGTGGCCAAGCATTTCACATCTTATAAGATTGTGATAGACCAATGCACAAGTATTTCAGATGCCTGTGATCATGGTATTAAAAATTGTATACCAGGCCATGTCCTTTTTATTGATGGCGGAGACTCATTGACTGATAGAAATTCATTATCAAGAGCAATTAAGATAGTAGATGAATCACATTCAAATTATGCTCTCTCAGCAGTTGTTAGATATAAGGACAGGAAGTATTTACGACATCCAAAATTAGGTTTTAAGTTGAGTATCGCGCATGTTGGTTTTATTGGTGTTGTAGATAAGCAAATAAAATTCTCACAATTCTCACAATACAGTGCAGATCATTATTGGATCAAAGAACTAATAAATAAGTATGACACAGTGATATATGCTGATGAATATGTTGCAGAATTCGCTTTTGGAGGTATTTCTACTTATCCAACACTCCATAATCTAATAAATGTACTATTTAATGAGCCATTAATTGTCAAAGTAAGATATTTAGCAAGGTATTGTGTGAAAATTATATTCGGTCAAAGGTACGCACTCCTTTCATTCTATTTTCATGGCTATAAGAGAATAAATTAGTTTTTATAAATTAAACTTTAAACTAACACAAATAAATTTCAAGTTAGCCCGATATTTTTTTTATGAGTCGTTTTAAACAATATTTTTTTAGTATTTCATATGCTCTATGCGCAATACCAACTTATTCATGGGTGACATTTATTCCAGGTTCAACTCCATTTGGGATTTTCCCACTAATGTTGCTTCTAAAAAAAATAAAAAGACAAGATCTTTATTTCTTTATTTTTTTTATTCTGATTGGAATGTTGAATATCAATGACTATTACTCAATTTTTGAATTAACAAAGTTAGCTATTGGCCCTTTAATATATATATTTTTAAGAAATCTGGATTTGACTCTAGAAAATTTCCCACTTAGACCCCTCTTTTACATGTTGTTAATTTTTATGATTGATGCATATTTTTCAGGGTCATTTGAATCATTTCGAGGCGCAACTTTTATAACTAAGGAACCAAGTCACAGCTCTCATGCGTTTTATCTTATTTCCTTTCTAATATTTCTTATAAATCCAAGATACAAAAATCTTTTATTTTTTTTAGGCATATTTTTTTTAATGACTAATAAGTCCTCAACATCTCTCTTATATTTGTTATCTTTTACTTTAGTTTTTTATAAAGGTTTTTTTCAAAAAAAATTACTAATGAAGATATTTTTTCTAGCTGTTTTAATTGCTTTCTTAATTTTTAATGAAAAAATATTTTTGACAGACTCATCTAAAACAAAATATTTGTCTACCATACAATCTGTCAAATCTTTAGTTAAGGATGAAGTAGATTCAATTGAAATATTGCGTGCTGGAGGCGGTAGATTAATTATGTCTATTAATGCCTATGTAAATTCTCAACCATTTTTTGGTTACGGTATTGGTTCAGGTGACCACATTGAAAATCTTAATTTACATAATGAAGAATATAGGCTTGATAACTTCAGATTTACAGATGAGCAGAAACTTTCAACTGGTTCTTATTTTTCACAAATTTCATTTGAAGTTGGATGGACCTGGATTATATTAATGAGCCTTTATTTATTAAGGAGCTGCAATAGGAATTTGGAATCGTATGTGATATTAAGTCTTTCTTTTTTGCAGTTATTTCTTTTATCTTCAACAACTCTTGCAAGTCCTTGGTTACTGGCTGGTTTGGTTTCAAATAAAAATTTTTCTCTCGTCCAAGGAATTCAAGATAAATAATTTCATAACTAGACTTATAGAAACAAGACTTTAAACATGCGAAGAAATTTTTGGAAAAAATACCCCTTCTAGAGATATATAAATATTGATGATGAAAAAAAAATATAAAGTTAGAAAACGAGAAGGATGTCGAATTTGTAGTGGTGATTGCAAATTAATACATAAAATTGAAAATGCACCTTTTACTGACGAATTTTTGACCAATGGTCTGGATGCATTCACATATGACATTGATATTTATTCTTGTAATGACTGTGGCACAATTCAAACTCTTCATGATGTTAACGTCATATCATATTATGATGATTATCAATACACAGTTGGTAACTCAACTACAGCTCAGAAATTTATGAATGAAATTTCTAGGCGTATTAAATTAGAATATTTCGAAACTTCAAATAATCCTAAGGTTTTAGAAATTGGATCTGGTGATGGAGAGCAGTTAAAATTTTTCAAAGATAATGGTTTTAGTGTTTATGGAATAGAGCCTTCGAAACCCCTATGTCAAATATCAAAATCCAAAGGTATAGATTGTTGCCATTCTTTTTTTGATAAAGACTCAAGTAATCGAGCGATAGATTACCTTGGAAATCCTGATCTTATTTTTATGTCATATACTTTTGATCATATTCCAGACCCAGTTCCAACACTTAATTTATCTAGGGATTTATTGAGAAAAAATGGATTGCTGGTTTTTGAAGTGCACAATATAAGAGATATTTTGATTCGAGGGGAGTATTGTTTACTGGAGCATGAACATTCAATTTATTTGGATGAGTATTACGCGGCTAAACTCCTTGAATCATGTGGGTTTAAGATTATAAACCTTGATATTGTTCCGCATCATATAAGAAGAGCAAACTCATTAATTGTAGTTGCGACTTTGGCTGAAAACTCAAATTATCAAGAGATTTCTTCCCACGAGTTAAACTCTATTTCCCTAGATTATAGAAATGATTTAGGTATGAAAATAAATCAAACTATTGACAATTTAGATAAATATGTTTTTAGCCATTTTCATGATGGAAAACGAATTATTGCTTATGGAGCAGGTGGTAGAGGTGTTATGACTCTAGCCGCTATGAAAAGCGCTGTATGTTTCAAGGCTATTTATGACATGTCACCCAAATCTATTGGTACATTTGTGCCAAAAACCAATATCCCCCTTCTTGATGCTTCGATGATAAGCCAGAAGGACGCTGATCTTGTTATTGTTTTTAGTTTTGGATATATAGATGAGATTTCAGCATATCTTTTAGAAAAGGGTTTTTCTGACAATCAAATTGTAAATCTTTTGGAACTTCTTGAAACTTAGATTGGCTATGTATTTAATAACTGGAGCTAATGGATTTATTGGGCAGCGTTTAGTTAATAAATTAAAAAGAGAAGGAGTTTCTTACAAGATCATCTCGTCTTCTACTCAGAAAATATCAGAAGATGTGATTAGTTGGGGCGAATTAAATTCCACCCATAAAATACATTCCTTTTTAAACGGTAATAACTACAAGCTCATCCATTGCGGATGGGGTGGTGTTCTTGGAAAAGATCGTAATGAACTGACCCAAGTTATTAACAACCACCCAATTATTCTTGGCTTAGATAAATTACTAGAGACAGGACTTATTACGCATATTTCAGCACTTGGAAGTCAGGCAGAGTATGGCGTTAAAAATAAAATGTTAGATGAGACGGAAACGTGTTTTCCTAAGACAATATATGCCAAAGCAAAACTAGCACATTATCATTTAATTGATAGTTTGGCTTCATACTATAATGTTCCATTTTCATGGTTGAGGATATTTTCACTTTTCGGAGAGGGCGATAATCCAAATTGGCTTTTGCCAATGACTATAACAAAACTTTCCCAGGGAGAAAGAGTAGACCTATCACCTTG
>Ga0181590_10005467_pt1 | contig 10498 bp, 9 predicted proteins | sample 071ome_34_FD_132446 | JGI IMG/M metagenome (GOLD analysis project Ga0181590, IMG submission 132446) | Coastal salt marsh microbial communities from the Groves Creek Marsh, Skidaway Island, Georgia - 071411BT metaG (megahit assembly) | ecosystem: Environmental > Aquatic > Marine > Intertidal zone... | reverse complement strand
TTTCAAACCTAAAGAACCTTCGTGTACTTGGCCTTTCTGGAACCAATATTACATCTCTCCCAGATGAAATTGGAGAACTAGAAAACCTACATTGGATCGATTTATCTTACGGGAAAATTAGACCTCCCAGAAGAGAAGTCCTACAGAAATGGGCTAAAACAATGCATCCAGAAGTATTCATAGAGATTATTCAAAGTATACCGAAAGAACAAAGTGAATTAAGGAAATTCTGATGAATAAATCTACAATTGCCACAATACTTGGTGCAACTGCTTTGGGGTTGATAAAGAAGAACTCTGGGTCTAAAAGTCTTCGATGGTCTTACGAAAAAAGAGCAGATAGATTTAAAGGAAAAAACTACTCACCGAGGTCTTTATCTGCCATATATAAATTATCGCAAAAGAAAAGAGATTCTATTAAGTGGCTAGAAATCCACAGTCTTTTTGATATATGGGAAGAAGTAGTAACTCCTGAAAGAACATATTATAAAGAGATTGAGCCTGAATTTGATGCAAATATATTTAACATGTTTCCAAATCTTGAAGCTTTAACAATTCTTGAATCTTACATCACATCCATACCTTCTGAGATTGGTAATCTTACAAAGTTAGAATATCTTAGGATTCTTTGTGATGACTTGTTAGAATTGCCTGCTGAAATTGGAAATTTAACGAATCTAAGATATTTAGATATTTCGTGGTGTGATAAATTAATATCTTTACCACCTGAAATTGGTAATCTTACAAAGTTAGAAGAAATAGAGAAACCTTCAAGACATTTTTTGAATAAATTTAAAAGCCCTCCTTTGATTCTTCCGAAAGAAATTGTACATGTGCCTGCATTTACCGGCCCCAATGATTTTCTTAATGGTAGATGGGGACATAGTGCATGGGGCAATATGCTTGCTTTTCCATCAAGAGAAACCATTCAATATTGGGCTTTACATATGCATCCAGTTAACTTTGAATATTTATATGAAAGTCTTTTAAAGGCAGCTCCCACAAGCCAATTAAGACGATTCTGAATGTGCTATTATATTATTGATTTTAAATGGGAAGTTGATACATCATGAACAAAGCATATATAGCCATATTATCCGCTTTAGGGGCTTCTGTAGTAAAGTCTGCCATGAGTGGCAGTGCATCAAAAAGAAAACACCCTAGTCAAATTTTTGGAGGCTATGAAGGGTTGTTTGAGAAAAGAAAGCACTATGATAAAGATGCGTCAGCAGAAGAAAAAAAGGCTTACAGCGTTCAACCAAAATACTACGATGAAATTATCAGAGAAATATCAGATACACAGTTAATCGAAAACTTAAAACAACTGTTTACTAGAGATAGAAAAGCAAAAAATACATTTGAAAACATTGTTTCTGACTTTTACTTGCGACCAAAATACTGGCTCGACTTGCTTCATACAGCTCTGTATAAGCAATCCTTATTTGATCAAGTCCCTTTGTCGCAAAGTAGCTTATCTTTTGATACCGAAAAACTCAGTCCAACACTTGTTTCCCAATTCTTTCCACAGGAAAGTGAAAGTAAAAATACTGCATATACAATCATGAGTTACTCTGTAGATGCTTTCAGAAGAAGAAGAAACAAAAAAGCAGACTTGTTTGAACTTTTTGAAGGCAATCAAATGTTCGATCTGGCTCAAAAGTTTTATGCCGAGTATATTGTCGGTGAAACAACAGAGCTTGATGGTTTTAGATTTTGGTTAATGATTTTACACTCAGTTATTGCAGACCTCGCTCAAAAAACAACCTATGAATCTGTACAAAAATCTTTGCAAGACAGAGAAAGTTGGTACAAAAAGAATATTAAAAGAGTTAAAGAAACTGTAAATAAATTCCTAAAATCTTCTCAAAAAATGCTTGAAGTTATCGACATTGAAATAGAAGATCATGGTAGGCCTATTGTTATACAGCAAAAAGTGTATTTAGATAAAGACGAGTTAGGAAAAACAAAACCAAACCAAATAGCAGAAAAAATACTTTCCGATGCCTTGGATAACTGGATATTCGCTATTCGAACAAGATATGAAGATAAAACATCTGCACTTATTCCTGTTGTATCCATACAATACACTCCCAGAATGTTTGCAATTCGGGAGGGAAAAAGGATTATTACAAGAAAATCCGGTGGTGTATTTGAATATCAATCAAAGGAAGCCGAGGCTTCAGCAAAAACATGGATTCAAAACTTTGTCAGAAGCGAAAACTTCACTACACTTCTATCTAAGGTGAACCGAAAAACAGGTGAAATTGAATATACTCCTGTTGAAATATGCTTAAGTCCTTTGGGTCCGATCACGATTAAAAGAACAGGTCGAGCAGAAGCTGAGGAATGGATAAGAAAAACGCATAATATGCTTCCAAAATTTCCAGAAAGTGGACTTTTGGATATTATTGGTGCTTATGACTATGGGGATAGGCTGATGGCCGTTATGGTGCTGAATACACCTCCTCATGTTGCTTCTACTTTAGAAGATGCCCCCGGGCAGTATCATATTATTGATATATCAAGAATTGCAGTTAACAATAACGATGCAGGAAGAAGACTCGCTGTTATTCTAACCAAATGGGCAATTAAAAATAAAGAGTTCTATAATAGGTCAGCATGGAAAGGTAATGCAAATGTCGTCACATACAGTATGCTACATGAAAGTGGAAGAACTTATGAATCTGCCGGAATGAAACCAACAAGACTTTCGGCAGCTGGAGGTAGCAAACACGAGAGAACTGATTCAATCATCAAAAACACTTGGAAAATACGATGGGAATCAAATCCTTGGATGAACATTAGCGAAAAAGTAAAACTACCAAAAATAAAACCTTGGCTACCAAAACTACATCGGGCTTATGTAAAAATATCTCAATGTCATATCTGGGATTATGGAAACAATTGCTGGAAAAAACTGCCTAAAAAAGAAGTAAAACTGAGCGAAGCAGACATAAAAGGAGTCATTGTTGGTTCTCCAAAAACTTCCAGACAAGATTATGTTGCCATAAGTCAATTGGTAAAAGTATGTGGATACAGTTGGCGTGATGCATTAAGCCAAATAAAAGTAGAATATCAAGGTACAAGCAGAGGACTCGGATGGTTGAATCGAAACAATGTAAGCATGAAAATTGCTGTACATCCTGTGATTAACTGGATCAACAGCCAAAAGCACTCATGTCCAAATAACAACGATCTACTGCTCGCAAAAATAAAGTTATGCAAAAGATAACAATGGGGAATGTAATGAATCCATACATAACAGGAATTATTGTTGGCTTAATTGCTTTATCCAGAAAGTCCGGAAGCAAAAGTCAAAACTCATTATTAAATGAAGATGACTTTGAAATAAATATCTTAAACACTCAATTGCTAAAAAAGGCAAAAAAAAATAGTAGAAACCGAGTTCAAATGCTTTCATCTTACAATTCTGTAGGTGCTAATAATCGCCAAATAAGATTCGCTATGGAAGAGTGGTTGCAAAAAAACCCAAGTATTCGCTTTGCTTCAGATTTGCTGTTTGTTAATAGCCTTGATCCACTTGGAGAGGCTATACTTTACACCTATCTAAACATGAATAATGAAAACAAAACGATAAGAGATTCGATTGGACAACCTTCTGGTTCGTCAAGGGAATTGCATTTAATATCTGATCCCTTCTATATTCATAATTTACAAGTATCTTCTGTGATGCCTAAAAAAGTGTCTTTAAACAAAGCAGAAAAACAAAAACTGAGTAAATTAAAAGAAAAGGCTAAATCACAACTGTTTGGAATCGCTCCATTCGGTGAAATAGCCTTTCTAGAACAAAATAGTGTACCTTATAATCTAAAATTTAAAAACGCTGCCCCAGTCAATCTTTGGAATTCGGATCAACCTCATCATACTTATCAGAAGTCTTAATAAGTATTGACTGTATTACTGAAGTAAGAAACAATAGGAACGATACCCGATAATCTTCTTGGAATGTTATATATCCCCAATTCATTGGGAGTATTGTTTTATTCCAGTCATCGCTTTCTTGAATGTGATTGTAAATGTCGAGTATAACCCCATCTTCAATATTTCTTAATAGAAACATCTCTCCATATTCTCTCATATAAAAAGACTTTTGAATATCCTCATAAGAGTTAGCGCCTTCATAATCTTGCTGTGATGCAATCTCCAAATAAATGTTTTGAACGCACCGACAAATTCTAAATGCAGCTGCTCTTGGAGTCAGTGGACCATCATCCTTTTCTTCATCTGCAGGCTTGTCTGTTCGAAGGACATAAATTTTTCGATCATCGTTTCCTCCTCCATTTTTATTGTCTGACATCACTGCTCTCCAACCTCAAAAATGTTTTTTAGCCATTCACTTCTGCTAAGAAGTCTTGTCAAAATGTCAGAGTAATCCTTGTTGAACATTTCAATAATCTCACACACTTGTTTTAGAATGTGAACTCTTCCGTTTAAATCAGATGCAAATCGTTTTTCACCTTTTGATATCAAATAAGCTTCTTTTTCTAAACTGATGATTGTTGACAATTCTGATAAACAATACATTTTAATAAAATCAAAAACCTTTTCTGAAACCCAAGATCCATTTAAAAAATCTATTTGTCTTTTTGTATTCTCGTCTCTGGCCTTTTTATTTAAGTAAATATCAAAATCTTGATCTTCACCCCAAACAAACAACACCATTTCATCATCCCATATCCAAAATGGATTTTGGGTATATGATATCTTTTTGCATCCTTCTAGATTGTCAGCAAGATAAACAACACCAAAAGGTGAGGATTCATCATATTCGTGAGATAGAGCTGGGATATCTTCCAAGGTCTTTAATTTTTCAACCGGAAAAGGCTTTGAAGAATCAAGTCCAAACCTTTGTGCTGCATTGAATGCCTTTGTGGATGTGCAGGACTTTCTAAATGCTTCGTGTTTTTCTTTATTTGGCTCAGCCAATATATACTCAATACGATTCCAAAATATCTTTACACTTTCAACCCAAGGGGCAAACCAAGGATTGACATATTCAATGGGTATAATCTGATCATCAAAAGAAAATTCTGAAACATCAAATTGCGAACACTTTTCTCTTATATATTGATAAGAAAAATCGAGCCTATTGCTTTTTAAGTATTGTGCAGCTTCAACCTGATCGGACAAATTAACTAAAGGGAGGTAGAAAAGTCTTTTCTCTGCCTCCCAAATAGCTATTGGATTTATCGTGGTAAAGTCTTCAGACTTTACTTTTCTGACAGATTGAAGGGCATCGCCTTCGTTAGTCATGTTACTCTCCAGAGTCTTCTTCTGAATCGTTTAGCATATCATAAATCTCAAGACAGGTAGAAGTCCAAATAGAGGCCATCTCTACTGCATTCTTAGGCTTTTCGGATTTTTTAAGTCCTTCATACTCAGCCTTCGCTTCTGCTTCATCATCATAAACACCCAATTCAACTGCCCAAGCCCAAGCCTCTTGAGGTGTATTGAATTTCTCTGGTACTTCAATCTCTATCTCTTCATAAGATGAAACTTCTTCATTATCATCCAAAGGCTCGTCTTGGATAATACTATCAACTTCATCAACAATTTGATCTAAATTTTCCAATACTTCTTTTTGCATCGCTTCTTTTTGAGCGTTCATAGCAAGGGTTTGGTTTACTTGAGCCATAGTGCTTGCATGTCTCTGTCGAGTTCTCATCATCTTTTCTTGCAAAGGATCTAATGGTGCTGCAGCTGGCGCTCCACCAGTCATTTGTTGTTGCATAGCCATCATTTGAGCTTGCATCATAGCCATTTGCTGCATCATTTGTTGCTGAGTCGGCATAGCAGTTTGGTCTTGTGGTGCAGCAACTGCTGGTTGAGATGGAGTTGATCGAGTGTTTTCTTGTGCTCTATTCTGACCACCTGAATTCTTTGACTTAAAGTTTTGCAAAAGCAAATCACAAGCATCACCGATATGTTCTGCAGGTAAAAGATCAGTGTATGTTTTTACTTGTTGTAATAGTTCTTTCACATCTAAAGAATTTGGATGTAATTTCCACTGCCATTTATGGCGTTGCAACCAGAGAAGTGTTTGCTCTGTAATCGCAAGAGGGCAATCAGAAACAAGACGATGAAGTTCTCGACCTGTTGGCATCGCCTGAACCTTCATTCTAAATCCAAGTTTCGGATCACGAGTCAAAATGACTCCAGCGATTTTTTCTCCCTTGCGTTTCTTTGGAGAACCATTTACAAGTTGTATAACAATTGACATATTATTAGCTCCTTAATTAATTGGGTATATAAGATACATCTTCTATGTAATCCATATCTATCAAAGTTGTCAAACAAAATCAAAAAACTTTTCAAACTTTTTAGGCTATTATATAAACATTGTTGGAGTTTGCCTTGGAAAACATATTAGAATCTTTCATTATTGATGGGCTGAATAGGGCATCTTTAGAGAGATTGCTGGAAAACATATATTCAGATATTGATTGCCCTTATGTTTTGTTTTTCTTTAAGAAATCTGTATCCAACCAAAAGAGTAATGTAAAGATAAAAACAACTTTAAAAAGTCTAGACATTCTTCTAAGATGGTATGCCAAAAGACATTATGATTGTATTCATCCCAAAGATATAAACATTCAGATACCCGATTCTTTTACTCTTTCTGACCACTATGACTATCCAGAATACTCAATCGACGATTGGGAATTTAGGGGAATTAAGCCTAAGTCAGAGAAATCAAAAAGAATGGACAAAAGAAGAAGAAAAAGAATCCTTAAAAAAGGAAGTATGAATTCGAATGAAATTATATACACACCTTATTCTTTGGCAAGAGGGATAACTTATTTTGCAAGATCTTACGAAAGAACCAACATTAAAGCTGACATAATATCAGACTTATTTAACACTAATGAGTACTTTGGTTTTTTTGCTTTCCCTTATTTTGAGCCTAGTAAAGAGTATTCCTTTTATCGAGCAATTGGATCGATACTTTGGTCTGTTGCTTCCAATCAAAATCTACACACTCTAAAACCACCACCCAATGACAATAGGAAATTCTTAAGGTTTGAGGATATATTTACTTTTACATCCTACAATACAGAGTTTAAAGAAAAAAATTGGAGAATACAATATCTAGACCAATCTGAAATAAAAGACTTAATCATAAATTCTTCTGCAAAATATGAAGATATAACCAGAAATGAAACATTCCCTTTAAATAAAAAAACAATCAAATATTGGATAGCCCCCTTAAGAAACTATGTTATGTCATTTAACTTTGGATTAGAAGCTCCCCCAGATGTTTTGCCTTCAATCGGCTGGGATAATCTCATTAAGGATTATCATGAAATGAATGGATCTCTAATTAAAAAGATAAACTTCAAAAATGCTATAATATTAGAATCTATGCCAACAAGACTGTGGAAATAACTGTGAATAAAAATTCTATAATAACCATCGCTGGAATTGCTGGACTATCTGCAATTAAAAAACTATCAAAAGGAAGCTTTTCTACCCAAGAACAATTTTTTAATGTTGCACGATACAAGCACGATATGTCTAGCAATCTACTAAACAAGTTTCAAGATGCAAATAAAGGCATACATGACCAAACGGTTTTGGGTGTAGAACTTACAGGTGATTCAACGAAACTCACAAGTATATTTCAAGAGAAATCTATAGACTGCGTTATTACCTCTCCTCCATATTTTGACATTATCAAATACTCCAAAAGTGGAGAGAACGAAATTGGATTTGGTCAAAGCGATAAAGAGTATGTAGGTTTACTGATTAAAACATTCTATCCATTCTTAAAATCACTTAAAGATAATGGTAATTTGATTGTCAATCTTGGAGCAAAGAAAAATCAGGATTACATTTTACATGACTTTGTTAGTTGTATGAGAGCTGTTGGATGGCATTTACAAGTTGAAATAATATGGTCAAAAGCAAATCCAGCGCCTGTATCATATCAAGGTGTTCAACCAACTGTTGAAAAAGTTTATTTTTTCTCTAAAAAAGGTCAAAAACCAAGATCATACTCTATTCTACAAAAATCAAAGTCTGCAGGTGTAGAATCCCCCGCAGTTCCTAATAGAATAATAGAAAACAATGAGAGTATTACAAACAGAAAGAAGATAGGTGCTAATGTAAAAACCCACAAAGTCGTTTCTTCTGATTGGCATCTTTCAAATATTAAAACAAATTGGAATGTAAGAGAGAGACAAGAGTTGTTTGATCATCATTTTTCGGCTTCTCCCACTGAAGCAAATTATGAAGATGAAGTCGTAAAGAAAAAACACCAAGCTTTAATGAATCCTGTCGTCATAAGAAATATCCTTTGGATGACCACACTCGCAGGTGATATTGTTGTTGATCCTTTTAGTGGTTCAGGAACAGTCACTCAAATGGCCAAAATGATGAATCGTGTCGGAATAGGTATTGAATTGAACAAAGTAAATTCAATGACTGCTGTTATAGGTCGAAACTTTAGAACTACAGGAAGCGATTGGAGTAAGTATACACTGCGTGATAATACAAAGAATCCAAAGGTTGAGCCTGTTCCTCAAGACAGCCCTCTAATCTCAGTACCAAATACAAGAAAAGAAGCCTCAATGAAAACAATGTATATTGACTGTGATGAATTTAGATTTTCTGGAATGCCGTTCTACTTTGAGGAAAATAAAATAGATTTAAATAACATTTCAGATAGAACATTAAGCATCCTGAGAGGTATAAAGTGAAAGAAACCAGATTACTTCCAAAGCACTTAAGACCTTCTTATTTGCCAAAAATACAAGTGAAAAAACATTTTCATTCACCAATATCTCGACAAAATAAATTTAAAGCTGCGCTGATTGTTTTGGCATTCAGCCTCTTTTACTTTAAAAAAGATATAGAGAAATAAATATTTTAGTATGGTGCTTTCACTATAATCCTGTTGTTTCCCCTCGTATTGTACAACAGTCTTCTTAAAACCGACTCCACCTTCTTCCATGAAGGACCTTTAAGATTATTTTCATTCAATATCTGAAGAAACTCAACATTTGGCGCTACTTCTCTAATAGACTCAACCCTTGTAAAGTTTGGCAGTTTATCATTTAAAGACAGAAAAGCGTTCTTCTCTTGCTTGGGAACAACAAATCCAACATAACCAACTGGCACTTCTTGGCACTTCCAGTACAATTCATCCATAGAAAACGGAAGTCTCCAATCCGGATCTTTGAAATTGAACTGATTACCTGTCTCGCAATTGGTTAAAATTAATCCATTCTTTTTTATTTCCCAAGAGTCTTTTAAGAGAGATTCCCAAACTTTTGTTATTCTCTCTCTCGACATAACCCTTCCTGAACTTGAAGGGGTTGTGGGTATTTTATACTCTAAAAAAAGTTTTATGATGCCAGATATTTCTGGATCTACATTCTTTAACAACCAAGATGGAGTTATCCCTTGCGTTCCTGTGTCTCTTTCTTTATGATACCACCAATTTGTATGCTCTGATTGCCAGTATTCCCTGTCAATTGTGTTGTATCTTGGTGTAGTATCTACTGAAAACATGCGCAATCCTCCTGTCAATAAAAACAGTTATAACAAGGTACTACACTTCTTTCAAATCAACTAAGCATAGATGAGATTGTATAGGATAAACCAGACTGCAAAGAAACCTTCTGCATGTCTCCTTCTTGCAATAAAACCAAGTCTGTATTCAAAACAATATCTGATAAAGATAAAGAGGGATTGTCTTGTTGTATAATCGAATAAACAAGTTTAAAATTCCTTACATCATCCAAAAATAAATTGGAAGCTCTGGCCTTATTTTTCTTTTGTTTGGTTAAATTCTTTACATCCACTCTAGGCATCAATCCAAGACCTCTATTCTGAAAGCCTTTAAACTGAGTCATCTGGCCTTGATTGTTTACTTCTACTGTATAATAGGGTACACCCATATAAAACACAGAATATATTGTGGGGCTTTGAACTGAAACCGTTCTACAATGCCCAAGAAATGCGCCCATGTAATTCAACGCTCTTACATCGCCTCTATAAACTTCAACAATATTGTCTTCTGAAACATCTGTGTTCGTTGATATCTCTTGACCAAGTAAAGACTTATCTAAATCATTGTCTGTATTAAAACCAATGTAGGATAAATCAATATCTGTTGTAATATCAGAAGAACCATTGGAAATCTCGTAAATAATATCAGATGTTCCTGTTCCAATATAAGAGTTATATATTTTTTCAATAAAAACCTTAAACTCCCCACTGCTTTTCACATTCGAAATTAATCCTTTAGACATAGAATCAAACATTCTCTGAGAAATCTCAATACCAAATGACCATTTACTCAATGAAGGCGCTGGGTTTTCTTTTAATACTTTATATATATGATAAACAATCCAAGACCCAATACTCCAAGCTGCAGTACCTCGTAAAGCCCAAGAATTTTCTATTGCACCGCCTCTCTTCTTATATTCTTGAGGCACAACTTCTGTGAGTACATTACCTCTATAAAGATCCAT
>Ga0181590_10005466_pt1 | contig 10499 bp, 7 predicted proteins | sample 071ome_34_FD_132446 | JGI IMG/M metagenome (GOLD analysis project Ga0181590, IMG submission 132446) | Coastal salt marsh microbial communities from the Groves Creek Marsh, Skidaway Island, Georgia - 071411BT metaG (megahit assembly) | ecosystem: Environmental > Aquatic > Marine > Intertidal zone... | reverse complement strand
TTGCAATGGGTCACTATGCTCAAAAAGCATATATCAACGGAACATATCATTTAAAAAGAGGGTTTGATCAAAATAAAGATCAAACGTATTTTCTTGCACAACTCACATCTGATCAATTAGAGAAAGCATTATTTCCTATTGGTCATTTAGATAAAAAAGACGTAAGAAAAATTGCACTTGATTTAAAATTAAATGTCGCTGAGAAAAAAGATTCTACAGGAATTTGTTTTATTGGAGAACGTCATTTCAACGAATTCTTAAATAACTATTTACCTGCAAAAAAAGGACCAATGAAACGTTTAAATGGTGATGTGATTGGTGAACACACTGGTCTGATGCATTATACAATTGGTCAAAGAAAAGGGTTGAATATTGGCGGTATGAAAGGCATCGTTGGCCCATGGTTTGTTGTAGGAAAGTCACTTAAAGATCTTACTTTGTATGTCGAACCAGACGGAGACCATGAGACACTATATAGTGATGAGGCAATTCTTGAAGATGTCATTCTAAGAGGTCACGTCAAAGACGGTTCTTATACGGCTAAATTTAGATATCGTCAAGAAGATCATTCTGTAACCATTGAAAAGATTGATGATACGCATTATAAAGTATTATATCCTCAAGGTGTCAAAGCAGTGACGCCTGGACAATTATGTGCAATTTATGATGGCGCAATATGTTTAGGTGGCGGATTTATACAATCTGTTTATAAAAAAGGAATACTTTGTCCATATGCCTGAACTCAAAGGATCCTTAAAGAATATCGTTTATCGAAATGATGATAATGATTATTCCATCATTAAAATTGTCACTGAAGAAGATACGATTGAAACAATTACAGGGTATTTTCAAAAACTTTCAGAAGGTGTCACATACACCTTTTTTGGCAATTATACAACCCATCAAAAATTTGGAAAACAATTTAAAGCAGAGTCTTATCAAAAACAAGAAATTCAACATGAAGATGGTATTATTTCTTATTTATCCTCTCATTTATTTACGGGTATAGGTCCTAAAACTGCTGAGAAAATTGTTGCATTATTAGGTGTTGATGCCGTCGATAAAATAATAGATGATCCAAGTGTATTAAGACCCATTGGACTTTCGGCTGTAAGAATGAAAAAACTTCAACAAGAACTTATTAAAGAACGTCATCACGAAATCATGCTCGTTAAGTTATATCATTATGGTTTCACATCAAAGATGGCAATGAAATTAATTGCAGCGTATGGATTACAAACACTTGAAAAAATTGAAGCGAACCCTTATCAAATGATTACGGATATTGATCAAATTGGTTTTTTAAAAGCCGATTTAATCGCAAAAACATTAGGAATTGAAGATGAAGATCCACGACGTGTTGAAGCTGCGATTGAGTTTACATTTGAGTCACGTGGGTATCAAAAAGGCGATACGTATTTGACGCAAGAACAAATTGAACTTTATTTAGAATCACATTTAAGAGTCCATGTAGACATTCAACCCCACATAGAAAAACTTATTTTTGAAGGTAAAATCAAAGAAATAAACGGTATGTTCAGTTTAAGTCCATCCTATTTTAGTGAATACTATATTGCTGAAAAACTATATGCTTTATCGCAATCATTAAGAAATCAAGATGACGTTTTTGATGTTGTGGATTTGATTGAAAAAACAAAACATATGACGTATACCAAAGTTCAAAAAGAAGCCATCGCAACAGCACTCGTTTCTAAGGTGTCAATTATAACTGGGGGACCTGGTACTGGAAAAACAACCATTATTGATGGTATTGTATCTGCCTACTTGCAACTCAATAATTTAAAGAAAACAGATTATGAAGTCGCCACTAAAATCGGTTTGATGGCTCCTACAGGACGTGCGGCAAAACGCATGAGAGATATATTAGAGCTACCTGCTAAAACAATACATTCTGCTTTAGGATATGGATATGATGGTAGTTTTGAGTATTCTAAGATGATGCCGATGCCATTTGAATTGATCATAGTTGATGAAGCATCCATGATCGATATTTTTTTAGGGCATCGATTGATGGATGCGATCTCTGAACACGCACAAGTCGTGATTGTTGGTGACGTAGACCAGTTACCTTCTGTAGGTCCGGGTCAATTTTTAGAAGATCTTATTGACTCTAGAAAAACTGCAGTCACGTATCTTACTCAAATTCATAGACAAGCGGCTACCTCTCAAATCGTGAAGCTTTCTCAAAAAGTCAATCAACGTATACTCATAGAAGAAGACTTAAAAACAGAAGATGACGTTTTCATGTATCAATGTTATCCTAATCAAATCATGCAAACGTTAATCAAGCAAATTAAGGGTGCACTTGATAAAGGATATGACTTATATAAAGATATTCAAGTTTTGGTTCCTGTATATAAGGGGGATTTGGGTATTGATCAAGTCAACATACGTTTACAAGAAGAATTCAATCCTAAAACATCGTTATGTATGAGATATGGCGATAAATCTTTTTATGAGGGAGATAAAGTGATTCAACTTGTAAATGAACCGAAGCAAGGGATCATGAATGGAGATGTAGGTATCGTTAAAAAAGTGCACAAAAATGATGAAAATCAATATACACTTACCGTGATATTTGATGATCAAGAAGTTGTATATAATAAAGATGACATTGATCAACTCAATTTAGCCTATGCCATAAGTGTACATAAAGCGCAAGGTTCAGAGTACGATATTGTCATGATGCCACTTGTAAAAAGTTATATGCATATGTTTAAAAAAGAATTGATTTATACTGCAATGACACGGGCAAAATCTCATCTTTTATTACTTGGTGATATGAAATTATTAATGTATGCTGCAAATCATGTTACAGAAAAGAGACAAACACTTCTCAAACAGTTTTTAAATCAAGATGTATCAAAAGAAGAAAAAACATTATCACCTTATGATTTTATGTAAGAAAAAACACTGGCATTTGCCAGTGTTTTTATTTTAATGTAGAGCCACTTGGAACATCATTGGATGAAAAGGTTGCGGATTTAAAAATGCGACAATTTTTACCAATATGTGTTTGACTCGGTATGACTGCACTTTTTTCAATGACGGTGATACCTGAGCTTAATAAATCAGGTTTTTCAATGTTTGGGGTCAACGGTCCATCGCCAATCGTGGTATGTCTTCCGATAACAACTTTTTTATCGATAATCGATTTCTTAATGGATACATGATCACTAATAATAACATGATTTAAAATGACACTGTCTTCAATGATCGTGTCTTTTCCAACACGCACACCAGGTGATAGCACTGAATTAATGACGGTGCCTTCTATCACACATCCATTGGACACTAAACTATTTTTAATCGATGCTTTTGCACCAACTTTAACAGGTGGTAAGTCCTCAGATTTTGTAAATACTTTCCACGAAGGATCATATAAATCTAAATCAATGGTAGAAGAATTGAGCTCTAAGTTTGTTTCTAAGTAAGAATCATATGTTCCGACATCTTGCCAATAATCTTCAAATTTATAAGCATATACAGATTGATTTGTTGATTGAATAATATGCGGAATAATATGATGACCAAAATCAAGATCATCTTGAGGTAATTCTTTTAACACTTGCTTGAGAAGTTGAACATCAAATAAATAAATACCCATACTTGCAAGATTTGAGGTCGAGGTTTTTGGTTTTTCTTTAAAAGCTTTGATTTCTAGACTTTCATCTACTTCCATGATTCCAAAACGTGACACATCTTCAAAAGGGACGACTTTTGTAGCAATGGTGAGTTTTGCTTGTGTTTTTAAGTGTTGGTCTATCATTTTACGATAATCCATCTTATAAATATGGTCACCAGATAAAATTAAGACGAGTTTTGGATTTCTTTGATCGATAAAAGATAAGTTTTTACGCACTGCATCTGCAGTGCCTAAATACCAATAATTATGAGGCTGTAATAGCGTCACAGAAGAATCTCTTCTGTCTAAATCCCAAGCTTTTCCACTCCCGATATGAGAATTAAGGGAAAGTGGTAAGTATTGTGTGAGGATACCGATATCATAAATATTTGATTGACTACAATTGGATAAAGTAAAATCAATAATTCTAAATTTACCAGCAAACGGCATGGCCGGTTTTGAACGTTTATTCGATAATAAATCAAGTCGTGAACCTTTTCCTCCAGCTAAAATCAGTGCAAGTATCTCCATGAGTATTAACCCTCCAATATGGTTTGATACAATGTCGCATATGCGTCTGCCATCATTTCTAAATTAAAAGTCTGCTTCATTGCTTGTGTTTTTAATTTTTTTATTATTGTTTGATTTGTTATATATAAATTAGATACATCATACAAGATGTCCTTAAACACATGTGGTTGATAATTTTCAAATGTGAAACCTGTACCGGCTTGCGTAAATTGATTGTAAGGTATCACAGTATCTTTAAGTCCGCCTGTTTCATGAACGATAGGCAGTGCACCATATCGCATCGCAATCATTTGACCAAGTCCACAAGGTTCATATTCAGAAGGCATCATAAAAAAGTCTGAAGCCGCATATGCAAGATGTGCAATTTTTTCATTAAATCCAATGTAAATACGGACTTTATTGGGGAATTTATTTAGTAAATATTGAAAATAATCTTCATAGTATGAGTTACCCGAACCCATTAAAAAAACTTTGACATCTGCGTGTGTGAGAAAATCTTCTAGAGATTGTTGAAATATAGAGATGCCTTTTTGTGAAGACAATCTTCCTATATAAGTAAAAAGTTGTTTTTCTTCACCAAAATCAAAATGTTTAAAAAGTGCTTTTTTATTGGCTTTTTTACCAGAAGTATGCGTATTGACATCATAAGTCTTCGCTAAATAAGGATCAATTTCAGGATTAAAAACAGCATCATCAATACCATTTAATATGCCGGTGAAATCTTTTTCTCGGTATCGTAACATGCCATCCAATGTAAATCCATGCGCTTGATGGAGAACTTCATTTCTAAAACTTTTGGATACGGTGTTAATTTTTGTTGCTCTTGCAATCCCAGCTTTTAAAAAGTTAACACGTCCAAAATGCATATACGTTTCATCAAATGCATGATTAAATAAACGGGATTCATTACTGTCGAAATTTCCTTGAAATTCTAAGTTATGAATGGTTAGTAATGTATGTAAATATCTATAACTATCATGTCGATGCCTGTAATGTTCATCTAATAAATAGGGAATCATTGCTGTTTGCCAGTCATTTAAGTGAAGTAAGCTTGGTTTGGTATCTAATAATTCGATGAGCTCTAATACAGCATAAGAAAACAACGTAAATCGTGTCGCATCATCGACATAACCATATAGGTGATAACGTTCAAAATATTCTTGATTTTGTACAAAGATAAAACGTTGACCTTCTTGAATGAGTGAAAAATAATGCACCGTTTTATCAAAACCAGCCATCGTAATGGTCTTACTACCAAAATAGTCCATTTCATGATGTTTATGTGTGATCGATTCGTAATAGGGTGAGACAATATCACTGGTGAATCCTTTTTGTTTTACTGCTTTAGGCAAAAAAGCAGCCATGTCCGCTAAACCACCTGTTTTAGAAAATGGAAAGACTTCGCTGCTACAAAATAATACATGCATGAATTTTGCCTCGCTTTTCTTTTATTATAACATGGTTCATGAGATGGTTTCAATGTCAATTTCTTCATATTTTTTTAATATGAGTGTGTTATAATAACCATGAGGAAATTATGAAAGAAATTTCAGCAGGATCGGTAATTTATCGCCTTTATAAAGAAACAATACAATATGTAATTATACATCAAATTCATGGAAATCATTTTGGGTTTCCAAAAGGGCACGTAGAAAAAGGTGAGTCTATTGAAGCAACCATCAAACGTGAATGTTACGAAGAAGTTGGTGTTGACATTACGATTTTAGGCTATCCCATGTATAACCATTACATCGTAAAAACTTCCATTGAAAAAGAAGTAATTTACATGTTATCAAAAACGTATCATGATACCCTTAAATTTCAAAAAGACGAATTATATGATGCAATGTTTTTGAGTTACGAAGAAGCTTTAGCGAAACTAACCTATCAAAAAGATAAAGACATTCTTATGTATTATCATGCAATCATCAAGGAGAAACTATGATTATCGGTACAGTCAAAGAAATAAAAACCCATGAATATCGTGTTGGTCTCACTCCATCATCTGTTTTACAATATGTAAAAGCAGGACATCGTGTCATTGTTGAGAAAGATGCAGGATTAGAATCTGGATTTACAAATGAAGCGTATAGTATATCAGGTGCGACGATTTATGATCAAGCGAAAGATGTATGGAAAGATGCTGACATGATCGTAAAAGTAAAAGAACCGCTTCCTTCAGAGTTTGAATATTTTAAAAAAGGCCTTTTACTTTATACTTTTTTACATTTAGCGGCAGACGAAGCTTTAACACAAGCACTATTAAAGTCTGGTGTCACATCCATAGCTTATGAAACGATTGAAGCATCTGATGGATTACTCACATGTTTAGAACCTATGAGTGCAGTCGCTGGAAGACTTGCTGCCATACAAGGTGCGAAGTATTTAGAAAAACCTCAAGGTGGGAAAGGTATATTAGTTTCTGGTGTGCCAGGAACTAAACAAGCAGAAGCTGTTGTCATTGGTTGTGGTACGGTTGGCATGAATGCCATTCAAATGTTAGTCGGGATGGGTGCACGTGTGACTGCGATTGATGTTGATATTAGAAAACTAGAAAAACTCGATCAAATTTATAGAAACAAAGTACAGACGCTATATTCAAATGAACTTCATATTAAAGAAGCATTAGAACATGCAGATATTGTCATTGGTTCTGTACTCGTGAAAGGTGCAAAAGCACCAAAACTTATTCGAAGAAGTTATTATGCTTCTATGAAAAAAGGGACAGTGATTGTTGATGTCGCGATTGATCAAGGTGGATCCACAGAAGTGTCTAAGATGACCTATCATAGTGATCCAATCTTTGTTGTTGATGATATCATTCATTATTGTGTCGCGAATATGCCAGGAGCAGTCCCTCAAACATCAACAGATGCACTCAATCATGCAACATTAACATATGGACTAAAAATTGCAAACGAAGGCATTATGAAAGCATCAGAATTTATGCCAATTTATAAAGGCATAAATACCTATGAAGGTCATATTACCTATGAAGGTGTCGCAGAAGCATTTAATTTACCATATACACCATTTGTAACATTAAAATAACAAAGGAGTATCCATGGGCCTACTCACTGAGGTAGGACGTATTGGATTAAAAATCATGTTTCATTATAGGTTTGATTTAAAGTATACCTATGATGATTTTGATCCAAAAACAAAGTCCCCCTATTTACTTTTGGGAAATCATGCAACGCAACACGATCCCTTAATCGTTGGAATGGTAATCAAACGATATCCATATCCAGTTGCAAATTCCTTTTTGTATACCAATCCAATATTTAAATGGTTGTTAACACATGTTGTGACTTCGATTTCAAAACGTAAAGGTCAATCGGATATGCAGACGATTCGACTTATTTTAGATGCGATTCATAAACAAAAAAGACCTGTGATGCTTTTTCCTGAAGGGAACGCATCTTATTTTGGAGAACAAACAAAAACAGATTATTTACCTACAGCAAAGCTTATAAAAAAACTTAATGTTGATGTGGTTATTGCAAAAATCAACGGTGGTTATTTAGCCCATCCTAGATGGGGTTTTTATCGTAAAAAGGGACATTTCCACACACACTTTTATAAACTGATTTCAAAAGAATCACTACCAGCACTTTCTGTTGAAAACATCGAAACGCAATTAAGAAATGCGATTGCATTTAATGATTTTAAATGGAATGCATCTAACCAATATCGATACCGACTCAAAGGTCGTGCAAATGGTATTGAGCATTATTTGTATTACTGTCCCAAATGTAAGAAAACGCAATCGCTTAAAGGTAAAGATGCTCATATAAATTGTATGCACTGCGGTAAGATTGCAAGTTTTGATGAAACCTCTCAACTTAATGGACCATATCCGAGTCTAGTTGAATGGGGAAATGACCAAAAAAAGATTTTCCCTATAAGACTAAACGATGCCATTCAAACCGAAGGACGATTATACGAAGTGGATGTTATTCAGCAAAAGAAAAAAGATTTAGGGTACCAAAAAGTTACTTTAGAAAATCAAAAACTCAAGATTAAAACAAAGCCTGAGATAACATTTGAAATTAATGAGATTCAAGGTGAAGTCATCACAAGAAAACACAACTTATCTTTTGATTACGGGGAAAAAACATATAATTTCTTATTGAAAGATCCAATGATTATATTAAATGCAATCACATATATAAAGGAGAATTAACATGGAACAATGGACAACAATTATTTATTTTTTACTTATAGCAGCTCTGATATTTATCGGAAAGTTTTTAAAAACAAAAGTACCACTACTTAATAAAATCGTCATTCCAACAGCGCTTTTAGGTGGGATGCTTGGTCTCATCATTTCATTAGTATTCGCACCTGTATTTTCTTCAGAAGTTTATGTTGAAGTTGATCTTGAAGGAAGATACATCACCATAGAAGACAATGTTTCTGTATCTTCATCAAATGAAATCACCCAAGAAGATTTTGAAGCGTTATTTTCAAATGAAGATGATTTAGAAAGCTTTAGCGCCATTTATCAAGATGCGTATTTTAATAGAGAAGTAGAGACATATTATGAATTACAAGATGGCACAGTGGTCTTGTTACTTTCAAAAGAAACAACATTCTTTAATGTCAATGTCATTGAGACCATCGTCTATCATGCACTTGCCATCGGGTTTTTAGCATTGGCACTTAAGCGATCCGAACAAAAAGAAAGAGGGAAATACTGGTCGACAGGGATGCTCATTACTTCCACGTATGCCCTTCAAGCGGTTATTGGTATTTTACTTGTGTTTCTATTCTTTTCAAATCAATTTATTGGATCAGGCATGCTTGTTGCCTTAGGATTTGGTCAAGGACCAGGACTTGCGATGTCGATTGGTAGTGGATGGAATCAATTTCTAAATGGCTATGGCACAACACTTGGTGCATCCTATGCGTTTTTAGGCTTTGTCTTTGGTGGTACCGTTGGGGTTATCATCATTAATATTTTTAGTAGAAGAAAAGGGATCAACAATCAAAAACAGTATGATGAAACACCGCAACAAGCACAAGTCACCATCGACACTGTAAAAGAAATAAGTTTACTTGATGGTCTCACACAACAATTTGTTGTGATTGGTGTGATTTATGGTCTTGTGTATGTAACACTCTTGGGATTAAATATTGCATTGGCTTCAATCGGTGATGCTGGTGGCATGATATTTGGATTATTAAGAGGGTTTAATTTCATTATTGCCATCTTGTATGCATTGCTTTATAAAGCCATCTTAAACAAAGCAGAATCTAAAGGTAAAAATGTACGTTTTTTAACAAACAATTATGTCTTATCGAATATTGCATCGTTTGCGTTTAATATTATGATTACAGGGTCTGTGCTTGCAATTACACTTGCATTCTTGTCAACGTATGGTGTGCAATTGATCATTACAGCAATATTGGCTGGAACTGCAACATTCTTTTATTTAAGATTCATGACAAAACGTATTTATAAAGATCATCAAGATGAATTTTCTATTGGATTATTTGGTATGTTAACTGGGGTTGCTTCTACGGGTCTTGCACTACTTAAAGGACTCGATCCAGAACTGAAAACACCTGTTGCAGAAGAAATGGTTGTTGGTTCAGGTACAGCCATCGTCATTGCACTTCCATTATTTGTATTACTTTTTATTCCAAGTTTTACATATGGTACAGCCAATGAAACACTTTTTAATATCATTACATTTTTAGGTATTCTACTCTACGTTATCATTTTTGCATCAATTCTTATTTTTAAGACGAGAAAAAAATAATCATCAAAAAAAAAGCACCTTCCATAAGAAGGTGCTTTTTAATAATGTCCCAAAAACTTTACATCAAACTTAGATGCCATATGTTTTATGACTGTGTCGAGCGCATTTAAAGTAGAAGATGTCATATCAATTTCAATGTAGAAATGATACTTCTTATCTATTTTTTTATTCGGTCTTGATAAGATTGCAGATAAGTTGATGTGATGATGTTGAAATTGACCGAGGATATCATATAACAAACCTGGTCGATCAACATGAGGTGTGATTAATAAAGATGCTTTTTTAAATGTTTCATAGTTTGGATGCAATGAAATACATGCAAATCGTGTTTCATTATGAGAAAAATCTTCTATATGATCAATATGGGGTAATGTTCCATTGATAAGATGCATTGGTACGATCGCAACACTTTCTTCATCAACATGTTTGATCGAATCAGAATTTGATGCTGTTGTAATGATATTAAGCGATTTATAATTGGATAAAAATCGTTGACATTGTTGTTGAGTAACAAATTGAGCGTAAAGATTTTTTGCTTGCTTTATATGCCCAAC
>Ga0181590_10005460_pt1 | contig 10508 bp, 8 predicted proteins | sample 071ome_34_FD_132446 | JGI IMG/M metagenome (GOLD analysis project Ga0181590, IMG submission 132446) | Coastal salt marsh microbial communities from the Groves Creek Marsh, Skidaway Island, Georgia - 071411BT metaG (megahit assembly) | ecosystem: Environmental > Aquatic > Marine > Intertidal zone... | reverse complement strand
ATGAATGTGAATTTAAAATTTAAATTTTTACTAATAAACAAAAGTACTGTGTCAAATATAAAATAGCTTGTTAAAAATAATACGAGCCCATTGGATTTTCCACCAAGTAAATATTGGTTATTTAAAAAATTTGATAGATAAACAAAAAACAAAGTTCCAAGAATGAAAGATCCAAATTTTGCAAAATTAATCTCATTAAAAATTTCTTGATTAGCTGTTTTAAGTATATTTAAAAAGGTATTAATAATTACTGGTAGAAAAAAAACAATTAATAAATTACTTTTTACAAAACTAATAATTTTGTATTTTATATCTTTCATAAAATGAGACTACTACTTTAAGTCCATTTATAAAATAAACCTGAGAAAATTATACAAATTAAGCTATTTTGATTTATTTTTCATACTCTAGCACTATGAAAAACAATCGGTCAGCAGTTCGATTCTGCCTCTGGCCACAATAAACATAGGCTCTATCGCCTTTCACAAACAAGCTATTTAAAACCGCACACATCACCTCTATTTATTTGTAGAATATTCAATTTTTCATGATTTAATGTTTTTAATATACTTACTAACTTTTGGCACTTAGGTTGATACTATAATTCTATGATGAAAAATGTTTACATAACAGGAACTTCTAGAGGTATTGGAAAATCAATAAAAGAAAAGTTTGATAGCAATAATTGGAATACAAATGATCACAATTCAAAGATTCTTGACTTAGAAAATTCCGATGATGTTGTAAGTTTTTATAAAGATGAGTTCTCAAAAAATCCACCAAATTCATTGATTCTTAATGCTTCAAATAACAAAAATATTTTATTCGACCAACTTAATCAAGAAAGCATAGAGTCAACTATTACAATAAACTTAACATCTACTATTTATATAATCCAAAATGCACTTGAGCACATGATTCATAATAAATTTGGGAGAATAGTTTTAATAGGGAGTATTTGGAGTAAAAATACAAGACCATCTAAGTCAATATACTCAATAACAAAATCATCACTCACTGGCTTGTGCAGTACTTTAACTATTGAATATGCACAATACAATATTTTGACCAACATTTTGTCTCCTGGATTTGTTGATACAGAAATGACAGCAAATAATCTATCTGAAAAAGATAAAGAAGAATTTATTAAAAGAATACCTCAGAAGCGATTTGCTAAACCAAGTGAAATAGCTGATTTAGCTTATTTTATGGGCTCTGACCAAAATACTTATATCACTGGTCAAGAAATTTTTGTAGATGGCGGATTTAGTATTGGATGAATTATTAGTAAAAGCTAGTGACAGGAGCTACAATCTTAAAATCTTTAATAACCTAGATAAATTAGTTCATGAAGTAAAAAGTTTTGAGAAAAATACATTTTTTATTATTGATAAAAAATTTAATGACTTAAATCATTTTGATACTTATTTACAACAAGATAATACTTTACTTATCAATTCGTCAGAAAAAATAAAAACTTTGGAATTTGCAAAAGATTTAATACTTCAATTAAAAGAACGAGGGATTAACAGATATTCTACTATTATCACGGTTGGTGGTGGAACATTACAAGATGTTTCACAGTTTGTTGCTTCTATTTTATATAGAGGAGTCGATTTTGTATTTATTCCAACAACTCTTCAAGCAATGACTGATTCTTGTATGGGTGGAAAAACATCTTTAAATTTAGATTTTTTCAAAAACCAACTTGGAACTTTCTATAGTCCAAAAATGGTTTTGATTCATACTGGCTTTATTGAGACCTTAGACCCAAATGAGCTTAAAGGAGGATATGCTGAATTAATCAAATTACTAATTATTGGTAAATTTAATTATTTTGAAGAATTGTATAGTGCACTTAATAAAGACTTATACAATTTAGAAACTGTCAAAATTCATTCTTCAAAAGCTTTACAAGTAAAGAAATTTTATGTTGAAGCGGATGAATTTGATTTAGGTATTAGAAAAATACTAAATTATGGACATACGTTTGCTCATGCAGTTGAAACAGTTGTAGAAAATAAAATATCACATGGTAACGCAACTGCTTTGGGAATGAACTTAGCAAACTACTATTCTTTAAAAAATGATCTTATTTCAAGCGAATTTTACAACCTACATTATCAATTTTTCTATTCATTCTGTGACTTTAAAAATATAAGGAAATTTAAGAATATAAACGGTTCAAATCTTTTAAAACAATTCACTCAGGACAAAAAAATTAAAAGTAATGGAAACATAGATTTGATAATTCCTGTTTCTGACACAATACAAGTAAAAGAAGTTGAGATAGATAAAAAGCTTGAAAACATAGTTGATGAGTTTTTGAGAAGTTTACTTTAGTTATTTTAAATGAGTATTTTTAATTCAAAAATAAGAACACTAGCAAGCATTCTTCTTGTTTTATTAACTTTTTATTTAACAATTCTTATCTCAATTTATAATTTTTTTGATGAATCCCAAACTAGATCATTCTTGCAATTATTTTTATCAATTCTGCCATTTTCATTAATAATTATGAACCCAAACAAAAATAATACAGAAGCTAAAAATTGAAATGATTGAAAAATTAATTAATTACACAAGTTTTAAGAATATTTTTATATATTTAGTTATATTTTTTCTATTGTATCTAATTGCATGGAGATTGAAAAATAAAGATAAATTCTTGTCAAATAATGGCTTTGCAAGCTTAATTATAATTTTTAGTTTTTTTGTGTATTTTTATGATCAATTTAATTTTTTTGAGATCAAAGGCACTATTTTTTACGGTAGTTTTTTTACAGCTAATGATAATTATGCTGATCTTGTAAAGCTTCTTTTGTCATACAAACATATTTTTACAAATTCTGATCTTGAGTTAATTGGTGTGCCTTTTGGATGGATTTACAGTAATCCATACTCTTCCATCATTGATGGTGCTGTTTATAATATGCATGTTCCTCCCTTTACTACATTGATAAATCATTTGCTTGCGTATGTATTAGTAACTACAAAAGTTAAGTTAAACAATTTTATTTATTTATCTATTCTTATTTTCTTCATATATGGATATAAATTGCTTTCGAAAGAATCAAATAAGAGCACAATCCTTTTGTTCTTTTTATCATTTCCATCTTTGTTCATGTTTCAAAGGGGTAATTTAGTTGCTGGATTTTGTACTTTGTTTTTATTTAAATTCATTATTATGTCAAGGCAAAGCAATATACCACTAATCAACAAAATAATTGTCTTAGTTTTAATATCTTCTTTTAGGCCAAATTATGCAATATTCTTATTGCTGTTGATTGAAAAAAATAACATAAAAAAAAGTTTTAAAAATATAATGTTTTTTGTATCAACATTTATTTCATTCAATATTTTAAATTTATTGTTATTGAAGAAGTTGTATCCAACTTACTCTATCTCGAATTTTTTGAAAAGTGTGAAAATACAGACTGACTGGCACCTTGACTTCGGAGACGGTTTTGTTTCATCAAATTATAGAGTTATAAAATCATTTTTTGAAATTACTGACTATCAAGATCAAAGAATATTGCAAATTCTTATTTTTTCAATTTTGTTGATAGTAGCTTTAACTTTATCTGCTATGTTTTTTAAAAATAGATTATCTCTTATTGAATTCTCTTTATGCCTATATATAATTTCGCTAACAATTTTAAATCCAATTGCAGACTATCACCTTGCTGCTTCTTCTTTGTTTATCTATTTAATTTACAAGTATGGAGACAAGGATTTGAAAATACTTCTTTTGGTACCTTTAGGAATTCTCTTAATTCCTAAATATCATAATAATTTACTTCCAGATATAAATTATTCGCTTTATTTTAACAATATTTCGTTAAATTTAATTTTGTTTTTAATCATACAAAATCTCGTTACATTTAAAGAGATCAAAAGTCAATATCCTGATCAATAATTAAATTCGATAAGTAAACACTATACTCCAGTGCACCTTCATTGTTTAAATGACCATAGTCAATAAATACATTTTCGACATTAAAATCATAATCTACATTGTTAATAACAAAAGTTGCTGAATTACATTCGGATTCAAGGTATTCAAAATATGTATCTATTTCTTTGCGAATTTTATTATCAATATCTTGAAAGTTTAAAGGTAAATGTATTAGACCTATTGTCATATCGTTATGAAATGCTAAATTACAAATTTTTTTAAAGTATAAAATATTATTAATATCTTTTATTTTTTGTGTTGAACCAATGTACATTTCTAATGAATAAAAACCTTCATTTATTTGAGTGTCCTCATCATATACTTTGAATTGTCCTAGGCTATCCTTTGGAATAAATTGACCGATATCTTCAGATTCATTTCGACTAAATATATATCGATGCCAAATGTCACTTGAGGCAAAAGATTTAAAAAAAATATTTGAATAATCCGGTAAAGATTGTAATGAGAAATTAATTGCATCTATATCTTGAAGGGTTGACAATTTTTTAAAATAATAACTATTTTGCGTCTGTTCGTTTAAAAATCTATTTAGATCAACTTGTAATATAATTAACTTTGGATATTCAGTGAGCGAGTCAAGAATCTTATAATCTAAAAATAAATTTCCAGCACTTACTCCAGCATTTATAATTTCTCCTTCATCAAGGTTGAGTCCTGAGCTAAGAATTGTTGGAGATATCCCATCTCTGGTTAGTGAGTTTCCAAAAAATATTATTTTAGGATTTTTATTTTCAAATTCATTTTCAACACTCCTTAACGATCCCATTTGAGAAAAGGATGGTTCTAATTTCCATGGATATGATGTTAAACGTGTGATCATTTCTAAAATTAAGATCGTTAAGAGTAAAGATGTAATTAATTTTTTCATTTTTAAAACTGAAAGTAAATAAAGGGACTGTAAGTTCTTGCACTAAACAGATAAATCAAAATAAAATAAAAATTAATTACCAGTGGATAGTAGTTAGAAGACAAATCTTTATTATATTTTTTAATCATAAAATCAATAAGCTCAATTACTAGAAACACTATTAATGGAAATAGGAATTTTGAAGAAAAAATACTTAAATAATTACTATTATCAATACTTAAAAGTCTGTTCCAATGTTCTGTTGGTGGAACCCCTATAATTGGGTTATTAGTCCACAAACCAACAATAAAATTATTAATATTGTCAAATCCTCTAATTCGAAAAGGTATCCATAAGGTGTTTACAATAAAAAAAGTCGAAATAATTTTTAAAAATTTAAACTGGAATTTTTTTTGAAATATAAAAATTATCAAAATTAAAATTGTTCCAGATTTTTTGGTAATAAAGTTAGGTAAAATTTCGTTCTTCCCAAGATAAATTATTAGTTCTGATCCCGAATTTAAAGTCTCAGAATTTACTCCCATAACTGAATTATGACATTTAAAACTACTAGGAAGATATTCATATTTGATGTTTATATCAGGAATTGATAAATCAATTACATCATCTATAGAGTTTAAACATCTACCGTCGGCTGGAAAGTTTAAATAATTGTAAATAGAGTTTTCTGTAATCTGAACATCGTATCTTTCAAAATAGTTGTATGTAAATGGTTTTATAAAATTTAAGTAGAAAAAAAATATTATCAATAAAAATATAAATATATCTTTAAAACTTAATCTATTCAATATTTTAAAATATCTAGTTGATAGTAAGGCTCCATAAAGAAACCCCCAAAGCACGAAATTCCAAGATGCTCCATGCCACAAACCAGCAACCGTCATAGTAATGACTAAATTTAATACATTTCTAACAAATGATTTCCTACTACCTCCTAGAGGTATATAGACATAATCTCTAAACCAAAATGATAGAGTTATATGCCATCTCCTCCAGAATTCTTGTATGGATGTCGCTAAATAAGGAAAATCAAAATTTCTAGATAGTTTAATTCCTAGTAGCCCAGCAGACCCTCTGGCTATTCTTGAATAACCAGCAAAATCACAATAAATTTGTGCAGAAAAGCAAAGAGTTCCTATAAAAAGATATGTGCTACTAGTGTTTGATACCTCAAAATATAAGTTATCTACTACTTTAGATAAATTGTCAGCAACAACAGACTTCAAAACTAAACCTTGAAAAATTAAATAAATACTTTCCTTAAAAAGTTTCTTGTCTAGAACTTTTGATTCTTTAATTTGAGGAATTAAATTTTTAGCTCTTTCTATAGGTCCTGCTACTAATTGAGGAAAAAAGCAGACAAAGGTTGCGAAAACAATAAAGTTTGTTTCTGGTTTAATTTTTTTCTTATAGACATCTATCGTATATGAAATAGTTTGAAAGGTATAAAAACTAATTCCAACAGGCAAAATAATATTTAATGTATTAAAAGCATTAAGTTGATTATTGAAAAAGCCAAATCTCATAAAAGAATCTACAAAAAAGTTAAAATATTTAAAAGTAAACAGTATTGATAGATTAATGAAGATACTACAACTTAATAACAGTTTTCTTTTTAAACTTTCCTGACAACTGTCTATTTTTTTAGAAATAAAATAGTCATTCAAGGTAGAAACAATAATTAATGATAGAAATCTAAAATCCCAAAATGAGTAAAAAATATAAGATGAAATTAATAAAAATAAATATTTAAATTTTTCATTTAATAATTTTGCAATAATCACACATAAAATTAAAAATATTAAATACTCAATTGAGACAAAATTCATTTCTTAACTTAAATACCTATTCATTTATCACCGTGTTTTAAACTAATCTAATAGAAATGGTAATTCAAAATGCTTAAAAGTTCTTTAATTAAATCATTAGTCTTCTCGTTGCTTTCAATATTATCTCTAAAATTGATGACTTACATAGTAAATGTATTAAATTTCAATTTTCTTATAAAAATTGGAACTGGATATGAAATATTTAATAATCCTGCATTTGAATACCCTCTTTTAAAAGATATAAGAAATTTAATTTTTTATGTTTTATGTCTTTTAATTTTGCATAAGTTTGGATATCTTTTTTTATATAGCGATAAATTTAAATACCTTACCGCGATTTTAGGTATTACCGTAGCAGCTACGACAATTGTATTTCAAGAATATAAAGGTTGGGATCTTAACCCATATTGTCAGGCTGATCCCATAGATAATGTTTTAAATGAAAATTTTAATATTTATGAAACTGAATACAAGGGTATAAAACCTGGTCTTTCTCCAATTGTTTGGGTGTCGTTAAATAAAATATGTAATTTTACAATTTTTGGAATTAGTTATTCATCGCACTTCTACTGGGTATTTATATTTGGCGTTTTATTCGCTATAAAGCAGGGGCTTGTTAGTAAATACATAGATGCATTTTGTTTAGCTTTTTGTTTTAACCTTTCATTTGTTCACTCAATTAGAAGTGCTAATTATGGTTTTTTACTTGCATGCTTATTGGCAGTATTTTTAATTAGAGAAAATAAAAAAAATAGTTACATTAACTTATTTGTTATATTTTTTATTTGTGCACTGAAAATTCATTATTTGATTATTGTTGTTATTTATTTTTTATTTTTGAATAAACATCTTCAATTTTTAATTAGATTATTCATATTGAATCTAATTTATTATTTATTTCAATTAATGGTTTATCAAAATTCAACTATAAACTACTTCGAAATATTAATAGATGGTTATTTACTTAATGAACTTGAAATTAAAGCTGGGATTTTTAACCCAGTAACTTTTCAATTTATTCAAAGAATATTTGAAAATAATTTATTGAGTTATTCTGTTTTGTTTTTATTTACCATCTTTTTATTTAAATTATCAAAATCTAAAGAAACAAAATTAATATCACTTTCAAATTTATTTAGTAGAAATAAGACTTATGATATGAATTATTTTCTATTAATTATTAATGAAAAAAACATTAACCTTATAATTTTTATCCTATGTTTTGTTCCTATAATTTTTTACACATTAGGTAGCATTTTTGGCCTTGGGAAATTTAGCGAACTTTTTCACATAATAAGTGTTGTTTATCTTGTTTTTAATCTTGATAAATATGAAAAAAACAAGTATGCAATTAAGAAATAACTATACAATATTTGTAATATGAAAGCTCTTGTAACAGGATCTAGTGGTTTTATCGGTAAAGCCTTGTGTCAAAAACTATTAGAAAATGGACATGAAGTTTTAGGTGTAGATCCATATGTAAATAAATTAGAAGATGAAAATTTTAAATTCTTTAAAGGTACTTTTTCAGATTTGATTCATGATAACTTAATAAATTTTATAGACAATAACACATCCATTTACCATTTAGGTGCCACAAAAAATAAAAATGTTGAAGAAGACGGAGTAGAAAAATTGATAGAATCCAACATAACAGACTTTAGTAATTTGCTTGATTATGTTGGAAGCAAAAATATTGAAAAATTAGTTTTCTCATCTTCACTCTACGTTTATGGAACCAAGACTAATCCTCCTTATGCTGAGAATTCATTACTTGCACCTGAAACATATTATGGAATTTCAAAGGTTATTGGAGAAAAACTTGTAGAGGATTTTTTCAATACAACTGGTATAACAAGTTTTATATTTAGACTCTTTTTTATTTATGGCCCAGGACAAAAGACTGAGCAATCTAATTACTTCCCCGTAATTCATAAAACAATAAAAAATTTAAAAGAAGGAAAAAATCCCGAAATTTATGGTGATGGAAAACAAACGTTAGATTTTGTATTTGTTAATGATTTAGTTGATTTATTTTCTGACAAATCAAAACTTAAAAAAAATAATCAATTAAATATTTATAATATCTCAAATAATGAAGAAACTTCCATAAACAAAGTGGTTGAAATTATTTCAGAAAACATGGGTAAAGAATTTAATCCTACTTTTTTAGCAAGTGATTGGACTAAAGGCACAAGAAGATATGGTGACAATAGTAAAATATATAAAGAATTGGATTGGTCTCCTAAAACAACACTAGATGAAGGCATATTAAGATGTATCGAGAACCATTAACAGTCATTGTTCCTTGTCTTAATGAAGAAGAAGTAATAGAGCTTACTATTGCAGAAATATATTCTGAACTTAATAAAGAGTTAGATAAATTTGAAATCCTTGTTGTAAATGACGGTTCTACAGACAACACCCAAAATATTCTTAAAGAATTGATAGGAAGGTATAAAAATCTAACTGTAATAGACAATGATAAAAACGTTGGAATCTGGAAAAGCTGGATGGTCGGAGTAAGAAAATCAAAATATGACTGTATTGCAATGTTTGATGCCGATCTTCAATATCAAGTTGAAGATATTCTGGTTCTTTACAAAAAACATATCGAGGGTCATCAATTTGTTCAAGGTGTAAGAGCTTACTCTGTTGAAAATAACTTTATAAGAAAATTTATAAGTAAAATTTTATCAACATGGTTAAAAGCATTGTTTTTCAAGCAAGCAAAAAATCTTAAAGATATTAAGTCAGGGTTTTTTGTTTCTAGAAAAAATTTACTTTTAGATATATTTAATTTTTTTCCCAGCTATAAATATTCACAGTCTTTCATAGCAGTTTATGCAAATTTTTTAAATGCTAATGTATTTCAAATAGATACTATTTTTAACAGAAGGCTGTATGGATCATCTTTTCTCAAAAATTTTCCATTAAAGGTCATTTTAGATGTTTTAGTAGAGTCTATAAAGGTTAAATACAAACTGTTAAATACAAATTACTTTTTGCTTGGTTTAGAACATGCGACGAAACATATTCAAAAGAGTAATAATTTTACTTTCTTTGAAAAATTTCGAATGCAATTATTTTTCAAGACAACCATTTTGCATAAATGGTTCATTTACACAAAAATAGGAAAATATTTAGAGTGTTCTTTAAAATTTGATAAATTATCTAAAAACGACATTCAGATTTATCAAAATAAAAAACTCGAAGATATCATTTGGTACTTTTATCAAAACTCACAATTTTTTAAAAACAAATGTAAAAAAGCTGAAGTTCATCCCTACCAAATAAAGAGCACTAACGACTTACCTTTACTTCCAGTGTTAACAAAAACTGAGATAAAAGAGAACTTTTCACAAGGGCTAATTACCGAGACTGATAACTTTAATAAAATTTATCCTATCACTACAAGTGGTTCCACAGGAGTTCCGTTATCAATTTACGTTAATAAAGAGCAACTTAAAATTAGATGGGCAAACACCTTTAGAGCATGGACATGGACTGGTTGGACACCTAGTAAAAAACAAGCACGACTGTGGCACCAGACCATTGGTATGAATAGTATTCAAGTTTTAAAAGAATTTATTGACAATCTATTTTTTAAAAGGATTTTTGTCCCGGCTTACAATATAAGTGATAGAAATATTGATAGATATCTTCGAAAATTAATTAAACATAATCCTTATTTAATTGATGGATATGCTGAATCATTTAATTTTTTGGCAGAGTATTTAATAAAAAATAAAGAACTTAAATTTTCTCCAAAAGCAATTATTTCTTCAGCTCAGGAAATTTCAAATCCAATTAAAGATTTAATTTTTAAAGT